>Ga0114920_10001668_pt1 | contig 10306 bp, 9 predicted proteins | sample ChitaG_FD_88683 | JGI IMG/M metagenome (GOLD analysis project Ga0114920, IMG submission 88683) | Deep subsurface microbial communities from South Pacific Ocean to uncover new lineages of life (NeLLi) - Chile_00310 metaG | ecosystem: Environmental > Aquatic > Marine > Oceanic > Sediment ...
ATCTTTACCCACTCTCTCCTGTATACAAAAGGCTGCTCCCTTAGAATCCAGCCTAATAAATATTCCAATTATGGCAAAGATAGGCAGAAATACAATCAAGGCTATCCCACTTGCCAATATATCAAATATTCGTTTTAAAATAAGAGGAAACTTCTTTTTGCTTATTTTTAAATTCTCCTTTGTTGATATTAAAAAATATTAATTTAATTTTTGATATATTATAATATCTTTTCTAATTTCTCTGCTAATACTTTTGAATTATGATATTTTTCCACATAAGCTCGGCCATTTTCAGCCAATCTTTTTCTTTCTTATGGAGACATTTTTTGTATTTTTATAATACCTTTATTCTTTTAAAAATTATTTAATCATCTGCCCGCTTCTTTACTCTTAATATCTTTTTATATATCTTTATGTAACTTTCCGTCATAGTAACAGCAGAAAATTTTTTGACAACGGAATTATAAGCATTCCTTCTTATTGACTCCCTTAAGTTCAAATTCTCTATGAGCATTACAAGAGCATTTTTAATCTCTTCTACAGATCTAGAATTTATTAAAATCCCATTATAGTTATTTCTTATTTGGTCAAATGCTCCTGCAGTTTTAGTACGTATAACTGGAACCTTCATAGCCATAGCCTCAATTACTGACAATGGGAAACCTTCTTGTAGGCTTGGCAAAACAAATATATCTGAAGCACAAAGTATTTCCCTAACATCATCTATCCAACCTAAAAATTCTGCATTAACATTCATCTTTTTTACAAGCAACTCAAGTTCCTTACTCAAAGGTCCGTCACCAGCAAAAAGAAGTTTAAGCTTATGCCTATCCCTTAATTTTGACACAGCCTCTATAAGATATTTAGCTCCCTTAACTTCGGTTAATCTCGCAATCATCGAAATAGAGATAGTATCTGGGCAAATGTTATATTTTCGTCGCGCTCTTCCTCTTTCAGCCCGGGAAGGAGGAGTAAATTTTTCCAAATCAACTCCGTTGTAAATTAATGTTATTCTTTCTTTATTTACATGATACTTATAAATAAGTTCTTCATAGGTTTCCCTAGAAATAGCTATTGTGGCATCACCCCATGGAGAAATTCTACGAAATAAACTCATTTGAATATCTGATAAGTGCAATACCGAGATAAAAGGTATTCTAAATATTTTTGATATAAAATAAGCGTAATAATTATTTATCTGCCATTGGCAGTGTATTATGTCCGGTCTTAGATTATTTACTAAAATGAATAACTTTATCATATTTGAAATGACGGCACCTTTATTATTAAATCCTATAAAATAATGTGGCACACGAAGTTTTTTGAATTCTTCCAAATAGTATCCACCACCACTTGCTATATATACTTTATATCCTCGTTTTATTAAATATTTAGAGAGAAGCAAGGTATGAGTAGTTACTCCACTTAATCCAATATGCTTTGCCAGAATCAATATTTTTTTCATAATAAGCCTCCTTGCATAAAACATTTATTGCAATACTCTTTACATAAACACCATTGATTCTGTATTATAATTTCTTTCCCAACTTTCCCCACTCTTTTTATATAAAAAAGTCAGTCCAGGTTAATCAAATTTGATAAATAAGCCAATTACGATGAAAATACTAAATAATATAAATAAATTTATTGCCCCAATCCCAATATCAAAAAATCCTTTTGCTACTCTGAAATATATTTCAATAAATATATTATTTTGAAGAATATTTTATTGCCTTCTTAAATATCATTTCAAGTTTATCGGTCATATCATCACTATTAAACTTTTCTACCGCTAATTTACGTGCATTTTTCCTCATTTCTTCAAGTTGATTTTTATTCATATTAGTTAATATTTCTATCGCTTCAACAATAGCCTGAGGATTATCATTTTCTAAAGAGAAACCAATTTTATAATTTTCAACTAGCTTTCCAATCCAACCACCCATATTGGTAATAATTGGTTTACCTGCAGATATCGCATCAAAAAATTTATTAGGGGAATTTGTACTCAAAATAGGTAAATTCTTGAAAAGAACAAGACAAGCAATAGCTTTTGTATAAAGCTCAACTACTTCATATTTATTTATTTCACTCAAAAAAATTACATTTTTAAGTTTTTTAACTTTTGCAAGTTCTTCTAATTTTGGTTTTAACATTCCCTCTCCTGCAATTACAAAAATAACCGGATTGCTCATTTCTTGTAATTTTTCAGCAGCATATATAATTAACTCAAGATTATTAGCGTAACTTATGGCACCACAATAAGCAATAATAGGATTATTATTATATTCTAATTTTTCTAAATCATTAATATTTGACTTTTTTGGTTTAAAAAAATCAAGATTACAAAAATTAGGAATCATAGTTACCTTATTTCTTGAAACTCCTGTAGCCAAAACCCCTTTAACCATCCCTGGAGATAGAGCTATAATATGATTCGAATGTCTATATGTAAAAGCCTCAAACCAACGTAAGATCTTAATTAATAAGAAATTTTTGATAACACCCATTTGAATAGGAACTTCTGGCCATAGGTCACGAACTTCAAAAATCATTGGTACCCGACGTAAAAAAGATAAAATGATCCCTGGTATTGCTACAGTCAATGGTGTAGATGTAGCAAATATTAAATCATATTTTTTTAACCTAATTCCAACTAAAGTAGCACGCAAATTAAAATCCACAAAACTATATAAACGTTTTTTAAAAGGCATATAATTCGAGTAAGGTGTTTTGAGATATATAACATGAACACCTTCTATATATTTGTCAGTTTTTTTCTTTTCATTAACCAAGGAATCATTTAATTTTGAGCCAGTTAATATTGTTACATTATGTCCTCTTTTCACCAAACTTCGAGAAAATTCATAAGAACGAGTTCCTCCGCCTTCTTCTGGAGTTGTAAAATATTGGTGAATATAAAGAATATGCATAACTTACTCCCTTATTTAACTTCCTTTGCTTTAATATAAACAATTAGAAATAACTATTTATTTAACATCATGTTTTTAATCAAACTATCTATTACAAAATCAGCATCATATTTTTTAGCCTCTTCCAAACAATTCCTTATATCTTTTATTGATAAGTCTTTTGGAAAACTCATATGCTCTAATTCCTCCACCTATATTAGGGTTGGTAAATTATTAATGTAGGTATAGTATCCTCATTAACATAATTAATCTTTTTTTGATGTTTTAAACAAATTTATTGTATAGATGTATTGTGCACAATGACCGTTTTCCAGTATAAGTAGCATCGAAACACACCATTTTACCATCTCTGTTCCATCGTGGATGCAAATCACAACTCGCGTATTTATATCTGAAATGAATCGGAGAGTATAACTTAGCAATGTTATGTTTTTTCTTATCTATTGTATCGTATATCATGAGATATTGTTGCCTAAAACGATCAGTATAAGTATCGGTTAGCATGTTTCTTTTGTTTGGTGAAAACTGCATATGCCCATCAGAATTTAAAGTTTCTAAACCAATTATCTCATATTCATTTGTTTTATCTTTAAATAAATAATATTTATCACCATATTTTGATGTTCTTGAATAAGCTAAAATATGGGTATCATCTTTCCAGGCGATATGTGAAACCATTCCTGTTGTCGGAAAAACATGAAGATCTCTACCATCTAAACTACACGATAACATCCGCGTCCACCTTTGATTTTCATTTAGTAACCATCTATGGAAAAAAACGAAACGCTTTCCTGAAGGAGAAAATAAACAATGTGTAAAATAATGAAAAGCACCATCCATAGATTTCTCTGAATTTATACTTGCTATGTCAGCTACCGTAAATAATTCGGAACTGTTTGAAGTGTCAACATTTATAATATGAAGCCCACTGCCTTTTCTGGATGGCATCATCACATCTGCATCTGGATCTATGCCATTTGCATAACCATATCCCGGCATTCCTTTTCTCAATCTTTCAAAACAATAGCTTAATGCTAGGTTACCCTCAGCACTTATTGCTCCTATGGCTTTAGGTAATTTTTTTTGTACATTACCATTTGTATCAATTATTTTCGCATAATGCTCTTTATTGTTTTGACCATAATCATTTAATACAATATTATTGCTTTTTCCAACCCACTGCAACATGGAACCTTGCGCCCAATTCCATGCCTTTGTGGAACTAATTTTATGAAATGTTTCATAGTTATTACCTATAAAATACCCAATATCAACTTCATCATTTTTTGAAGGAACACGGTTGTTTGTAATAATACGGTGTGCTAATAGCATTTCTCCATCAGCTGACCATGGACATTTGTCATGAAAGCCAAAAAAATAGCCCTCACGAGCTGTAATCTTATAATTACTTTCGACACTTGTTACAGGTTTTAATGATAATATATTTTGATAAATATCTCTTATAAAATTTTTTAACTTAGGATTATCTTTAACAAGATTATATATAAATAATTCTATTTGATTTTTCATAAAAACCTCCCTTCTGAAGTACTAATAAACTATATAGAATCAACAAATCATTTGAAGCACCTACATTACCTATAGATTGTGCATAAAACTATTTAAAATATGTATCCGCTGTAAATCTAGCCGCCTCAGCAATAAAAGCAGCAATTTTACGCGTACGAATCCACCCTGTAGATGCATGATCTTTATGCCACACTTTTAATGCTGGAACATATAATATTTTTAGCCCCATTTTCCTGGCTGTTTCAGCAACATAGACTTCTTCGTTAAATAAAAATAAAGGGTAATCTAACGTACCACCTTTTTTAAAATAATATTTCGAAAATATTATACAGCAGCCTTGAGGGGCATATATATTTTTTGTTTCATAGGAATTCTTTTTTTCATCTGCCTTTTGTTTAAAAATTATCGAAACAAATTTATAAAAGTTCTTGATCTGACTTTTGATTATTGACAATACAGTATAGGAGTTTAATAAATAATAATTACTAAAACAATATTTATAAAATTTCATTCTATACTTATTAGGTCTAGATAAAATTTTAGGATTTTGATCACGATTAGAAAAATATGACCAAATAGAAGGTGCAATTATTTCTGCTTTATCAGTATACTTAATTAAGCTTTCAAAAAAATATCTATCTTTAAAATATATATCTACATTAGATACAATAACAAAATCAGGAAGATCATTATTTCGCAAATATTTTTTTAAACCATATTTTGCTCCACCAAAGTAGCCCATATTGTATGGTGTTTTTATATATTTCACCCCTGAATTTGCTTGTAGAATCTTTTGATACAAGTTATCATTATTAGAGCGCTCAGTATTGTCTACAACAAATATTTTTAAAGATACATTGTTAAGTTGTGCATGTTTATTGACATCAGTTAAATGCTTAGTAAAAATAATTGCTTCATCATCCGTCCCATAATTAACCCCTATTACCAAGACATTCGCAATTCCATCCGGTCCCATATTTCCACCTCTATCTTTTTATATAAATGCCCAAGTAAACCAGACATATCGCTAAAGATACCGTTATCTCATTTTAACGATAAATGATATCACTAATCAATAATTGCCTTAATAGTGGGTACCAATTATCCAGTTGAAGTCCAAACGCCTCTTCCAACTTCCCATTATCCAGTACTGAATACCTTGGACTTAGAGCTAGGGTAGGATATTCTTATTTTGTTATTGAAGCTATATTTTTACAGATCAATGTTTCATCACTATTATCCACAATTGCATTGACAAACCCACACCAACTTGTACTATCCGAAGCAATTAAGTTATATATTCTTTTATGTTGTTCAATATAACCAGATATATCTGATATTCCTTGTGCAACTATTTGGGCAGTAACTTCAGCTACCATTCGACTCCAGGTTGGCGACCCTATTTGATCACTTACTATTCTTAACACTTTCCTTTCCTTAGAAAGGCAAAGTATTGTAAGTAAAAATTTCTTTCATCTATCTTCTTTCATATAAATTATAAATACTTATCAATAATATCAATACTTAATCATATTTATTGTGGATTCCATCAATTAATCCTTTAATTAGATATTTTACGTTTAATAACTTATTTTCTTCTAGAATTATTGACTGAATAATAAAAATAAAAATAAATAACTGTTTTTTTATACAAAATACAGGATACCTTAGGAAATATTTTTTTAATATATAAATATTATTTCTCATTATATAATATTTCCTTATATAAGAATGAACATGATAATGCATTTTAATGTCAAATATTTTTATAAATCTTACTTCGCCTAGTGCATGGGTTAGAGAAGCATTGTAACATCTTATAATTTTATAGCCATTGATACGGAGTTTTAAACAAAAATCAAAATCTACAGAATCAATAAATAATTTTTCTTCATATTTTATAAATTCATTAAAAACATCAATTTTTATTAAATTTCCGGAAGTTATAACTGTTAAACGTTCTTGATAAAGTTTTGATTTTTTTTTCCTATTATCATAACCCTCTCTTACATAAAGAATGTTTGGCGAAAATGACACTGCCCTGCTATTATTAGCATATAATTTAGCACACTCAAGTAACTTATCAACCATTTTATCTTCAGCAACACTATCCTGATCCATTGTTAATATCCATTTAAAATTATTTTTTTTCGCAAATTTAACTCCTTTATTTAATGCTCTTGCAATCCCATAATTTTTTTCATTGTATATAGTTTTTATCTTATTATTTTCCAACTTTACTAAAATATCTTTAGTGTTCTTATTAGAATTATTATCTATAATCAGTATAAAATCAACTTGTTTTTTAAGTGCTGATACTGTATTTTTAATGGTCTCTCCTCCATTAAAAGAAACTATTACAGCACAAACCTTATCTCGCTCAGTAATTATTATGCACCTCTCTTATATTCAATAAATTTATTAATTGTTATTTATCTCATTTTTGGTTATCACTACTAATATTTCAATTTTTATTTTTTTGTAATTTTAAATTAATATAAGCAATTGGTAAAAAAATAAACCACTTTAAATCAAAAGTCCCAAAATAAGGATTAGTTGCATTTGCAATTAAAAAACCAGTCATTCCTACTAATAAACTTATCATCAAGCTATCTTTTGTATTGTTTCTCTTTATTATTTTAAAGCCCATTATATATATCCAAGCTGTATACCCGATAAAAATAATAAATCCCAATAAACCTGTATTATACAATTTTAATGAATAAGACAATTCATAACTCCATGGTCTTTCGCTACTCCTTATAACTTCTTGCACTCCTTTGCCAAAGCCACTGCCTAAAACCGGGGCCTTCGTAAAAGCTTGTATTAAGGCTCTATGTTGAATTATTCTAACATTATCAGGTGAATTTTTGAATGCTTCTAAAAATCTTTCTATATACCCACTGAAATTCCATTGTGAAAAAAAAATAATGGCTATTATTATTATAATAAAAATAAATATACCTACCACTTTTCTGACATTATACTTGCTTTTCGTTATAATACTAAAAGTTATTACAATTATAGGAGTAATAGCAAAAAGTAATAATAAAATTCTTCTACCCGATAAAAAAACCACTATAACTGTTAATATTAATGTAAATATAAATAGTTTATTATTAACTCCATAATTTTTTCCTTTTTCCTCTAATATAAAAACAGATATTAAAAAAGGAGCCAGAAAAACAAGTGATCCTATATTATGTGCAACAAGTTGTATATATCCAGGATGTATTCCAATCCTTGAACCTAAATCAAAAGCTATAAATAATTGATCAGGCCACAATTTTAACATATATAATAATGAAATTATATTATAAGTTGAAATCATTAAAGCACCTATTATTAAAGTTCTAATTAAAGAATAAAATATCTTATAGCTATTAATGCCACATATAAAGGTCATGAATAATAAAACCCATATTACATTTAACCTAAACGCGCCAACTACTCCTGGATTATTATTAACAATACCTATAAAAGTCCAAGCGCATCCATATATTAACAAAATTAAAAACCAAATAAATATTTTTCTAGATAAATTTAATTTGCCAGATGTAATAACTTTTATTAATATTATACTAACTACAATTATAACTAAAGGTGTTTTAATATTTTGATAAGTCCTTGGAGTAAAAATCATAAAGAAAAATAATATATTACCAATGCTTATGGATAAAAAAGAAAAAATATTTTTTATGTCAATACTTAAATAGTTATTATTTCTTAATAATTTCTCCATTAAAGATACTCCATTAAGCCTGCTTATATTTAATGCTCACACTTTTTATCACTTTTATTTTTTACAAAATTTTCATATTCTTTATCTTTTATTTGTACTAATTTATTTTTATAATAAATTCTAACATTTTATTATGTTTTCGAAAGCTATAAAAATTAAGTTTTAATATTTATTCCCCTATTCTTATCTCAACCGATAATTCGTCTCTATCCATTTCCTATATTCCCCACTTCTTACCCTATTTACCCACTCCTGATTACTCATATACCAATCAATAGTCATATCCAATCCTTTTTCAAAATTATATTGCCTGCTCCAGTCTAATTCATTTTTTATTTTATCGCAGTTTATGGCATATCTTCTATCATGACCAGGTCTATCTTTAATAAAAGTAATTAATCTCTTATAATAATTTTTATCTTTTCCCTTTATCTTAGCTATCTTTTCACAGAGAAAATTAACCAGCTTGATATTTTCCCATTCATTCTCTCCTCCGACATTATAAGTCTCCCCTGTCCTTCCCTTATTTAATATCCCCCAGATAGCCCTACAGTGGTCTTCCACATACAACCAATCCCTCACATTCTTACCATCACCATATATCGGTAAAGCCTTCTCCTCTAATATATTTAATACCATCAAAGGAACCAACTTCTCCGGGAACTGATAAGGACCATAATTATTAGAACAATTAGATATAGTAACAGGTAATCCATAGGTTTTGTAATAAGCCCTCACCAAATGGTCAGAGGAAGCTTTAGAGGCAGAATAAGGGCTATTGGGTTTATAGGCGGTATCCTCATAAAAATAACCACCATCTTCAACCGAACCATAAACTTCATCCGTACTAATATGATGAAAAAGAACATCTTCTCTACCCTTCCAATTTTTTCTGGCCACCTCCAAAAGATTAAAAGTCCCCATAATATTAGTCTGCACAAAATCCTTGGGTCCAAAGATAGATCTATCTACATGTGATTCTGCAGCAAAATTAACTACGGTATCAATATCATATTTCTCAAATATCCTTTTAATCTCACTAAAATTACAGATATCTGCCTTCTCAAAAAAATATCTCTCTCCACCGTATTTATTCTCTATCTCTACTAAATTCTCTAAATTACCGGCATAGGTCAGTTTATCTACATTGATAATCTTTACCCCAAAAGGAGTATTGTTAAAAATATAATGGATAAAGTTTGAGCCGATAAATCCTGCTCCCCCGGTTACTAAAATATTTTCTAATCTTCTTTTCATTTCTCCATCCTACCTCCCAAACCTTCTCTTTCTCTCTTTAAAGATATCAGAAAATCTTCCAATGCCTTATCCCAATTTCTAATCTTTAGATCAAAATCCTTCTTTATCTTCTCTTTAGATAAAACTGAATATCGAGGTCTCTTGGCTGCTGCAGGATAATCCTCGGTCTTGATAGGCCGTATCTCTACTTTTTTATTGCTCTCAATCAATCCTAATCTTTTAGCTTTTTTAAAAATAGCCCTGGCAAATTCATACCAGCTTGTCATCCCTTCATTGGTAAAATGATATATTCCATAACTACCTGAATCATCTTCTATTATCTTTAAAATAGCTCCCGCTAAATCCGCCGTATAGGTTGGAGAGCCCCACTGATCTTCTACTATCTTTACCGCATCTCTTTCTTTGAATAATCTTAACATAGTATAGGCAAAATTATTCCCCTTCGCTCCATAGAGCCAGGCCGTACGAATAATAAAATATTCCTCTAATATCTTTTTTATCTCTTCTTCGCCAGCCAGTTTGCTCTTACCATATATATTTATAGGATTAGTTTTATCATCTTCCCTGTAAGTAAGGGCGCTCCCTTCTTGCTGTCCATTAAAGACATAGTCAGTAGAGATATGGATTAATCTAATCTGCTTCTTTGCCGAAAATAAGGCAATATTCCTAACGCCATCTTTATTTATCTTAAAGGCCTCATCTATTTCTTCTTCTGCCTTATCTACCTTAGTATATCCTGCACAATTAATTACGCATTTAATCTTCTTATCTTTTCCAAATTTCTCCAGCACTTTATAATCACTAATATCGACTTCCTTATCACTGGCCCAATAAGCAAGTCTTC
>Ga0114920_10001669_pt1 | contig 10304 bp, 9 predicted proteins | sample ChitaG_FD_88683 | JGI IMG/M metagenome (GOLD analysis project Ga0114920, IMG submission 88683) | Deep subsurface microbial communities from South Pacific Ocean to uncover new lineages of life (NeLLi) - Chile_00310 metaG | ecosystem: Environmental > Aquatic > Marine > Oceanic > Sediment ...
AAAAGTCATTTCCCCCACCTCCTGTTTAATTATTTACTTCAGGGCTAATATCGTAAACATGAACTTCCAGTTAAATCATCTTAGATCACATCTTTGAACCACCTTTTCATCCTGGTCATGACACGGTTGAAAATGTTTGTGTCGCGAATCCTGAATTTCTTTGAGGGCTGGTTTCTGGCACCGTATAAGACGAGTCCGACGCCGGTGGCATACATGGGATTGTTGACGACGTCGACAAGACCGCTGATTCCTCTGGGTTTTCCCAGTCGGGCTGGAAGATTGAAAATAGATTCCGCTATTTCCACTCCGCCGTCCAGAAGGGATGATCCTCCGGTTAAAACTACGCCCGATGTAATTATCTTCTCCATTCCAGCCCGATAGATTTCCCTTTGTATCAGTGTGAATATCTCTTCCACACGGGGTTCTAATATTTCGCCTAGTATCTGCCTCGGAAGTTTTCTGGGTGTGCGCCCACCCATGCCGGGCACTTCAATGGTTTCTTCAGGACTGATATTCCTGGTGATACAGGTGCCGTATTTTTTCTTGATCTTTTCGGCTTCAGCAGTCGATGTGCGCATGCCGATGGCGATGTCGTTTGTCAGGTTGTTGCCGCCAAGGGACAGAACAAACGTGTGTTTGATATTTTTTGCGAAAAAAATTGCAAGATCGCTCGTACCGCCACCTAGATCAATGAGTGCCGCACCCAGATCCTTTTCCTCATCGGTCAGCACGGCCTCACCTGAGGCAAGAGGCTCAAGGGCGATATCACAGACATCAAGACCCGACCGGTTGGCGCATTTTACAATATTATGAGCAGATGTCACTGCACCGGTCACGATATGAATCTTTGCCTCCAGCCTTACACCGGACATGCCCACAGGATTCTTAATACCGCCCTGGTCATCGACGATATATTCCTGGGGAATTACGTGGATAACTTCGCGGTCCATGGGGATTGCAACAGCGCGTGCAGCATCAATGACGCGATCCACATCATTCTGTGTGACCTCCTTTCCCTTTATCGCTACGATTCCACGACTGTTGAAACCTGTTATATGGCCTCCGGCGATTCCGGCGAAAACAGAAGAAATCTCACAGCCGGCCATAAGTTCAGCCTCTTCAACGGCCTTTTGGATCGATTCTACGGTCGATTCAATGTCTACCACCACACCTTTTCGAAGTCCGATTGAGGGGTGGGTGCCGATGCCGATGATATTTATTTCTTTTCCGGTTACTTCACCAACCACGGCACAGATTTTGGTCGTTCCTACATCAAGGCCGACAATTATATTTTCCTGTCCCTGCATCTTAAACCTCCTTATGGTTTTCGGCGGGCGACTCAATTCTTATTGGATTTATGACAATTCGATTCAGGTTGTTAAGATCAATTGATTCGAGATGTGAAAAATCGTCTCTTTTTTTCAGAAACAAAAGGACATTTTTGAGTTTGGCATATTTGCCCGTGTAATTATCGTATCCTATTTTTATTGCTTTTATGTGGTCAAAAGCATAGACCGTAAGGCCAATTTCACGATCCACATGGATTCTTTTTATTAACTTGTTGGGAATAACGCTTTCAGGTTTTTGCCCAAGTTCTAAAATATTCATCACAGCATTATAAGGAATACTGCGGGGTTTGCCGTGCACATTGATGTCTGTAAATTCAAGCCCGCTGATGATCGGCAGGTTGACAGGGTCTGATGCATCCATTTCTTTGAATATTTCTCCATTTGCATTGATCATAAATTTGCGGCCAAGGTCCAGAACGGCAAAGGGCTTTTGCTCCTTTATTCTGATATTTATACTCGAAGGAAGCTCTCTGCTGACTTCAGCCTCGGCAATCCAGGAATGTGCCAGCAGTCGCTTTCTTGCTATTGAAAGGTTTACGGAAAGAATATTTATGCCTTTATTTAACCCTGCCTGTTTTATGACCTGTTCTTCAGAAAGTCTGTCCGCACCGGTAACGACCAGGCTTTCGGTCCTGAAATAGTCGCATTGGGTTAGAAAGTCGTGACATAAAATGAAAAAAAAGCTTACAAGATGTAAAGTCGCGATAACAGCCACTGCTTTTAAGCAGAAAGTAAAGCGCCGTATAATTTTAGCACGCATTTTGGCGGCCCTGTTCTTGTAATGGTTTCTTCGTATGTGCTTACGGACCAACAATCTTAACCTCTCTCTCCAGATCGATGTTGAACATTTTTGACACGGTTTCTTCAACAAGTTCCATCAAAGCAAGAAAGTCAGCGGCGGATGCTCTTTGGCGGTTTACGATAAAGTTGGCGTGCTTTGATGAGATTTCTGCTCCGCCGATCGATTTTCCTTTAAGCCCGGCAAGTTCAATAAGTTCGCCGGCTGTTTTGCCGGATACGGGGTTTTTATAAAAACATCCTGCACTTGGCAAACCTGTCGGCTGTCTTTCCTTGCGTGTTTTCAGAATTGCCTGGGCCTCTTTTTTCAGTTTTTCAGGATCCGAAGGACGCAGGCAGAAGCAGCCGTCCAATACAATGGGTTGCCCCCGGCAACTATCAATTTTTTCATTGTTCAATGAAAGATTCCGGTAAGAAAAATTGAGCTTTTCTCTTTTAATTCTGCGGGACCGGCCCGTCGGCAGCAGAACATTTATGGATTCAAGGGCGCTTTCCATGGCGCCATGGACTGTGCCGGCATTCATCATAATTCCCCCGCCGATGGTGCCTGGAATGCCGACGGCAAAATTAATTCCTTCAAGACCCCGTTCCAGGGCAAATGAACAAAGGGTTCGTAATCGGGCGCCCGCCATGGCGGTAACAATAACTCCGTCGGTTCCCGTACCTGTTTGAGTAATTGTTTTAAGACACTTTGTCAGCACGACCACAATTCCATTTATGCCGCTGTCCTTGACCAGAAGATTGGTGCCGTCGCCGATGACCAGGTATGGAATTTTTTTTTGCCATGACCATTTGATCAGTCCCTTCAGAGCTTCAATATTTTCAGGGATAACAAAAGCCTCGGCCGGCCCGCCAACACGTAAAGATGTGTGCCTGGACATCGGTTCGTCAAATTTGACGTTGCCGCCGAAATGGCTTGCAAGCCATTTTATTGAATCATGATCGAGTAGCATAAGCTCTTATGCAAAACCGAAAATTTAGAATATTGGCAACATTTTAGCCCTTTGAAAACATTATCGCATTCAGATAATCCGGTTTTAAACCGTGTCAAACTCGTGCATAAGTGAGCGTAAAGAAAGAACAGGTGCAATCCTGTACATAAAGGCCGATTAAAATGCGCATATTATTTAACTCACAGGTAAAATTTGCTATTTTGCTGTTCTTTTTTAACGCTCTCTAATACACTCAAACAGTGACCCACTTTAAAACCGGATCACCTGAATGCTTGTGGAACACGTTTTTCAAAAACTAAATTAATACGAATATTGTAACATAATATGGAGTCCAAATTCTTCAATTCCTCAGTCTGACAATTCAGCCAGTACCGCTTCTCCGATTTTCCAAACATCTCCCGCGCCCAGGGTAAGCAGAATATCACCCGGGGTTAGAATTTCTTTCAGATGCGAAACAGCTGCTTCGAAATCTTGCAAATAGACGACTTCCCTGTGTCCATGGCTCCTGATTCCTTCAAACAAGGAATGGCCGTCCACCCCCTTTATCTTTTTTTCTCCTGCCGAATATATGGGAAGAACCACAAGCAAATCCGACTGGTAGAACGCTCGTGTGAAGTCATCAAAAAGCGCATGGGTTCTGGTGTAGCGGTGCGGTTGAAATACAGCGACGATACGCCTGTCGGGCCAGCTTCCCCTGGCGGCCTGAAGCGTGACCTTGATTTCCGTGGGGTGATGTCCATAGTCGTCCACAACGGTCACACCCTTTATTTCTCCTTTGATTTCCAGTCTGCGCTGAACACCTTCGACGGTTTGCAGAGCGGACTTGATAACATCAAAGGGGATATTTAGTTCGATCCCAACCGCAATGCTTGCCAGGGCGTTGTAGACGTTATGTATGCCGGGAAGATTCAAAGTGATTTCTCCCAGCAGCTTCCCAAGGTGATAAACCCGGAACCCGCTCTTTAGCCCTTTGGGAATTACGTCTCTGGCCTGGAAATCGGCCTGAGTACTCATTCCATAGGTTGTAAAACGTTTATGAATGTTCGGTATAAGATCCTGGATCGGCTCGTCATCCAGGCAAAGGACCGCCAGACCGTAAAAAGGTATTTTGTCAATAAAGCTTAAAAAGACTTCTTTTATATCGTTCAAGTCTTTGTAATAATCGAGGTGTTCCCGATCAATATTAGTTACCACGGCTATGGTGGGTGAGATTTTAAGAAAAGAACCGTCACTTTCATCAGCTTCCGCCACGATAAAATCGCCTTTTCCAAGAATGGCATTTGAACCGATGCTTTTGAGTTTTCCACCTATAACCACAGTAGGATCAAGTCCCCCTTTATCCAGCACGGAAGCGATGATCGACGTGGTCGATGTTTTGCCGTGTGCGCCTGCGATTGCTATGCTGTACTTTAAACGCATAAGCTCGGCGAGCATTTCGGCCCTTGGTATTACAGGGATTGACGCTTGATCGGCTGCGGCAATTTCAGAGTTTTCGGGGCTGATTGCCGATGATGTTACAACAACGTCTGCTCCTTGGATTTGCTCTTTAGAATGCCCTTCAAATATAATGCCACCGAGGCTTTCCAGACGCCGGGTCAGGTCTGACGGGCTGGAGTCAGATCCCGATACCTTGTAACCGAGGTTGAGGAGGAGTTCGGCAATACCGCTCATTCCGATACCGCCGATTCCGACAAAGTGGATGTGATATTTTTTAAGATACATATAAATATACGTCTCGGAAATTCTACAACTTATTGAAAATATATATCATTTACTAACCATTGTCCGCTTTCCGAGGTGTTGGAACGATGGAATAGTGGAATAATGGAATATGGAACCACAAAAAATGTAGCATCACTTACAATTTTTGTAGGTATGGCTATAATTATCATTAGATTTAGATAGTTATATAAAAAGCCCTTTTCCATTAAACCACTGTCTGCGTGCGGACACGCACAGGCAGGCATTATTCCATTATTCCATTTATCCATTATTCCAATTGTGAGCGAAGCGAACTAAGTTCAGGTTATGGGTTAATCCGGGTTAATGAGCTTATAACAATCATCAACAATAAACGCCGCTGCATCGGGACGGCCAAGGCTCCTTGCCCGTGACGCCATCAGATGAAGGTCCTCCGGGCTTGAAACATAATAATTAATTCGCTCTGCAAGGGCTTTGCCGCTGAGATCTTTTTCGAGAATCATTTCGGCAGCCCCGAGTTTTTCCAGTGATCGCGCATTTAAAACCTGGTGGTTGTCAGCAGCAAAAGGGAACGGTATAAAAATAACACCTTTTCCAATGGCTGTAACTTCCGCCACTGTTGTTGCGCCTGCCCGGCATATAACAAGATCGGCATTTTGATATTGCCGGGCCATATCAGTGAAAAATGCCTGAACCTTGCAGGAAATAGCGTGGAGCATGTATGCATTTTTTACCATTGCTTCATCCTGAGGTCCTGTCTGATGCACAAAGAAAAGCCCGTTTTTTTCATTGATGTGTTTTATGGCTTCCAGAAGCGCCATGTTTATGCTGTGAGCCCCCTGGCTTCCGCCTATAATCAGAATCGTAAACCGCCGTCCGGCACCGGGATCGGCATTATAAGCAACTTTTTGATCCCTTGCGCATTGCAGAATTTCTTTACGCACTGGATTTCCGGCAAAACGGACTTTTTCGGGGTTTAAGCCGGCTTGCATATCATTGAACGAAACATATATCCGGTCGGCAAGACGGGACAAAATCCGGTTTGTTATTCCCGGCAGAATATTCTGTTCATGGAGGACGATTTTAATACCCATAAGCCATGCTCCCATGGCCAGGGGCCCTGCGGCGTACCCGCCGACGCCAATGACCAGATCCGGTCTGAAACGTCTAAGGATCAGGAGAGATTCAAATATCCCCTTTGGTATTTTCGAGATTGACACGGCCTGTTTCCACCAGCCCCGTGCCTTGATCCCTTCGACTGTAATACGTTTATGCTCAAAACCGGTTTTTGATAAGATATCAATTTCAAAGGGCTTTCCTGCGCCGACGAATATGACGCTATTTTTCGAGTCCCTGGCCATAAATTCCTGAGCAATGGCAATGCCCGGGAAAAGATGGCCGCCTGTTCCTCCGCCGGCGATGGCAATGCGTAATGCGCTTGGCGCCTGGCATGTTGAACAAAGCGTTCTTGCATTCCGCACTTTTTTGTCGTTTTGTTCCATAGGTGCTTTCTTTTAGTCACTTTTAACTTTTGGCATTGCAGTCACTTTTTTAGCTGCTCCGATGTTCATTAGTATCCCTATGGATGCCATATTTATCAAAAGGGATGTGCCTCCGTAACTCAAAAAGGGCAGGGTGAGTCCCTTGGTCGGCAGGAGTCCAAGGGCAACACCCGTATTAACGCAAACCTGAAGGCCTATTGCGGTTGTAAGCCCGATTGCAACGAATGATCCAAAAGAATCCCGGCTATTTTTGGCAATTGAGATTCCCCTCCAGAAGATCAGCACATAAAGTCCCAGGATAGTCAGAACGCCCAACAGTCCGAGTTCCTCTCCGATGACAGAGAAGATAAAATCGGTATGGGGTTCAGGAAGATAGAAGAGCTTCTGGTAGCCTTTTCCGATACCCGTGCCCCATATTCCCCCTGTACCGAAAGCCATGAGGGAATGGACAATCTGGTAGCCTTCATCCGCCGGATACTGCCAGGGGTTCAGAAAACTCATGATCCGTTTTATCCGATATTCCGCATTGACCATTAAATAATATGCTATGGGGATTATCAGAAACAATGACGCCAGCAGATGTGAAATGCGAACTCCCCCGGCAAAAAGCATGATCCAGAAAACGGCGCCTAAAATTACCACCGAACCGAAGTCGGGCTGAATAATAATCAGAGCGGCGAACATGCCAAAGACCAGAACGTGGGGTAGAAAACCGACATAGAAATCCTTGAGTTTATCCTTTTTTCTATTCATGGAATAAGCCAGATAGATTACCAGTGCAAAACGGGCAAGCTCAGAAGGCTGAAAAGTAAAGCTCCTAAAGCGAAACCACCGTATTGCACCTCCTGACGAATATCCAAATTCGGAAATCTGGATCGCAGTCAGGAAAACCAGCGCCAGGATAAGCAGCGGGTATGCCAAAGAACGCAAAAACCGATATGGAAGATGTCTGCAAATTACCAGGGCAACAACACCTATCAGAGCGAAAAATGCCTGTTTTTTTAAAAAAAAGTAGCCGGTACCAAACTTTTTTAGGGCCAGGGCGGAGCTTGCGCTGTAAACCAGTACAATTCCTATCCCCACCAGGAAAAGAACCGGGAACAGGAGCTTGACATCGTAATTAAGGGGCTGTCCGCGAACCGCCTGAAAATTTTGATTGTCGCTGGTTTTGCCTTTTTTCATTTCAGCCTAACCCGGACAAGCCGGAAATTCGGACTAATGCTCTTTAAGGTTGTCTACCGCCCGGCAGAAAGCATCCCCACGCTCTGCATAGCTGCTATACATGTCAAAGCTCGAACAGGCAGGAGATAAGAGCACAATATCCCCTGGCGCTGCCGCATGATATGATAAAAGGACCGCATCCTCCATTGTGGATGTGGTTTGCGCTCCTCCCGTACAAGCATCCTTAAGAACAGATTTAATGCCATCCCTTGCTTCTCCAATAATGATCAGTTTTTTGGTGTGCTGATGCACCAGGTTCTTCAGTGTTTGAAAGTCTCCGCCCTTATCACGTCCGCCCATAATAAGAATTACAGGTTTGCTGAAGGCTTCAAGCGCTCTTGCCACCGCATCTACGTTTGTCGCCTTTGAATCGTCGAAAAAACCGACGTCATTAATGGTGGCGACATACTCTAGTCTATGGGAAAGCCCCTGAAAATCGTTCAGGGCTGATTGTACACCTTCTAAAGTCCCGCCGACAGCCAGGGCTGCAAGTGATGCCGCAGCCACATTTTCAATATTGTGTCGGCCCGGAAGGTTGACCCTGGAAAGGTCAAGAGATCTTTTGGGGTTTTCTTTTGTGTGAATCGTTATGGACGGGGGAGTTTGCGAATCACCCCAACTTATGACCGCACCTTCCCGGGTTTCTTCCAGGTCGTTGCCCTGATGATAAAAGGGCAATTTCCTTGCTTTAAGATCTTTGCTTATTGAACGGACGAGCGGATCAGAAACATTAATGACTGCAACGTCGCCTTCTTGCTGGTTTTCAAAGATCCGGCCTTTGGAACTGACATAGGCTTCAAAATCCGGATAACGGTCCAGATGATCTGCGCTAATATTCAGCAGAACACCGACTCTCGGCCTGAAGGTATCGATTGTATCGAGTTGAAAACTGCTGACTTCGGCTACAACGATTTCGGCTGATTCTCCTTTATCTGCGTAGTCGATCAAAGGGTTGCCAATATTTCCACCCACGAAAACCTTAAGTCCTGAATTTTCGAGCATGTTGCCCAAAAGCTTGGTTGTTGTGGTCTTGCCATTGGTGCCGGATATGGCGACTACGGGTTCCCGGATAAATCTCGCAGCAAGCTCTATCTCACCTAATATTGGAATTCCTTTTGCTTTGGCCCGTTTTATCGGCAGGATGGTATGGGGAACCCCGGGGCTTACCACGATAAGATCAGCACGTTCAAAAGTTTCAATGTTATGCTGTCCAAGTTCCATTGTGACGCCCAGTTTATGCGCCATGGGTGCCCAGGAGGCCAGCTCTTTTTCGCCGGCCATATCTGTTACGGTTACGTATGCACCTTTGTTCCTGGCAAACCGTGCCGCAGCAATGCCTGATACGCCGAGACCGACAATAAGAATATTTTTTTGAGCAAGATTCATATGCGATTGGCTAACTTATCGTAAAAAGTCTCTTTTGCTCAATGGCGTTCGCAAAAGACTTTTTACGAGTTTGTAATGTTTGTAAATTTGCAAAATTTATCTAATTTTCAGCGTACTCATAGAGAGTAGCGCCAATGCAATTGCAATTATCCAGAATCTGACAATGACCTTGGGTTCCGGCCACCCTTTGAGTTCAAAATGGTGGTGAAGGGGGGCCATTTTAAAGATCCTGCGGCCGTTTGTCATCTTGAAGAAACCGACCTGAAAAATAACGGATAATGTTTCAATGACAAAGATCCCACCGACCAGAACCAGCAGTATTTCCTGCTTTGTGATGACGGCCACGGTACCGATTGCTCCGCCCAGAGCGAGGGATCCGACATCCCCCATAAAGATTTGTGCCGGGTATGTATTGAACCACAGAAATCCAAGCCCGGATCCGGCCAGAGCTCCGCAGAAAACGGCTATTTCTCCACTTCCGGCAACGTAATTGATCTGAAGGTAATCGGCGATCTTGAAATGTCCGGCTACATAGGCAAAGACCATATATGTGACCGAAGCGATGATTATAGGTCCGATTGCAAGACCATCCAGGCCGTCTGTGAGATTGACCGCATTTGATGTTCCGATAATAATAAGCGCGGCAAACGGTATATATCCCCATCCGAGATCCGGTGAAATGCTTTTAAAAAACGGTATGGTAACACAGGTGGAAAAGTCCGAACATGAGTAGACCAGGGCTCCAGTCACAGTTGCCAGGATTGTCTGGAGCAGAAATTTGTTTCGCCCTTTTAATCCCTTGTTCCGCTTTTTGATTTGCATGAGATAGTCGTCGATGAAACCGATACAGCCGTAGCCTATGGTGGCCAGAAGGACTATCCAAATGTAGCAATTGGTTAAATTGGTCCAGAGGAGTGTGGAGACTGTTATTGAGAAAATGATCAGCGTTCCGCCCATTGTCGGGGTCCCGGCCTTTTTGTGGTGGGATTCAGGACCGTCTTCTCTGATATACTGTCCGATCTGAAGGTGGCTCAGTTTTCGAATAACCCAGGGGCCCAGAATAAAACAGATCAAAAAAGCCGTCAGACTGGCATAGATCGTCCGGAATGTAATGTACCGAAAGACATTAAAAACCGATATGGTTTCATGAAGCGGATATAGTAGGTGATATAGCATAATATAACGTCTCGAAATTTCTACAACTTATTGAAAATATATATCATTTACTAACCATTGTCTGCTTTCCGAGGTGTTGGAACGATGGAATAGTGGAATAATGGAATATGGAACCACAAAAAATGTAGCATCACTTACAATTTTTGTAGGTATGGCTATAATTGTCATTAGATTTAAATAGTTATATAAAAAGCCTTTATCCATTGAACCCATCATTC
>Ga0114920_10001670_pt1 | contig 10300 bp, 7 predicted proteins | sample ChitaG_FD_88683 | JGI IMG/M metagenome (GOLD analysis project Ga0114920, IMG submission 88683) | Deep subsurface microbial communities from South Pacific Ocean to uncover new lineages of life (NeLLi) - Chile_00310 metaG | ecosystem: Environmental > Aquatic > Marine > Oceanic > Sediment ...
GCCACCCGCAGTAAGAAAGGAGTGTTTTCTCAGATAAACAATGCAGTTGTAGAAAAAAATTATAATCACCGAGAGAAGTGCCCCCAGTCCTATTATACCCAGCTCAGAGAGGTAATTAAAATAAAGACTATGAGCATGTGAACGAACTAATTCGGGATTTTTAGAATACTTATAGGAGATTTCCTTATAGGTAGCCAATCCTGATCCAGTTATGGGGTAATCCTTAAAAACACGAGGTACGACTTCTTCCCAAGCATTGAGCCGGGGTTTCAGATTGCTGTATTTATTAATGACTCCGGTTATCCAGCTTAGGTTAAAAGTAAGAAAAACAAATATCAGCGCCAACAAGATTAGAGAAAACTTCCAATTTCTAATAACAGAAATTGTTATTACCACCACAAAAATGGCCATCATCCCCCCGAGGGATTTGGCAAAGAATAGGCAAATAAGACCTAGTGTGGCAACAATTCCAGGTAAGATCTTCTTTCTTATACCTTTTCGCGCTAGCAAGAAAGCAAAAGTCAAGGGAAGGATTAAACCCAAATACCCGGCCAATCTGTTAGGATTGCCCAAAGTTGAAGTAATACCGGGTGCAGTAGAAATACTCATTTTTAAAAAAGGAACATTGAATTTGAGATTAAGTCTGGTATAATATTGAACAACACCAAAAGCAGTAACTATTACTCCTGAGAGAATAGCTACTTGCAGTATTCTCTCTGCTCCATTACTGTCCCTTACGCTATCAGCTATGAGAAGGCAGACTAGCGGATAGAACAAAAAAAGGGCAAAGGCACCAAAACTTGAAACTCTATTTATGGAGAAAATCACCGAAAGTAACACGGCAAAAATCCAACCTATCAAAGCAAATACAAAAATTCTCGGTTTAAAGTTTAACACCGTGCTAAATTTTATGTTACGGAACCAGTAAATCAATGCCACTAAGAGGCCAAAATAAGCTACAGGTGACAAGAAAGGCAAAAAAAAGATAAAAACCCAGATGCCTTTATCGATTACCCTACGCCGTCCTTTTCGAATCAATTTTTCATTACCTCACACAAACTCCTCAAGACAATAGGAACAACTGAAGAAACATTTACTTTAATTCTGGGAGGCTTATTTGCAACAATTACCCTACATTCTTCCCCTCAGTATAATCTCCAGGCTCAGGAAGAGTATCTTTAAGTCCAACCCTAAAGACCAATTGTTAATGTAGGCTAGGTCGTATTTCAGCTTGTTCTTCGCTGAGGTCTCATATCTCCCGTATAGCTGGGCAGGACCAGTGATTCCTGGCTTGACGGTAAATCTTCGTGAATACCCGCGAATCTCCCGATTAAACTCTTTTATAAATGCAGGCCTTTCCGGCCGGGGCCCTACCAGGCTCATCTCTCCTTTTAAGACATTGAGAAACTGGGGTAGCTCATCTAAATGGGACCTTCTAAGAAAACTTCCTACCCTGGTTACCCTCTTATCATTCTGCCGGGCCAGGATGGGACCGGTTTCAGCCTCGGCGTTCTCCAACATGGAACGAAACTTGTAGACCTCGTATATTTTCTCTTTTAACCCCACCCTTTTCTGTCTATAGAAAATGGGACCTTTGGACTCTAGTTTGATAATTAGGGGAAACAAAAGCATCAAGGGAGCCGAAAAAATCAGGACCAAGATAGAAAAAATTAGATCTACCAGGCGCTTAATAACCTTCTCTCTTTCTTTGAGAGGCTCGCTCCTTAGCCTTACCAAAGGAATATCACCTAAATGGGCTAGCTCAACTTTGCCCAAAATAACTTGGTATAATCCAGGCACTAGCCACACGGTCACATCCTCTGCCTCAGCCGCAAAGACCATATCCAGAATTTTATGATAAGAAACATCGGGATCGGCGATGACCACATCACTGGCCTTTTTTCCCCTTATAGACCTTCTTAACTTAGAAGAATTAAAGCCTCCTTCCCTCTCGTCATACCCACTCAATAAACCAACAACTTTAGATCGAGGAAAAGGTTGACTCCTTATCTCCTGCACTATCTCTTGTCCTTTCGGAGATCCCCCTAGTACTAAGAACCTCTTTGGAGGCAGTCTCTTTTGCCTCTGATAAAATAGATAAACATGCCAGGTAGAGATGAGCAAAATATTAAAAGTCCAGCTAATGGGAAAAACTGTGCGGGGAAAGGGAAGAGTGCGAAGGTAAAAACTCAAGGCGATTATGGCTATGGAACCCAGAGTTACGGCGATAAAGACGGAATAGAAAACATGAAAGCCATCCTCCTCGTCCTCCCTTTCATAAAGTCCGGCAAAATAGAAAGTTAGAATCCTGATAAGGGTTATCCAGGGGATAATTTTTAGGTAGGCTTGAAAGTTACTGGCTGGAATCCTTCCGCCAAAGCGGATCAGAAATGCCAGGATAGTGGCTACATTTACCCAGGCAGCGTCAGATAAAACGGTTTTCAGCAATGAGCCATCTTTGTCCATTTGGCTAATCTTACATTTAGTCTCCATAAGCAACTTTCGTAGAGTCACTCTTCGAGATGTGGAGAGCTAAGGCAGAGGCATAAATTGTCTCTAATTCGCGTCCATAAGCATCCCAATCGTAGACATTCTCCACCAATCTCCTGGCATTTGTGGCAAGGTGTCGTCTTAACCCAGCATCGGTCAATAACCCCACCACTCGGGAGGCAAATTCTGCTGGTTTGTCAGCCATGATGGCATGCTCTTCAGGATTTACCTGTATACCTTCCAGGGCGTATGGGGTGGCAACTACCGGAGTTCCGCTAGCCATTGCTTCTAAGACCTTATTTTGGATGCCAGAGCCGGATCGAATCGGGTAAACAGCTACTGCTGCCCTCTTTAAATAGGAACGCACATCCTCTACGAATCCAGTAACGATAATATCTTGGTATTTTCTAGCCAGGTTTCTTATGCACCCAGGAGGATTTATGCCTACTATGTAGAACTTGACATCGGAAATCTTTTTTTTCACCAGAGGGAATATTTTCTTGACAAAAAACAAAACGGCATCTACGTTGGGGAAATATCCCATATTTCCCAAAAAACAGAGATCTGAAGAAGATCCCTCAGTGCTCTCGGTAAAATAGAAAAAATCAGTATCTACTCCATTAGGACAGACAGTCACATTTCCATTATAGCTGAGGAATTGTTTACCAGATTTAGAACACACTATCACTTTATCAAAAACTTTACCAATATCGGCCTCGTATTTTCGGAGCTTTCTATACTCAAGACGAAGAAGCGGTTTCATATGCAGTTTCTCCCTTTCTAATCTGCGCTTCATATTCAAGGATAAGGTATCAACCATATCCAGGACCCTGGGAGTCTTCTCGTAGTCTTTAATATAAGGAGCCATACGTACAAGTTGAGTATGGATAATATCAAACTGCTCCCTTTCAAGAAGTTCGTCAATTTTCTTCTTCATCTTTTTGGAATGGTAGTAGCCTACCTGAAGAGGAATCCAGGAAAAAGCGTAAAAAAAGGCGTTCAAATAGGAAAAATAAGGTTTTAATAAAATTGTCTCAACGGATTCGCAATATTTTTCTAGCTCCTCAATGTAGGATAATTCATCTTTTGACTCGATAAAAGAGCATAAAGTGACCGAATGTCGCCGGGAAAGGTACTTGATTTGGTGATAAGCCCTTAATTTGTCCCCTTTATAGGGTGGATAGGGTAATCTAGATGTTAAATATAAGATCCTCATCTGACCTCACCTTACAATGTCCATGTCTCTCAATCGACCCACAAGCCATTTAGTCGGATAAAATAAAGAGTCGTTTAGCAGTATGTACTTAGTAAACCATTTATATCTAGTCAGATAATTCATATACTTGACTGGCCAGTCCAGCACAGCCGGTTCGAAATCAGTCCGGTATTTCTCAAAATCACCGTCAATGAGAATTTGGCGCTGATCAATGACACCCAATCCCTTCTGAGAAGCTAGTACCACATGTTTAGCACTATACGGGTCTAAACCTATTAGTCTCATAGCCGTCGAATCGAGAGCCACTAGATCCCGACTTCCCAGAAGAAGACCTAACCATCGCGGCTTTCCATTAGTAGGACCCCTTCCCTCTACCCCGATTATCCCATCCATAATAGCGAGGCGGGGCTGAATGATATGGTTAAGACTGGTCAATAGTTGATCAAGATGCTTATGCAAAAGGATTCTATCATACCGGGGAATACATCCCATCTGATTCTTAATGGCTCCGGTAAAAACGGTTAAGGCATGGGTTTTAATAACAGGTAAAGTTATTACTACATCGGCATCAAGCAAGGCTGCCGGCAATCCAAACCCATTTAAAAGGGGATTACTTACAATTTTAGTTTTCTCCTTAGAAAAATTAATTAGTTTAACCCCGTATTTCTTGACAATCTCAAACACATCGGTGGCTTCGAATGCTTCTTCGGCAGCAAATCTGGCACCATCAGACTCTCCAATGATGATGTTATCTGTACGGGTCTTCAGGATTTCACAGAGGGCAGCAATTAAACGAGGATCAGTATTGGCACTGGGGATCTTTTCTTTCTCTGGCGTGTTCAAATTCGGCTTAATGACTACCTTGGCCCCCTTAGCTATGATTGATTCCCACCCACACAGATCAAGAATTTCACCGACTACGGCGGAGAGGTGTTTATTTTTTACTGATCTGATAATCACTTTGCTCTTCATGTGCCCAAGATCCTCACCTACCCGATTCGTTCTGGCTGCTTATCTAATCCCTGGTCTCCCTATAGACTCGATTATACACCGAAAGTGTTTTTTTGGCAACATTTTCCCAGGAGAAGTGTTTAACACGCTTAAGGCCTTTCTCGATCAGCCTCAAGCGAAGTGAATCTTGACTCAATACATCATGCATTGTCTCAACCAATCCATCTATATCTTTTGGATCCACTAATATCGCAGCATCTCCAACCACCTCGGGAAGAGCGGTTACATTGGAAGTTATAACCGGAGTCCCGCACGCCATTGCCTCCAGGGCAGGAAAACCAAAGCCTTCAGAGAGAGAAGGATAAACAAATAAGGCGGCAGCATTGTAGAGGAGGACCAGGTCCTTATCAGAAACAAAGCCGGTGAATTTTACCGAATCTCTCAAACCCAGGTCTTGAACTAACCCGAAGACCGGCGATTTTAGCCAATTCTCCAATCCAGCGATCACAAGATGGTGTTTACAGCTATATCTATCCTTCATTTTCTTGCAGGCTCTGATTATACTTGAAGTATTTTTCCGAGGATCCTGCCCCCCCAAGCCGAGAATAAAGTCTTTCCCGATTCCGTATTTTTGTTTAATCATCTCCAGGAGATAAGAATCATCTACCAGCTTATACTGTGGATCAACAGCCTCAAGGATGGCATCTATCCTTTCTTCAGGTAAGTCAAGGAGTTTCACTATATCTCCTTTGGTAAAATTAGAACAAGCGATAACTCTATCGGCCCTTCTGGCCCGGAAAGGTGTGGTTAAGGCCTTGTAAAAGCGTCCGAACCGCTGATATAGCACCGGTGATGGGGGAATTTCAGAGTTCAGAAAGATCAAATCATGAATGGTTACCACATTCCTGACCGGGCATATCCAGGGAGCAGTATGGTTGGTAAAATGAACCAGGTCGGGTTTATCTATCCACAGTCTTATAGGAAGTAACAACTGTTCCCACAGAAGATAATTCCAGGATTTAATTACTTTTTTGGAGAAATTGCTGGTGGTAGGAAGACATCCTTCCTCATCAGGTCTGTCCAGATAAAGAATGTACTCATTGGTAGAGTCTATTTTGGCCAGATTGTGGATGAGGTTATAGATGTGTCTGCCATGCCCCCTCTTGCTGTATAAAGCCAAACGAGCATCTATACCAATCCTCATTTACTTCCTTTCTCTCTTCAAAGTAGCAGACCCATGAAACTGCATCTTCTTTACATCCTCGCGCTTACCTACGCAAATTGCATAGGAGAAAACTTATCTTTCAAAACTCAGCTTTATAATCTCTTTGTGAGCGTGCAAGAGCTCCTTAACTTTATTTCGTTCATTCGGCCGTAATAGGTAATTGAGCAACTGAAGCCCCATCACCAGGAGAGAATGTCCAGTCTGAAAGATTTTTAACATACACAGTCTTGTCCTGCCGTAGTGTTTTCGATAAAAATAGTATTTGCTGACTACACTCTCAACGCTGATTCTATGACGTACCCTTTGGATACTCTTGCCAAATAGATGTACGACTTGGGCCTGGGAAACAAAATAGACTTTCCATCCTCTCTTCCTCATTCTATAGCACCAATCATCATCCTCAAAATACATAAATATGTTCTCATCCAGCATGCCTACTTCATCGATGGCTTCCCGTCTAGCTATTAAAAAAGCTCCGGTGACCCAGTCCACTTCCCGAGCCTCCCGGGAAATCCTATGGGATTGCATATATCTTCCCAGCCACTTTTCAGTAAAGTTAGTGGGGATCAGTTTCCCGATAAGCACTTTAGCTATAGAATGAAAATCCCCGTATGAGGCCTGGGAGGTTCCATCAGGATTTAACAGGCGGCATCCAGCTATTCCGGCCTTCTTATGCTCATCCATAAATTCAACCATTTTTTTGAGAGTGTCGCATAAAACAATTACATCGCTGTTTAACAACAAAAAGTATCTTCCTTTGCTTTTTCGAAGCGCCTGGTTGTTGGCCTTACTAAAACCCAGGTTTTGTCTGTTCTCTATTAATTTGACCTGGGGAAACTTCTTTCTTACCATCTCCGTGCTACCATCAACGGATGCATTGTCAACCACAAAGACCTCGTAATTCAGTCCTCCCTTGCTCTTAAAGACTGACTCGAGGCAGTCTCTTGATAAATCTTTAGTATTCCAGTTAACAATGGAGATAGATAAATCCAAACTTTTCCCTCTCTCATCTGCATTCAATTTGCAATGACTTTAACTGAACCTATTTTAACCCTGCCCGGTGCATCCCTTTTTGTTTCATCTAGAACTGCCAATGTGTCCTTGCTCTCAGGATCGTACATCCCTATGGTGATTTTGTAAATGCCGGGTAGAACGCTTGACGGCACCAGGATCTCGATTTTGTCTCTTATTAGCTTTTCTTTAGACCAGTGGCTAGTGAAATACCACCCATCAGCGGGCCAATGCTCATGATGAAAGACATTGGGAGAGGTAGTTTGATGCCATACCCACTCAGCTCCTGATAAAGAAGAAACTGTATCTCCCCAAGGACCCACAGGGGGACTTCCCTGAGAAACAGCATTTTCCCAGAGGTTGTCATCGAACTGGCTGGTTGTCCAGTTGGGAGCTATAATTTTTGAAATCTCCCAGGTACTATTGGAGGTTAGGCTAAAGTTATTCCCCAGGATATCTTTAATTTCTCCCTCCAACAATAGACCCCCTTTTCCTCCGTAGTTGGTGACATGCACCGCAACAACGTTGTCTCCCTGCGCCAGCCAGGGAGTAATATCGAATTCCTCCAGACTCTGCCACTGATCATCGCTTCCCACCAGAGCACCATTTACATACACGGAATACCTATCATCAGCGGTAATCCTCAGCCAGCCCTTCTTTGGGTCATGGACAAGGGAAATCTTCTTTCTGAAGTAAGCATCCCCCTCTCCAAAATGGACCAAGATCCGATAATCTTTAGGGACTTCTCTCAAGGATTTCCAATAACAACTCAGGCTTAACTTCGTCCCTGGATGGACCACGTCACTCTCAATGCGAGCGACTACCAGCATAACTTCATTCCCCAAATTAGCATTTAAGGGATTTTCTAGCTTTGGACTCTCTTGCATTATCAGATAATGATGGGCTCCCCTTTTAAAGAGAAAATAGCTTTCCTTCTGAAAGGTGACGCCGTAATCTTCATTATCCAGAAACTCATTAAACAGCCCAAGAAAATCTTTTCTGAACCAGACTCTTTTATTGAGAAATACATACTCTACCTGATTTAGCTTGGGGAACCGATATATTTCCCTCCGGTGAGTCAGATGGGGTATATAGGGAGCTTGAGTGGAAAGGGAGGCATCCTTGGGTATCAGCCCCATAATGTTTTTGGCCAAACGGTTGTGTTCGGTAACCTGATAATCTTTGGTATCAAAGTACCTCTTAATATCAAACTTTACCGAGAAAGGCGAAGGACTGAAGAAGCGGTTGGCCAGCAAAGAACTAATCAGTATCACACTGCAAATGAGGTAATTCCCATGCTGATTTAGGAGTCCCCGTCCTCCGACGAGCTCTCTTATTCTCCTTATTCCGAAAACAGCGCCCATAAAGATAAAGGGAATAGCCGGAGCTTGGTAGTACCATTCGATGGAGTAAAGAGGCGGATAATCGCTTATAAGACTATACCCCAGGGGAGCCAGAGCCGGCAAGAGAACAGGCAAACCCAAAAATGGGATAAAGCCCAGAGGGGCAAATAGATGAAAAACATAAACCAGTTTGGGCCAAATGAGAAGCCTTTGAAGAACCAGCAGGGGACTCTTGATCAAGGTTTTGACAACGGCACCGAAGTTTTCCCCCAGGTCATTAAATCTAGGACCAATATGGCGATAGGGTTGGTCCGAAAAAAACGGAATCAGTACCCCGATGGCAATGACAAACCAAATTAGGGCTGATACGGCGGTTAGGGTCCCCAGCCGTATCTTCCTTTTAAAGAAACATATACCCAGACCTAGAATTACAATGGGCAAAGCTATGGGCTCCTGGCACATAAGGGAAAGGGCCATAAAAATGAAATACCTTACATACTTTTCTTTGTATAAATAATAGAGCATGAACAATAAAAGAGGGGTGGAAAGAACATCGGGATGAAATTGATACAGAGTCATATATTGTAAGGCAGGAAATAAAAGATATCCTGCAGCGAGACAAACGCCCACCAGATTGCTTCTCAACTCATCTCGGGCCAGCCAGTATATAGGAAGAGCGCCCAGGGCTAAGAGTAGAGATTGAAAAACAAGCAGAGTCCTGGCATCAGAATAGATCCAGTAAAGGGGAGTGAGGAGAATCATAATTGGAGTCATATGATCCCCCAGACCCACCATACCCAATAAACTGGAAAACACGGGAATCTGCCCCTGGCTATACCCCCATAGTATCTGATCATGAATTCCCAGGTCAAAGTCATAGGTATTAAACCGATTGTGTTGAAGGATAGATAGGATAGAAAATGTAGCTATGTACAGTCCCATTAGTGAGTATACTAAGATGTTTGAAAAATTAGACCATCTAGATTCTCTTCCAGATTCACCCGCCTTTCCCACCTGGTAAGTCAGTTTAACCATTTCCATTGCCAAGAACCTCCCATCACCTTACAAGAAGACTTTTCTTCTTTGTTAACTCAAAAGAGATGGACATCTTCCTCGCGGCAAAACTTTAAGCTACCTGATGGTTGAGAATATAAATCCTAAGCAAATCAAGGTAATTCCTGCTATTCTTGTTGGGGGTATGGCTTCATCAAATATCAAGTAAGAGGCCAACATCACCAGTATAAAGGTCAAGGCTGCAAAGGGATATGCATAATTCAGGTCACATTTCGAAAGTGCAATTAACCATAAAATGGTGCTGAAAGCATACAATATTAAGCCAAATACAACAAATGGTGAGGTAATTATTTTAACAACACCAGTAAAAATATAATTTTTGTCAACAGAAATTTCACCAATTATTAACATTCCCTTTTTGAAACATACCTGCCCGCCAGTTGCTATCAACACCGAGAGTAGAAGTAATTTAGTCGCTGACATTATTATCTCCTTTCCCCTTTTAATCTTTTGTATACTTTGATTAACTCCCAAAACGCTTTAACGATCACCTCAAAATTTGCCCCTGATTGTTTTCCCCATTGACGGGGGTAATGATGAATTCCAACTTGTTTTATGGTAAACCCATATTTTCTTGCCTGGGCAAGGATCTCTGTATTAATCATTGCCCCTTCAGTCTGCGTGTTAATCTTGTTGACAACTTCCCTTCGGAATAGCTTGAAAGCGCAATCGACATCCCTCATCTTCAGGCCAAATAGCAAACGAACCAAAATATTCCAAATCCATGCGTTGAACTTCCTTACAGAATTATCTTTTCTGTTCACTCGATACCCGGCAATGATATCGTAGCCATTGATATACCGAATCAATTTTTTAATCTCAAAAACATTAAATTGATTATCACCATCGGTAAAAAAGATATAACTATATCGGCTATTTATTAAGCCAGATCGAATTGCTGCTCCATAACCTAGATTTTCCTTATGATGTACTGCTCTTATACATCTATTTTTCTTGGCCAATCTGTGGATAATTTCCTTCGTCATGTCA
>Ga0114920_10001672_pt1 | contig 10297 bp, 6 predicted proteins | sample ChitaG_FD_88683 | JGI IMG/M metagenome (GOLD analysis project Ga0114920, IMG submission 88683) | Deep subsurface microbial communities from South Pacific Ocean to uncover new lineages of life (NeLLi) - Chile_00310 metaG | ecosystem: Environmental > Aquatic > Marine > Oceanic > Sediment ...
TATCAGAAAGCACCGCTAAAGGTGTATCGTTACCCATAGACCCGACCGGCTCCTGGGCGTTTAAGGCCATCGGCAGCAGAATCATCTTCAATTCTTCACGAGTATAGCCGAACAATCGCAGCCTCTGAGCTAACGTATCTGTGTCAGTATGTACCAGTTTTGGCACATCAAACAGACCGCGGAGCTCGATTTTATTTTGGTCCAGCCACCTGCGATAAGGCCTCTGGCGGGCAATTTTGCTCTTTATCTCATTGTCAGAAATTATCCGACCCTCAACCGTATCAACAAGAAACATATGACCAGGTTGGAGACGTCCTTTTCTTTGGATTTTTTCTGGCGGGAACGGGACAACGCCGGCTTCACTGGCCATAACAACCAAACCATCAGTTGTTACAAGCCAGCGACATGGCCTAAGACCATTGCGGTCAAGTGTTCCGCCTACAATTCTGCCGTCGGTAAATACCATTGCAGCAGGACCATCCCAAGGCTCCATTATAGAAGCGTGATACTCATAAAATGCGCGTTTATCTGTACTGATGTGATAACTTGAACCGAACGCCTCCGGGATCATCATCATTACTGAATGAGGTAAGCTCCTCCCGGAACGAACCAGCAGTTCAAGTACATTATCAAAACAAGCAGAGTCACTCGCCTCGAGAGTCAAAATCGGAAGCACGTCACTAATGTTGTCACCGAAAGCCCGGCTGGACATCTTCATCTGACGAGCCTGCATCCAGTTGCGATTACCACTTAATGTATTTATCTCTCCGTTATGAGCTATGCACCGCAGAGGCTGGGCAAGCTGCCAGCTTGGGAATGTGTTAGTGCTGTAGCGCTGATGAACAATGGCAAGAGCAGAACTGAGGCGTTCATCCGCAAGGTCGGGATAGTAAGCAAAGAGCTGCCATGCCATAAACATTCCCTTGTAGCAAATGGTTTTAGCTGAAAGGGAAGCTACATAAAAATCTTCTCCCTCCTGTCCAAATTGCTTCCTGACAAGCTTTTCAGCCCGCTTACGGGCTAGATATAATCGTTGCTCCAGCAGTTCACCTTCCAAGCCTGAAGCGTCTACAAATATCTGTCTTATAGACGGTTCAGCCTCAAGAGCAATTTTGCCTAAGCAATCATTTGACGTAGGTACATCTCGCCAACCCAGTAACTTTATACCGTAGTGATTAAGTGCCGATTCGAGGATGTCATCACATTTTTTGCGAAGCTCTTGGTATTGCGAACCGAATACCATGCCTACACCATATTTTGAAGCTGGCGGCAAAGAAAATCCTAATCTTTTGCACTCAGCTTTAAAAAACTCATGCGGAATCTGAAAGAGAATCCCGGCCCCGTCACCAGTAACCTCATCAGCACCAGCTGCTCCGCGATGATGCAAATTAACCAGTATTTCCTTACCGTAGTCGATAATAGAGTGGTCACGTTGGCCGTTAATATTTACAACTGCACCGATACCGCAGCCGTCATGTTCCCGTTGGCTTTCATACAAACCCTGATTTTTTGGAATACGCTGCATTTTTATTCTTAACTATCGTAATATAAGTTAAACTCAAAGGGGTGTGGCCGAAGTGCCAACTCGTGAAGTTCGTTTTCACGCTTCCAGTTTATCCAGGTCTCAATCAAATCATCTGTAAAGACACCACCAGCCGTCAGGAATTTGTGGTCTTTTTCCAGCGCATCGATGGCTTCAGCCAGTTCTCCTGGAGTTTTGTTGTACTTAGCCAGTTCTTCAGGACTCATCTCGTAGATGTCTCTGTCCAAAGGTTCTCCCGGCTCAATTTTATTCTGGATACCATCAATTGCCGCCATAAGCATGGCTGTCCAGGCCAGGTACCCGTTAGCAGTTGGATCAGGGCAGCGGAACTCTAATCTTTTTGCTTTGGGGTTGTCTGAATACATCGGTATACGTATAGCGGCAGAGCGATTACGAGCACTCATAACAAGGTTTACCGGGGCCTCGAAGCCCGGCACCAGACGACGATAAGAATTTGTCGTCGGAGCAGCAAAAGCCAGGATTGCCGGCGCATGCTTGAGAATACCGCCGATTGAATATAAACCAATATCACTGAGTCCGGCATATCCGGCATCTGCAAATAGAGGTTTTCCATCCTTCCACAGTGAAAGATGCGTATGCATCCCGCTGCCGTTGTCCTCGAAGACCGGCTTGGGCATAAATGTTACCGTCTTGCCTTTGCGCCTGGCAACGTTTTTGACAATGTATTTGTACCACATAAACTGGTCAGCCATTTTCAGCAACTCATCAAACTTCATATCAATCTCTGATTGACCGGCTGTGGCGACTTCGTGATGGTGTGCTTCGACTACGATACCGACTTTCTGCATTTCAGCAACCATTTCACCTCGCAAATCATGGTAAGTATCGGTCGGACTTACCGGGAAGTAGCCTCCCTTAAAACTTGGCTTGTATCCAAGGTTCGGCTCCTCGAAACGGGCGGTGTTCCAGGCTCCCTCAACCGAATCAATCCGATACATCCCGGTATGTTGATTTTGCTCATACCTAACCTCGTCAAAGATGAAAAACTCGGGCTCCGGTCCAATGAAACAAATATCGGCAATGCCGGTTTTTTTCAGGTAAGCAGTACCTTTGCGGGCAATGTGCCGAGGGTCACGGCTGTAATCCTCTTTCGTAACGGGGTCAACGATGTTTGCTATTACGCTGACGGTTGGCTCGGCAAAAAACGAGTCGATAACCGTTGTATCCGCATCCGGCACAGCTAACATATCCGACATATGGATTCCCTGCCAGCCGCGAATTGATGAGCCGTCAAATCCAACGCCGTCCTCAAATGTACTTTCGTCCCAGGTATCAATCGGGTATGAACAGTGTTGCCATGTGCCTAAGAGGTCAACAAATTTCAGGTCAACCATTTTCGCATTATTCTTTTTCGCAAATTCAAAAAAGTCTTTCGGGGTCATTATTGGGTTCCTTTCAAAAAAATGAGTTTGCCGATTAGCCCAGCAATCTTTAACCGATCGCCTCGCCATCTCTTTCGCCGGTCCGAATCCGGACGCATTCGGTTAAATTCAGTACAAATATCTTTCCGTCACCGATTTCTCCTGTTTTGGCACCTTCAATAATAGCGTCTATCGTTTTCTCAACAAAGTCCTCGTTCACTGCTATCTCAAGCCTGACCTTTTTCAAAAGGTCAACTTCAAAATCGACGCCGCGGTAGCTTTCGTGGTATCCCTTCTGTTCGCCACAGCCCAATGCGTTGGTCACAGACATCTTGTAAACTTCCACTTTATACAAGGCCTTTTTAACATCCTGAAGCTTGTGAGGCTGTATATATGCTATTACCAGTTTCATTTTATCAATCTCCTTGAAATCATATACTATGTTGTGGTAAACACCTGGAAGCCTGCATATGCCTCCATACCATGTTCGCCGATATCAAGTCCCTTGAGCTCTTCTTCGGTCGATACGCGCAGTCCAACCGTCTTGCTGAGCACAAAGAATAGTACTAAGCCAAGACCAAAAGCCCAGACAAAGACTGTGCCGGCACCAATAGCCTGGACACCAAGCTGTCTCAAACCACCGCCGTAGAAAAGTCCTGATTCCATGTTGAACAGCCCACAGGATAGCGTTCCCCATAATCCACAAACACCATGTACGCTAACGGCGCCAACAGGGTCATCAACTTTCAATACTTTATCAATGAACATAACGCTTAAAACGACCAGTATGCCACCAATAATCCCGATAGCCAGAGCACCCATCGGCGATACACCATCGCACGGAGCTGTGATAGAAACCAGGCCCGCCAATGCTCCGTTCAAGGCCATTGAGGCGTCCGGCTTTTTCATTATGACCCAGGCGGTGAACATCGCAGAAATTGCAGCCGCAGCCGCAGCGATATTCGTAGTAACAGCAATGTAACCTATTGAGCCTTCACCTGTGGTGGTACTGCCGGAGTTAAAACCAAACCATCCGAACCAAAGGATGAAAACGCCCAGTGCCGCCAATGGAATATTGTGTCCGGTTATGGCCTTTGGTTTTCCGTTTGGGTCATATTTTCCAAGACGAGGTCCGAGCATAATAGCGCCTGCCAGACCCAGCCAACCGCCGACAGAGTGCACAACTGAGGAGCCGGCAAAATCCAGAAAGCCCAGATTCTCGAGCCAGCCGGCCCCGGCATCACCAAGCAGCAGCGACCCCCACGCCCATTTGCCGAAGACAGGATATATAATAAGTGTAATGAACACACTGTAGAGCAGATAACTGACAAATTTGGTCCTCTCTGCCATCGCACCGGATACTATCGTCGCAGCGGTTGCAGCAAAGACCGTCTGGAAGATGAGAAATGTCCAGCTCCAATCTGCTCCCGGCTCAACACTACCGAGCCCGAACAGCGATGTTCCAAAAACACCATTGCTTACACCAAACATAAGGCCGAAACCAACAAAGAAGAATACTATCGTGCCAACGGAAAAATCCATCAGATTTTTCATCAGGATATTTACAGCGTTTTTGGCCCTGGTAAAGCCGCACTCAACCATTGCAAAGCCCGGCTGCATAAAGAATACCAGAAAGGCCGCTATGCAGGTCCAGACGATGTTGATGTTAAGTTGAAGCTCTTCTTTCACCACCTCGACCGCAGATGCCTCTGCACCAGCCGACTCTGCAAATACCGGACCGGCAAATGCCAACACGATTAAACCAATAACTAAATAACCTAACACTTTCATTTTTATGCCCTCTTATAAATTTTCATTAAAAACTTTTCGAAAGACTGATGCCGGCAAAGAAGAAATCGCTATCAGTGCCGTAAGCATCAGTATCGCGTATGTCATCGCTTAGCAGTGTTATGTAGTTCAAACTCGGCGCCACTGTCCAGCCGGCAATCTCAATAGAGAAAGAAACGGAAAACGCCAGGTCGTTTAATTTGCTCTGGTCGGTTCCCCAGTAATATTTATCGTAAGAACCACTGCCCCATCCTAAACTTGCACCGATTTCCATCCCTACTGGCAAATCCGGCCCAAGTTTTGCAACCTTTTCGAGACTGTGTCCAAATGCCAGTGAAATATATGAGCCTTCTGCCTCGTCTACATCATGATAGACTGTTACTGACGGACTCAATGGCAAATCAAAGTTCAATCCCCAGTAAATTTCTGTAGTGTCTTTGACTATAGTACCCGGAAAGTCATAGTAGATTACGCCGACGCAATATCCAACACCTTCAATGCCCGGTATTGCTCCTGAGTAATCCAGCGAGTAGTCAACCTCGGAAAAATCACCACTGTTGCCATTAATATTAGTTAGTTCAAGGTTGCCCCAAATCGCAGCAGTCAAACCTTTGTAACCGGTGCTGATCCCCGTTTGGAAAACCGGGTCATCACTTAAATTCTGCCCACGCCAGATGTATTTGCCGAAATAATCAGCCGTAATCTCAAAATCAATTTTATCCTCAGCAATCACTGCTCGTGTGCCACACGTAAAGAAGTACAAACACACAATCAAACATCGTAACTTTCTCATTTGATAATCCCCTCACCCAAAATCGTTTAACAATCTTCTTTTGAACTCGCACATATACACCTGGCCAAGGCTACGACGTAATTACATTCGCAAAATCTGTGCCAAAGCCAAAATTAAGCCGCAACTACTTGTTTTCCAAAGAGTTACGCTTTAATTACAGACATTAGGCGGGCAATCTAATGTTACAATATTGTAGCGGTGGGCAAAAGTTGCGACATATTTGTGCCTGATATCGAATAAACCACTTATTCTATGCAATCTCGCTCGCATTTCGAGCCCCTGTAGCCGTATTTTCGTATCTAACTGTTATTGCAAGAGTTAAGACGTATAGCTTCCGGCTTATAGTATTTATTAGAAGAAATATTTTGCAATGCTATCATGCTATGTTACAATTATGTCGTATTAGTAAATAACAAGGAATTTTGAAATGGACAAGAAAACAACGCTCTTACAACATGGTAGGGCATATACCCTGCGTCCAGTGCCACAGCTTGAAACTCTCTATAAGGTTAGCCAAATATTAGCTGCTGGCACGCGCCAGCAAGAGACCCTTGCCACAGTTTTGGATATGCTGGATAAGGACCTTGGTCTGGCCAGAGGTACAATCACAATTCTTTCGCTGGACGGTAACGAGATTAGAATCGAAGCTGCTCACGATCTTTTGCAGGAGCAAAGCCGAAGAATTACATATCGAATTGGAGAAGGTGTAACAGGTAAGGTTATGCAGACCGGCAAGCCAATGATTGTTCCCAAAGTCTCTCAGGAACCGCTGTTTTTGAATCGCTTCGAAAGGTGGAATGTTACAAAGCAGGACTTAAGCTTTATTTGCGTTCCTATTACAATTAACAATGACGTGATTGGAACGATTTCAGTTGATAGACCCTTTGAAGAAACATCGTCGCTGGACGAGGAAATGCGGATACTAAGCATTGTAGCAAGTATGATTGCAAACGATTTAAGGGGTCGCCGTGAAGCTGCGATCGGTCGTCAACAACTCGAAGATGAGAATCTACGATTACGTCATGAATTGGAGGGAAGGTTTCGCCCCGAAAATATAATAGGCAATTCCAACGCTATGCGTGATGTATATCGTCAAATCCACCAGGTTGCCGGCAGCGACACAACGGTACTTATACGCGGCGAAACCGGCACAGGAAAGGAATTGGTTGCCCATGCTATTCATTTTTCCAGCCCAAGGAGTGATGGGCCTTTTGTGAAGATTAACTGTGCCGCACTGAATGAAAACCTGCTTGAAAGCGAGTTATTCGGCCATGAAAAAGGCGCTTTTACCGGAGCTATACAAGCTCGCAAGGGCCGCCTTGAAGAAGCAAACAATGGCACCATACTTCTCGATGAAATAGGTGACTTTTCCCCCGCTACTCAGGTGAAGCTGCTTCATGTTCTCCAGGAAAAAGAATTTGAACGAGTCGGCAGTAACCGTACCTTGAAAACAAATGCCAGGATTATCACGGCTACGAACCGTGATTTGGAAAAAGCTGTAGATAAAGGAAGTTTTCGCCAGGACCTTTATTATCGCATCAATGTGTTTCCAATTCTGTTGCCTCCTCTACGTGACCGTAAGGATGATATTTTGCTGTTAGTGGACTTTTTTGCAGAACAATATTCAAAAAAGATGAACAAAGACATCCGGCGAATTAGCACACCGGCAATCAATATGATGGTTTCGTATCATTGGCCGGGGAACGTACGCGAACTCGAAAACTGTATCGAAAGAGCAGTGCTTTTAAGCAGTGACGGCGTTATTCATGGACATCATCTTCCTCCAACTTTGCAAACCTCAGATTCATCCGGCACCATCGGGGCCGGTTCGTTAACTGAAAGGATTAATTTGTTTGAACGCGACCTGATTATTGATGCACTTAAACGCTGCAACGGCAATCTGGCAGCAACAGCCCGGGATCTAAAAACTACAGCAAGAATCATACGGTATAAAGTCAAAGAATTAGGCATAGATTATAGAAGATACTATAAAAAGAAAGGTTGATTTATGACATCTTGGGCAAGTACAGGCCTTAAGGGCTTAGATAAGACACTTTGCGATTTGAAAAAGGGCGACAACGTCGTTTGGCAGGTGGATAGTATCGAAGACTATAGTCACTTTGTTGAGCCATATATAAAAAAAGCCTTAGAAAACAAAAGAAACATTGTCTATATGAGGTTTGCCCGGCATAGCCCCCTTATTGAAAATCAACCAGACGTGACAGTATACCAGCTTGATGCAAAAGGTGGTTTCGAAAGTTTTTCCACACAGGTTCACGCTATAATCTCACATGAAGGCACCGGGGCCTATTATGTATTTGATTGCCTTTCTGATTTGTTAAGTGCCTGGGCCACAGATTTGATGGTCGGCAATTTCTTTATGGTAACTTGTCCTTACCTTTTCGAATTGGACACAATTGCCTACTTTGCCATATTGCGCAATTATCATTCTTTCCAGACTGTTGCCCGTATACGTGAAACAACCCAACTGTTACTGGATGCCTATAATTTTGATGGAAACTTTTACGTCCATCCGCTGAAGGTCTGGAAACGCTACTCACCCACAATGTTTTTGCCACATTCACAACGAGGCGAAGAATTCGCACCTATAATAAGCAGTGTTGATGTAAGCAAATTATTGTCACACATTTCTCAGAAAAGCCCGAACGGCTCAGCAAGATTCCTGGATCACTGGGACCGTCTGTTCATGAAAGCAGACAATTTAATGAAAGCACCCCAGGACTCAAAAGAAGCCAAAGAACTTGTTCGAAAGCTTTGTAGAATAATGGTTGGACGAGAAAAAAGAATTTCTCAACTGGCTCAAGACAGTTTTTCTCTTGAAGATTTGATAAATATCAAAAGCAGATTGGTTGGTAGCGGCTTTATTGGCGGCAAGGCTGCCGGAATGCTGCTGGCTCAAAAAATCTTAGCGAATGATAAGTCGTTCGATTGGGAACAATACCTGGAACCCCACGATTCATTCTATGTTGGCTCAGATGTTTTCTACAGCTACATAGTTGAAAACGACTGGTGGAAGCTACTCATGAAGCAGAAAACTAAAGAGGGCTACTTTGAAGTGGCTCCTGAAATGAAAGAAAACCTCCTGCGAGGCAAATTTCCTGATCAGGTTCGTGAGCGGTTTCAGGAAATAATAGAATATTTTGGACAGTCTCCGATTATTGTTCGTTCCAGCAGCCTGCTGGAAGATTCATTCGGCAATGCGTTTGCCGGAAAATATGAAAGCCTGTTCCTCGTAAATCAGGGTGATCCAGAACAGCGATACTCTGAATTTGAGGAAGCTGTGCGAAGAGTTTATGCGAGCACCATGGACGAAGATGCACTTGCATACCGTTTGCAGCGAGGGCTTGACCAGCAGGATGAACAAATGGCTTTGCTCGTCCAACGGGTGTCAGGCTCCTATAAGAAAAATTACTTTTTCCCCGACCTGGCTGGTGTAGGCGTCTCATATAATACTTTTGTCTGGAAGTCTGAACTTGATCCAAAAGCCGGTATGCTGAGACTTGTCTTTGGTCTGGGTACTCGAGCGGTAGATCGTGTTGAGGACGATTACCCGCAAACAATAGCTTTGGACCAACCGCTGTTACGGCCTTATGCTGATAGAGAAGGCCAAAGCAGATTCTCGCAACACAACGCCGACCTTCTCGATACCAGCCAAAATTGCTTAAGAACTGTTAGTGTGATTGACCTGCTGAATGATAAACTTAATTTAAAATTGGACTTGATAGCCAGTCCAGATCTACATACCGAGCGAAAGATGAAAGAGCTTGGTATGAAAGCTCAAAGGCCTTGGCTTCTAACATTTAAAAAGCTTCTATCGAACACTAACTTTACCGAAATAATGCAGAAAATACTTAAAACCCTGGAAAATCGTTACCAATATCCTGTGGACATAGAATTTACAGTTAACTTTACAGATGACGATACGTTCAAGATCAATTTAGTTCAATGCCGGCCTCTGCAAACCAAAGGGTTAAAAGCAAGTGTGAAGCTTCCGAAAAACATTAAACCTGAAAAAGTCCTTTTTGCTTCTGAGGGCTACACGATGGGCGGCAGTATATCTCAGCCGATAAAGAGGATTATTTATGTCGACCCACAAGCATATATAGAAACTCCGATTTCACAGAAATATAGTATAGCAAGGCTAATAGGCAAGCTGAATAGGCAGATAGCCAGTAGAGAAATTACTCCAACCATCCTGTTTGGCCCCGGCAGATGGGGCACAACCACGCCAAGCTTAGGTGTTCCAATTAATTTTGCTGAAATCAATAAGATAACAGTGCTTGTTGAAATAGCCTATGAAGGTGGAAACTTAATGCCGGAGCTTTCCTTTGGTACCCATTTCTTCCAGGACCTGGTTGAAGGTGATATCTTTTATGTAGCTCTTTTCCCACAGAAAGAAAGCGTAGAGTTCAACAAGGATAAGCTTTGGGAAATGTCTAATCTACTAACCGACCTTTTCCCAGAAGAACGTAAATATGCGGATGTTGTCAAGGTATATGAAGTTGATTCCGGGCAACTCCAAATTATGTGCGATGTAGTATCCCAAAAAGTTGTTTGTTTCTTTACATGAGATACAAGTATCACTTTTGTAACCATCGCTCTATTGGTAATTGATTTACGGATTGGCGGAGCAGGGTCAACATTCGACTGTCACGCGAGGCTTCGCCGGTACCTCGTCCAACAGACACGCCGTTGTCGGAGGCGCTGATGTCGCCCGCGATTGTGCTCGCCTTGAGAACGATTTGTTTCTTGCCGACCGGCAAGAGCTGA
>Ga0114920_10001673_pt1 | contig 10296 bp, 7 predicted proteins | sample ChitaG_FD_88683 | JGI IMG/M metagenome (GOLD analysis project Ga0114920, IMG submission 88683) | Deep subsurface microbial communities from South Pacific Ocean to uncover new lineages of life (NeLLi) - Chile_00310 metaG | ecosystem: Environmental > Aquatic > Marine > Oceanic > Sediment ...
CCTTATATGGATTTTCTCACTTTCCCCGAGAAAACGACGCCCTCAGAGCCTCTTAGAGCGACTTTCTCAATGTGGTCAATGGTCTATTCCTTCCGAACTGGCAATAATCCTACTAGCTCTTCAATCCACTTTTTTCTTTCTTGAGGATCGGGAATAATTACATCTAAGATTTTGTTTATCTCATCAGAAATATTTTGCTCTGCCACTTTTACTCTTTCCGTACCAAATTCACCCTTTGTTGATATTTGCATCCATGTGATCTTCGTGAGAAGAAGTGCTAATTTATTTGATGCTTGATTTAAACTTTCAATCTGAGCTTTGGCGTCCTCTGCTTTTTTTGTTAGGTTTGCAACTTCATTCTTGATACTTTCGATTGCATCATTTTTGACTTGTTCAACTTGACGCTCAAAAGTTTCGATTTCAAGACCTTTCCATTTGAGTCTTTTAACAATATCAAAATTTGCAATTAATAAACCTGTACATAAAGAAAAAATCAAAAACACTGAAGTAAGCCCAACTCCTATCTTCTTATCCACTGCAAGATAAATGAAAATAATTGTTAGACCCAAAAAAACAATCAAAGCAATTATCTCTTTCATAGACTGATTACCTCCCTTTTCTAATAATCTTGCCCTGATTCTATCCCCACAGAAATAAAAAAGCAAACGGTACGATGCCCAAGTTACTGCCAGCGGTAAATCAGCGACATAAAACGGTCAAATGACCGTTAGAATCTTTGTCACTAAATTGTCACTAACTTTGTCTTAATTTGCTTTAATTTGGCAACGATTGACACAAAACAATTTTTTCAGTTTTGTTAAATACAACCCTGGAAAACGGGAATTCCAGAGTGCCGGAGGAGGGAGTCGAACCCACACTCTCCAAAGGAGAACTGGATTTTGAGTCCAGCGCGTTTATACATTTTTATATTCTATTCTAAAACTGTGTAATCTCAAATTCTTAATCCCAAAACTGTGACCATATTTTGTCAAAAATATAGAAAAATCCACAAAAATATCAAAAAGCTTTGAAATCCTAACCGCCTGATTTCAGACAGTCTACAGGGGTAATCCCTTATTTTTTTACTCGTTTTCTCTTTTTGTGCGCCCACGGTAGAAGCCGGAGGACACGCTATCGTTATCAGATAATCACTTAGCCTGAACTATTCAGGTTAGCAGGTCTAAGCTCAATATTGCTCATATAGCACTCCTGCCAATTGTCTTTATTCCCTTTTACTGTGAGAGTTGAAGTCCCGCTAGGAATACTGATGGTTCCGAGCTTGACCTCCTGAAAAGAATCCAGACCTTTTGTGTCAGGCAGTTGAAACTCCTTTTTCTCTTCTCCAACTTCGATGATTATTTTATTGTCAGCAGATTTGGTTGCTATTGTCACATAGATATCAAAAACAGTATCAGTATTGATCTCAATAGGCCACTCCATCCATGTTTTTGTCTCTTTCCATGTTATGTACGAAAACTCTGGATGACGAATCAATTTAGCGTGATTGGATGATACATATCCACGATTCTCAAGATCACTCTGTTCAGGGTTTAATATGAGAGTCCCTGTTTCGTTCTGAGTAATATTCTGATTCAGGACATCAGGTGATCCTTTTATATCAAGGACAACAACAGACGATATCTCATCAGTTGCCTCTCCTGTTAAGTGCACCACCAGCCCTTCTTCAGTCTTTTCTACATCAAACTTTTCCTTATTATCAGAAAGAGCGTAGCATTGAATAGCTTCGTTATTTATCGGGACATACAGTAAATTTTCTTCCGGCCAATCGAATACTTGCAGATAGAGGCGGGTATCTCCATTCTCCAGTTCCTTTCGAGTACACCTTCCCCACCAAGGGCGACGGAATGGGCTGGCTTCAGTTCCATATATTGATTCGCTGTTGATACCCATCCAGCTACCAATATCAGCTAATCTGTCAATGGAAGCTTGAGGGATTGTACCATCCGGCTTGGGTCCTACATTGAGAAGAAAATTTCCTCCTTTGGATGCAATATCAATAAGCTTATGCAACAGGTCTTCGGTCGATTTCCAATCATCATCATAACTCTTGTACCCCCAGGTATGATTCATCGTCATACAGACTTCCCAATCACGGCCTTCGATGCCTGTGGCGGGAACATGTTGTTCCGGAGTATCTGAATCTCCCTTATAACCTCCACCCAGGCGGTTATTCGTAATAAGGCCCGGTTTTAGTGCAATTAGTGGTCGTAAAAGCTCAGCTCTTTCCTTGTTCATCCAGTAGGGAGTATCCCACCACAATATATCAATGTCATAATCAGTAAGAATCTCTTTGACCTGCGGATATGCAATCTCTTCCAAATAATCGTCAAAACTTCCAGCATGTGCTTCGTCCCAGTATTCACCCTCCTCATATCCGCTTTTCGCGCCACCTGGATGTGTCCAATCCTGGGCTTGCGAATAGTAAAATCCAATCTTTATACCTTCCTTTTTTGCCTCCTTGACCAAAGGCCTGAGAAGATCTTTTCCGTAAGGTGAAGCATCAACGATATCCCAATCTGTGACTTTTGAATCAAACAGGGCAAACCCATCATGATGTTTTGATGTAATGACGATGTATCTCATTCCGGCGTTTTTTGCCATCTTTACCCAGGCTTTGGGATCATAGTTGACTGGATTGAAATCCTGTGCATAGGATTTATACTCAGCCACAGGAATCTTCGCATTCCTCATGATCCATTCCCCAATTCCACCTATTCGTTCTCCACGATACGTGCCTGCAGGCACCGCGTATACGCCCCAGTGTATAAACAGTCCGAAACGTGCTTCACGCCACCATTCCATTCTCGCGTCCCTTTGCTCTACCGTCTCATTCAAGGGATCGATCCACTCCTTTTGCGCAGTACTTGTTCCACCAGTACATGAACAAAGGAAAAATACAGAAACCAATAAGCACAATAACGGAATTGTTAGATAATTATTCTTCATTTTATACCCTCATATTAATGGGAAATTCCTTTTTGGTGTTGCTTCAAACCCCTCACAACTTTCCGTAATTTCTACCTGCTGCATCCCGAAATAAAGCTATCACGCCCTAAGCAACAAAGTCAATAACTCAAGATGCGAAACAAATTAATCGAGACCACCTGGTCGGCGCTGAGACGGCTTACTGGGGAAATCCCTTATTTTTTCCTCTTTTTCCCTTGAGGTAACTATATCAAAGTCTATCCTTAAAAAGCTTGATAGAAAACTTAAATTAGGATTACAATTAATGTTTGAATTGTTAGTCAAAATAAAAACGGTGATATTTCGATGATTGAAAAAGGAAAAGACGCCACCAAAGCAAGTAGGATTTACTGGTTAGACAATCTCAGAACTTTCATGATTTTTTTAGTGGTTTTAATTCATGTTGGGATTGTTTATGAGAGCAGTGGTGTGGGAGGTTTGTTTTGGATCGTTTACGACCCATCAACCAGCAATTTATTTGAGATTCTCAATCTAATAATAGATCTTTTTGTTATGTCAACCATATTTTTTATCGCAGGGTATTTTACGCATTTGTCTATAAAAAACAAGAATGTGTGGGCATTTCTCAAATCTAAATTTAAAAGGCTTATGATCCCCTGGATTATCGCCGTTTTAACGCTGATACCGCTTTACAAAGTTATATTCTTATACTCTCGAAATTTACCTCAAGAAAGCTGGACCTCCTACTTTCACTGGAGCAACGGAATTTGGAGTCAAAATTGGCTGTGGTTTCTCCCTGTTCTTTTTTTATTCAACATTCTGTATTTATTCCTATCAAGACTAAATATAAACATATCAAAGATCACGCTGAAGGGAGCTATTGGGGGATTCTTTCTCATGGGTCTTATTTATAGTTTTTGTATGGATATTTTCAACGGTCAGGGTTGGACAAAAACGATATTCATAGATTTCCAAAATGAAAGACTATTGATCTACTTTTTGATTTTTCTATTGGGCTCTCTGTGCTGTAAACTCAAGACATTCGAATCAAAAGGGAAAAGCAAAAAGCTTTACATTATTCTGAGTTGTACTGCATGGATACCGCTAGCTCTATATATTTCCTTACTCTTTAATTCCCTGCTGAATCCGGGCAAATATATTTTATCCGAGATAGTCGATTCACTCCTCATTCGGTTTAATTTTCTCCTTTCATTACTGTGCATACTGTACGTGATGATAAACACTTTCAGATTTTTTCTGAATAAATCAGGAAAGATCAGTAAAGAGCTGAACAGAAATTCTTATAATGTTTATATCATTCACGTAATCGTTCTGGGCGGCATAGCATTAACCATGCTCGACACGGCCATTCCTTCACTACTAAAGTATCTGATTTTGACGGCATCCACATATTCTGCAAGCAATTTGATAGTTTATTTTTATAGAGAATTCATTAGATCGAAAATATAAATTAAAATAATGGAGAATAAGCAATGAAAAAAGTAAAAACCGTAATTCTCGTGGTTTCACTTCTAATCGTGGCCGGCTGCGCAAAGCAGGAGAATCCAACTCCTCGTATAAATCTCCACTTGGCAGCCCTTCAGGGGAGAGTTGATGCCATTCAGCAGCATATCAAAGCCGGTTCGGACCTGAATGAAAAAGATGAGTATGGGTCCACTCCCCTGATTGCTGCAATAACGTTTGGCCAGACTGAAACGGCAATGGCGTTGATTGAAGCCGGGGCTGATCTGACAATCACAAACAACGATGGCTCAACTCCGCTTCACATCGCCGCCTTCTTTTGCCACACCGAGATCGTCGAGGCCCTGTTGGACAACGGTGCTGATAAAAATCTAAGGAGCAACGCCGGGTCTACCGCATTGGAGACAGTTTCGAGGCCTTTCGAAGATGTCAAAGTCATCTACGACAGCATCGGAACGGCCCTTAAGCCGCTGGGATTAAGACTGGACTATGAACGGATCAAAATGACTCGTCCTAAGATTGCGGAGATGCTGCGATAGACGTAACTTCATAATGCGGCAGTTGAGCGTAAAATGTGAAATGCAGGTGTCCCCGTTTTTCATCCCTGAAATTTCACATTTGACTTCGTCATCTAGATCTTACTTAAAACATCCTCAAGACACGTATCGCCGATTTCTTCCAAATCATACGTTACGCGTGTGGACGGCTTTTCGATGTTGCAGATTCTTCTCAGATCAATCGGTGTTCCAATGACCACAGCATCGCAGGGTGTAGCGTTAATCGTCGCCTCTAGATCTTTTACCTGCTGGTCTCCGTAGCCCATTGCCGGAAGCAGGATGCCGATATTCGGATATTTCTTGAATGTCTCGCCAATTTTACCCATGACATACGGCCGCGGATCAACTATCTCGGCCGCTCCAATCCGCTGTGCCGCCACGACACCGGCACCGTACTTCATTTCGCCATGGGTTAACGTCGGTCCGTCTTCAACGACCAACACCTTCTTGTCCTTGATCAGGGACGGATCTTCCACGGTTAACTTAGAATTGGCTTTGATGATCGTGGCATCAGGATTAATCTTTTTAGCGGTTTTTATAACCGCTTCCACGTCGGCCTTATCGGCGGAATCGATCTTGTTGACGATGAGCACATCGGCCGCTCGCAAGTTGACCTCGCTGGGATAATATGTCGTCTCGTGGCCGGCGCGGTGCGGATCAAGCACGGTTATATAGACATCGGGCTTATAGAAGGTAAAATCGTTATTGCCTCCATCCCAAAGGATGACATCCGCTTCCTTCTCGGCTTCACGCAGAATCGCCTCGTAATCGACACCCGCAAAGACAGTTACGCCACTCTGAATGTGGGGCTCGTACTCTTCACGCTCTTCGATAGTGCAATCATGAAGGTCCAGGTCTTCGAGAGTGGCAAAGCGCTGTACCCGCTGCTTCACAAGATCGCCATAGGGCATAGGGTGACGTACGGCAACCACTTTCTTCCCGCGCTTGATCAGGATCTCGGCAACACGCCGGGTTGTTTGGCTCTTGCCACATCCCGTCCGCACCGCACAGATAGCCACAACCGGCTTCGAAGATTTCAGCCAGGTCTCCGATAAACCCATCAGCCTAAATGATGCACCGGCATTATTCGCAATCGAGGAGCGGTTCATCACGTAGTTATAGGGAACATCGCTGTACGAGAATACAACTTCATGGACGCCATGCTTATATATCAATGATTCCAATTCCGACTCTCTCACAATCGGAATCCCGTTCGGATAAAGACTTCCCGCAAGCTCGGGCGGATAGACCCTGCCCTCGATATCCGGAATCTGAGTGGCGGTAAAAGCAACGACCTCGTAATCCTTGTTATCACGGAAGTTCGTGTTAAAATTGTGAAAATCACGCCCTGCGGCGCCAACAATAATGGCCTTCTTCATGTTTATATCTCCTTATAATTAAAATAACGTCTTAAAACTCGGTTCTAAAATGTGTGTAAAAAGTATGTCTGTCTGATCCGGTTGACTTCCCTATTTGGCTTCCGGATACAAGAGTGCGTTGAGTAGGAATTTGTATGTCCCATGAGATTGAGCTCTGTGCTGACATGGAAAGCCGATCAGAATGATGTGCCCTTTTTTGCGCTGAATATCAACCACTGCGGCTTTGCGTGCAATTACATCTTCCCCGGAGAGCCAGCCGCTTAGAAGGAGATCATCTTCAGGAAATCTAGCCACTACTTTTCTCTCCCACCCTTCAGAGGGGATTCGCGTGCTAAGAGCCATACCTCGATAAAACATGATGGCAGCCTCTCTTGGCATTCCGTATCCGATAGGAGATTTGTTGTCGACTTTGACTCTTAAGATAGAACCGGGACAGAAAAATTTGCTCCGGTCAATCCCCTCTATGGCATTTCCAGCAGGTACTTGGAACTCATCGAAAGCCAATTCGCAGGCACTGTTGAGGGTAACAAGAATCCCTCCTTGTTCGACAAAGGACTTCAATCCTTCGACTCCTTCATTTCCGATGCCACCTTCATACTCAGAAGGAATGGCTCCATATGACCCTCTGTAGCGCGAGGATGGACTCCGCCTTCCCTGTTTGATAATTGTTGCGTTCTCATCTGCGAAGACGATCACATCAAACTTTGCTCTCAGGTTGACTTTCTTTTGTTTCGTTCCTTTAAAATCCTGATTGTGAAGTGTTGTGTAGGGGATGCCCAAATCATCAAAAACATATCGCGTCCAACCTTCATCCATATTGGATCTCCAAGATTGATAAAGCCCGACTCGATGCCTCTTTATTGGAGCTTTTGGGATTTCAGCGATGTTCTCAAGCGCATGGGCTTCGACATGCCATTTTTCCAAAAGACCGGGAAGGATCTTTTGGACCTGAGAGTTGTTTTTGATGATAAAACTTCCTGCAGCCGCTTCGAATCCTTCACCTTTGACGATGTCCTTGGAGCGGTAAATTTCAGCGTCCCCTTTAAGTAGAGAGAAAACGACTGAAAAGGAAGTATTGAGTCGGGAATCAAGGAAAACAAATGACACATTTTCTTGCGGTGGTGTTATGGAAGGGTATGGAACTTTTTCCAGCTTTGTGAGATTTGCCTCGAAGGGATGATTGATCTGATCACATTTGATCCCCATCTGTAGGGGAAGAGTCCAGCCTGCATTGTCGTAAGGCAGTGGAATAAAAGGACCGTTGGGATATTGGCGGCTCGGATCTGGATGTTTCTGTATTTCGAGCAAAGCTTGTGCATAAGGCCTGTAAGGTTGAGACATCAGAATCACAAAAGAGCCGGCAGAATAGACTTTATCGTCAATAATGAAATCTTCCCTGGCTTGGTTAATTTCAACACCAGCCTCCATCAGGATTTCGAGCATTCTAAGTGTAGTGGGGTAATCGAGTTGTTTTTTTGGAAGAACAAAGGCAAAGGGCTGTCCTTCCTCTCTTTTTTCGATGGAGTCCTTGTTCATTTTGTAAAAATTGTACAAAAATTCTTCCTTGTGAAGAAAGGCTGTTTTAATCAAACTCATGGACAGGGTTAACTCATAATCCACTAGGTCCCTCAATCTCCACCAGCCGCCTGGCCAAGGGTCAGGAAACTGCATGCTTTTTTCGATAAATGAATCTGATATTTCTGAGGAATCAATATTAATCGGGCTAGCTATATTGACAGAGGCCGCTTCGCTGAGCAGACATATCGTGTTGTGAAACCATGGAGTGTTATCACAGGCTCCATCCCACCATCCTGCATATTCCTGACCGTATTGGACACCTTTGAAGCCATTCTTCTGGAGGTCATAGGCCATGTTCATTCCAAACAGAGCAACGCCACGCCAGATAAGAGGATGGACATTGGGATTGGGAGGATTTGCAAAAGGCGGGATCCAAAGACGCGCGCCCGTAGCGCCCATTTCGTGTTGGTCGATATGGATCTGAGGAATCCAGTCCTGATACATGACTTTTGTAACGGCTTTTGTTTCAGCAAGGTTTAACATGAACCAATCGCGATTGTTGTCATGACCGGCATAATGTTGATACAGCCAAGGCATACGGCCGCCTTCATATTTGGTGCCCACATATTTTCGGTACCAATCGGTCACCATTTGCTGGCCGTCCGGATTAATGGTTGGTGCGAGAAGAATGATGACATCTTCCAGAACTTTATCGGCATCAAAGGGTGTTTTTCCTGTCACCAATTTGAAGGCAAATTCCATGGCCATCTGAGAGGAGCTGATTTCTGTTGCGTGAAGATTACACGTTATAAAAACAATAACCTTGCCTTCCTCGGCTAGCTTTGCGGCTTCCTCAGAAGTCAGGTCTCTTGCATCTCTCAATTTTTTGTTTATGCCCCGATAGATATCAAGTCTTGCCATGTTTTCTTCGGAAGTGATAACCGCCATAATCATCGGCTTTTTCAAGGTCGAATTCCCAATAGTTAACACCTTGATTTTTTCCGATTCCTGGTCGAGTTTTTCAAAATAGGCACAAATTTGGTTATAATCCGCAAGCTTCCGGTCTGCTCCTACTTTATGGCCTAAAAATTCTTCGGGTGGGGTTTGGGAAACAAGAATCAAAGGCAATGCTAATAAAAGAAAGAAGACAAAAATCAGATGTCTTTTATTCATTAAATCCTCCAGTTAATTAAAATGATCTTGGTTAACGTATCAACCAGACACTATTCCCTCAGCTTTTGAAACCTTAAATTTTTAACGCGTCCTGCCTGAAGTACGAAACCGGTAATTTTTTTATCTCTGTCTCTCGTAAAATTCAGATTACGCCTGCCCCAACCAAAGGTTTCAGTTGAATATGGCGTTAGAGAGCTTGCAGTTTCCCTCAGTTTTAAAACCAAATTATTGTTTTCTACATCAAGAGTATATGTAATGTCGAGTTCATCACTGTAATAAATTCCGGCATATTTCTGTAATTGTGAAGAAAGCAGCGTGACGGGCTTGGGCCTTTCTTCAGAAGAACGTCCCCTTTGCCTTGGAGTTGGAGGCTCAATGAATTGATCGGCAAGATACAAATCTGCAATTTTTCTTGCGATTCCTCCTGTATTAAAATTGCTCAAGTTTGACAGGATCACAATAGAAAAGTGATGGTCAGGAAACTGCATATATTGGGCTTGGTATCCCACAGCAGATCCTCCATGACTTATGGTCCTTAATCCTCTATATTTACTTATGTTCAGCCCAAAGGCATAGGGAAGAACTTCACTGTTGTTCAATTTCCCTTGAGTTAACATCAAATTGATCAGATTTTGAGTACCCTTTCCTAATCTGTTATTATAGAAATTCTGATCCCATTTAAGAAAATCTTCTATAGTCGTAAATACTCCTAAATCTCCTATAACTCTAAGGCGAAGAATATCCAATCTGAATCCGCCTTCTTCCTTTGGAGAATATCCATACGCTCTGTTTTTTACAATCAAATTTGGATCATCATGAAAATGAGTGCTGTTCATCTCGAGCGGAGAAAATATGTTTTTTTTTGCAAAGGCGCTTGTTTTCATTCCGCTCACTCTACTTATGATTTCTGAGAGCAAAAAATACCCTGAATTTGAATAGGAATACATCTCTCCGGGCTTAAAATTGAGCTCTTTTTGCCGCGTGAGAGTTCTGACAAGCTCGTTGGGAGTATAGATATAACCACTTCCTTCCGGTTTCCCCATTAATTCCACAAGAGTTAAATATTCTCGCACACCGCTTGTATGATACAGAAGGTGTTTGACAGGAGTTTAAGAGATAAAGTCTTTTTACAGATGTAACTCTCTATAAATGAAGGAATTATGAGTCGGTCGGCTGTAAGACCCCACCCGGTCTAATTTCCCAGCCAAACGCTTTTAGGACGTCCGCTTGGGTCTTGGTCG
>Ga0114920_10001674_pt1 | contig 10295 bp, 7 predicted proteins | sample ChitaG_FD_88683 | JGI IMG/M metagenome (GOLD analysis project Ga0114920, IMG submission 88683) | Deep subsurface microbial communities from South Pacific Ocean to uncover new lineages of life (NeLLi) - Chile_00310 metaG | ecosystem: Environmental > Aquatic > Marine > Oceanic > Sediment ...
CCTGCAGGTCTATCATCTTTCTGCTTGTTACTTCGCGGAACGAAACGCCAAACGTGTCAAGACTTACCACAAGGAACCCCTTGGCAACGTCCCGTTCGGCCTGGGACAGGCGCTCAGTGGAACCTGCATAGTGCGCCCTTGGATTTACACAGCAGGAATTGTGAAAATGCCCCAGAGCCGTGTAATCGAACCGATCCATTACATCAAGCGGGAGTTCTTGTTCCCCGAGATCAGCCATGGAGAACTGCGGCATCCCTGCCGCCACACCATGCATAATCAGGACGTTAAAAGCGGCATTCTGGTCGGGGAAGCACTGCGCCAGTTGTTCCTTCAGAATACCTGTTGTCAGACAGTGGGGCAGAGCAAAGAACCTTGTTTTCATGATCTCGAATTGCTCAAGCTTCCCGGCAGAAGCGATATGCAGGTTTTCGATATGTCCGAAAACCTGTATAGCAGCACCGATATGCGGCTGTTTCGGGGCATCATGGTTACCGGTTATGATTATGGTGGGAATCCGGTTTACCTCAGCCAGACGGTGTAATTCCTGCCCGGCTATCGCCATTATTCGATTAAGCGGGCGTACCCTGTTGAAAAGATCTCCCGAATGGATGCATACATCGGGCTTGATTTCAATGATCCGGTCGACGGCCTCGATAAAACTGCGGATGATATCTTCCTGCCGAAGAGTCAGACCGCTCGGGCCGCGCTTCGGGTGATTCTCTCCGGCTCCGAGATGGGTATCGGACAGATGGCAGATTCTCATGGCTGGAAATATATCACACCGGCTGATTGAATCAAATCACAAAGAAGCAGGCTTATATATCGAAGAAGCGGGGGACAGTTTAGTACAGATTGTATTTGGCAATACGGTCGCGGAGGGTGTTTCTGGAGATACCCAGAGTTTCTGATGTCTTCACCTGGTTGCTGTCGAATTGTTTCAAGCAGGCGGAGATGATCGCTCGCTCCAGAGCCGATTCCAGAAAATGATAGATTTGACCGGGTGAGTTGGCGATCAGTTTTGGCATGATGGGGTCGATGATCTTCCTGAACGTCTCGGTGTAATCGTCCTGAAGCGTCGACAGGTCAAGCTCAAGTTTTGGGTTGTCCTCAGCCAGGCTTGGGAAATCGTCCGCCTGGAGCGTTTCATTCTTGGACATCACCATAGCCGTATGCACGTTGTTCTCAAGTTCCCGGACATTCCCCGGCCATGGGTGCTTGCACAATAGCTGGATCACCCTTTTGGGAACTTGCTTGGCAGAGACAGACAACTGTCTGGAGAACTTGTTTATGAAGTCCTCCACCAGCAGGGGTATATCGGTCCGGCGTTCCCTGAGCGGCGGAATGAAAATCGAGACAACTTTTAGCCGATAGAAAAGGTCTACTCTGAATGCGCCCTCCTTCATTGCCTCCACCAGTGACTTGTTGGTGGCAGCGACAATACGGACATTGACTTTTATCGATTCGTTTCCGCCGACCCGATCAAATTGTTTCTCCTGCAGAACCCGAAGCAACTTCGACTGGGTGAGCATCGACATGTCGCCGATTTCATCGAGGAAGAGAGTCCCGGAATCAGCTTGCTCAAACTTGCCGATTCTCTTGTAGTAAGCACCTGTAAACGCCCCCTTCTCATGACCAAAGAGTTCCGACTCAAGCAGCGTCTCCGGCAGTGCTGCGCAATTGACTGAAAGGAACGGGCCGTTGTTGCGCCTCGAGTTGCGGTGAATCGCTCTGGCGACGAGTTCCTTGCCAGTGCCAGATTCTCCGAAAATCAACACAGTGGCATCGGTTTTGGAAACCTGGCCAATCAGTTTTGCAATCTCGACGATCTCAGGTGATTTGCCGATGATTTCGTCAACCGCGTGGGCCTCAATCTCCCTGGCAGGTTCCTCGGCTGGCATGCTCACCCGCTCGGAACCATAGCCACAGGCAGAATTAACGGTATCAATCAGTCTCTCTATTTCAAAGGGCTTTGTCAGGTATTCATAGGCTCCCTCGCGCATCGCTTCGATGGCATTCTCCGTGGAGACAAATCCGGAGATCATAATAACGGGCAGATTAGTATGGACTGCCTTGATCTGTTTGAGGACATCCAGCCCGGAAAGCGTGGGCAGGTTAACGTCAAGCATGACGAGATCAACGTCTTCATGCTTGTTAAGGAACCGGCCAACTTCGGTGCCGTCCTCCAGGAAGCTGAACCGAAACTTGTCCGTGTCAAACAAATTAGCTAGGGACTGAGAAACTTCTCTGTCGTCGTCTACCAATAATATGTTCTTCATACTCTTCTGTGCCCATGGATGTACACTACCCTATATCGGCTTTTCAGGGATTTTTTATAGCGAAAAAGCTGGTACGGCAAGAGCAAAAACGTCCGTTTCGTTCTGCAACAAGCAAGCCGACTATGCACTGATTATTCCCGGCGGAAATCATAGTCTGTCATCCCGGCTTCCGAGGTGCAGGCGATATCCTGCAGATGACAAACGGTGATCCGCTATAAGGAAGCAGGGGTATATGTCTGCGGGATAATATAGTTGTAGAGATTCAGTTTTCTTCGTCTATGAGGAATCGAACAGAGACCCCCATCCAGAAGAAATTGGCGACCATCTCGAGCACCAGCCCGGTCAGCAATATCCAGTAGATAAGTTCCGGCTTGAACTTCTCGATTATACCTGCGGAATACCCACTCAGGATAGATACTACAATAGGGAAAAACAGGACTGCCCCTGACAGGAATATACAGGTAAACGGCTTGCGAACGAATATCCTCAGTGAACGTCCCAGCGCTCTGAACAGGTTATCTCCAAAGACGGCAACTGAAGGAATCGTGAAAAAGAACAGGGCAAGAATGAGAATATATACCGATGGCATGACAACCAGAGCAAAAGCAAGGGATCTGCGCGGGCCTTCAAAAAGCGGTTGGAGCCACCCCGGGAGCACCTCACCGGCGGCCAGCATCAGACTGTTAATGACCGCCCAGGCCAGCACAAGATATCCCCATTTGGGCAGCACATATCTAAAGGCGGAGCCTGTGTCTCGCTGACCCATGAAATGCCTGCCAAAGATAACCGCCACGGCACCCAGAACTAGACCTTCGAGCACCAGGCCCAACGCCAGCTTTGACCAGCCGAATAAATCCGAGAGATAGTACAGATGGGCAGGATAATGGGTGAAAGCCGCAGCTGTCTCGCCACCAAACAGAGATAGCCAGCCGGTCACAACCGTGTAGAAAAACGGTGAGAGGAAATTGTAGTGGGCGTACAACAACAGCCAGTTCAAGAGAAAGTAGACGAGCAGAAACCACCAGATCCGACCGCGGCCGGCAAGTCTGAAAGTATCGGCAAACAGGAAGAGAAACCGGTTGATATCATCGACAAGAGCCATACGGTTACACCAGGCTCATTGAACAACTTGAATAACGTTGGATCCGGTCTCAAGACCGTGTCGATCGTGAACATACACCCTGTAGAAGACACTGTCGAAACCGGTTGGGATGAAATCGGAAAACGTTGTGGTAGCTTGATTAACAACGTAGCCGATGCGTTGATCGAGCGAATCGACGAGACTGGTAGTATCCCGATAGACTCGGTAGGACTCGAAATCATCGTCGGTATTCAACGACCATGTGAGCCTGGCGGTGGAAGCGTCACCATCCAGCGCCCCCGCCAGTATAACAGCGGTCGGGGGCTCATTTACGGACGTCACCGCCGCCATCACGTTTGAAGCAGTATCTCGACCCAGATTATCCCGTAGATAGATGCAGTAGTAGTACTGCGTGCCGGCATCAAGAGTAGTGTCGACATAAATGGTGGTGTTGACATTTGCAATCGTCTCCACCAGTGTGGAGCTGTCTGTAACATCCGCTGTATTGTCCCGGAAGATTCGGTAGGCCGAGAAATCCGAGCCACCATACCTCGTCCAGCCAAGACTGATTTCGAAAGTCGATATAGCTTCGACCACTGTCAATTGCACTGGAGTGGGCAGACAGGCAATATTCAGCCGCTCCCACGAGGTAAATCCCAGAGCCGTATTGCCGGCTGCATCTGTAAATGATCCGGTCACCTTACCATCGGTCACAGTCAGACCACCCGGCACGACGTACCGACCTGTAAAAACACTGTCTGTCGATGAGACATCATCGCCGTTACCGTCGTTGAAGAGATATATGCGGCTGACACCGGGGAATGAAACAGACGCTTCCCCTTCGTCTTCGCCAGCATCGACCATGAGCTTAATGGTGTCGCCGGTTGTGAACAGGTACGCCTGCGGGGAGAATGTCACAGACCTGATCTCTGCCCGGGTGTCGAGAATGATGTCATCGGATACAGGAATCTGGCTCCGGGATCCGTTACTCAGAGTGAACCGGGCATAGACGGTTTTCAAGCCGTCACCATCCGAAAGCTCAAATTCTACCGAGGGCAAAAACGGGAGCTGAACGGAATCTGCAAACGCCGAATCCTCAGAAAGCGTGACGCACAATGTCGGGCCACAAGAGACCAGTTGAATCCGCACATGGCGAGTATTGGTGTATCTATGACCGTCGGCAATTAGTATACTGAGCAATCCTGTCCTTGCGAGAACCGGCTCTGATGGATATCCCTCGATCCCGCTGACCTGCACAGCCGCCACGCGGAAAAGGTACTCACGGTCCGGCAGCATACCTGCAACAGTGATCGAATTCTCAGACGTGGAATCAACGCACACGAAGTTTCCCCCGTCGGTAACGTCCGACCGGTAGATTCGAAACCTGTCTAAACCGATCGTGTCGCTCACCTCCCAGCTCAGTGTAACCGTCTGGTAATTAACAACAACCGACAGATTGGTCGGCGTAGGCGGCGGTCCGGGCAGTGAACGAACCGGGTCGCGTGACTCTATGTAGCGATCACAAGAACCCGCACCCAGAAGTACCGCTATCGCCAGAAACCAGCAACCTGCTTTTCTTATCATGACGCTGACCCTTAGAACCTACGCGAGCACATCAAGCCGAACCTGCCATCGCGAGCGGTTGGTTCGATCGATATGCCCTCAACTGAAAATGTTCCCTTTTCACCCGGACAAGAGAGCAAAGCATCAAGTATACTCAATCCCCAGACAGCAACAGCTGCTCCAACCGTCACGCGGCGGACATCCTCCCAATCGCAGGCTTCTTCCTGAACGCCGAGCAACAAGTCCAAACGTTGCTGCATCTCATCGTATGAAGCACCATTGGCAAGTGCGCTGTCGTAAGTGTGAAGCTGCTCCTCGTACCGGTCAAACTTGATATCAAAATTGTGATCTGCAATAAGGTATGCCACTCCGGTCCCCACCGCCAGAAAAGCAAACGTCAGAGCTTTCTTATCCCTTTGTGCGTATTTCTGCCCCCAGCCGGGGAGTAGTATAGAACGAACCGCTGCCTTAAATCGTGTCTTGGGCGAAAGCGTTACGTCTACTTCCAGCAGTCTGTAGGGATCCAATATCAGTTGTGTACGATAGTCTTCGTATCCGTACTTGGAGACTTTGAGTTCGTAGCTTCCTGAGAAGGGATACCGAAAAGTGGTCGGAGCAATGCCGGTAACGGTCGCCTCACCTTTCAGTTCCACCAGCGCTCCGGGAGGTTCGGAGCGAACGGTTAGATTACCACTGTTGTTTCCCTGAGCAAACGTGAGCGCCGGCAGGAAAATACAGAAACAAACTGCTGTCAAAATCCCTTTTGACAAAGTAACTCCTGCTCGTACTTAACTTTTTATCATGCAATGATATCGCCAAAATATGCCAGCAGCCCAGAGCAGACAAGCTTAATTTTACATAAAAAAAGAGGCCCGCCAATATCAGCGGCCCTTCACCAGATTCCCTGTGTCCCTGCTAACAAGCCCCTCTACCAGTTACAACCACCACAACTGTCTTGAGAATAATCCTGAGGTCGGCAAAGATCGACCTGTTGCGAATGTACTGGAGATCAAAGCCCACTTTGTCAACCACACTGGCAAGAGATGAGTCGTAACCGTTTTCCACTTGCGCCAGCCCAGTCAGACCGGGTTTCACCTGCAGCCGGGTTGTATAGTTCTCAACCTTGGTTGAGAGGTCGATCACAAAGTTGGGGCGTTCCGGACGAGGACCAACCAGGGACATATCACCTTTTAGAATGTTGATGAACTGGGGAATTTCATCCAGCCGTGTTTTGCGCAGGATTGCTCCCAGACTCGTTACCCTGTTGTCGTTTTTTGCTGCCCAGATGGGTCCTGAATCCTGCTCGGCATTGTTGACCATGGTTCTGAATTTAATAACCTTGAATGGTCTGCCAAGGTAATCCTCGCGACGGCGATCACGGGACCGACCTTCTCTCATGCCAGCCTTCTGGTGATATCTCCGCTTGCTTCTGCGACGGTTAACACCCACACGCACCTGCTGGTAGAACACTGGACCAGCCGAGTCCAACTTTATGAGAACAGGCAGAACCAGCCACAACGGCAACGTAAGGAGCATCCCCACGAGAGCACCGACAACATCAACTATTCGTTTTATGGCCCTGCCCATAATGGCCTTCAATTCACCCTGCCTTGCCAACCAGGAAGGCATCCCAAGTATATACGCCGTTAATGTCAAAATAAAGAATATTCCCAGTACCTCGCCAACAAAAAACTTCAATCTGTTTCCGGTCGTAGCCCGACTTCCCGACACCTTTCGCCGTAGCAGGGCAATGTCAATTCCTGCCGCTATTCCTGGCTGGAAAGCCTCGACCCCCAGTACTACTGCGTTTTCGTTGCCTATAGTATGTCTGCTATTGGCGTTCTGCATTACCGCGCCTGATTCGTACCTGTTAGCTTGGAAATTTATATTCAGTCAAGGCAGAGCAAAAGGATTGCCAAGATGTGGTAGCGGGCATTATTGGCGGACAAAGGATAAGCGTAGTTGCCCAGGCAACCTATTCAACTGAACTGCAATAAGATAAGTGCGCCCGGGGAACCGTATCTAACACACTTGCATATTAGGCCTATGATACCAATCAAAAGGCCACACTTACCTGTGCAAGAATAGCACAATTGCTGCAAGTGCTTGCGCAAAACTGTGATGACTGGATACTGGAAGAAGAATTAGAGATCTCTCCAACAGCTTTTATATTCAAATTAGAAGACACTGGGGCCAGGGAGTCAATGAAATCATCGACCAAAGTTGAAGATGACTGAAAACCGGTGCAGGTCCTCTGAAATGGATTTGTCCCTCGGCGTATAAGCATAATCAAATTGGGCAATACTCAGCCTGACCCCTGCCCCCACCGAGAGACCGCTGGCAAAAGAGGATGCAGAGCCGTTAACAAGTTGGTCAAAGCCCGTACGGAGAAAATACCGATCATCAAAACCAAGCTCAATCCCCTGGCGCAGGATTTCTCCGCCATAGACTTGTTTCTCAAACTCGATAGCAGCAATCAAACTGTTGTCAAACGGAGTGGCCGCCAGACCAACTCGGACCGCAGCAGGCAGCTTCTCAGATACCTGGTCGAACTTCATTTCCGATCCAATATTCGTTGCCACTGCCGCCAGAATGACACGCTGGAAACGATACTTTACTCCGAAATCAAACGCGAAAGCTGATGCATCATAGATGTCCAGCCTCTGGCCGATGTACTTGGCACTGACACCAACCGAGAATTGATCATTCAGACCGATACCAACCGACAGACCGCCTGTCCAGTCATAAGCAGTGAGTTCACCGGTAGGCACACCATTAATATCGTAGCCATCGATCTTGCCATAATTCAGGTAGGTTATTGAAGTTGCCACGACGAGCTTTTCGCTGAGCGGAAGAGCGAAGCTTCCATGCTCAAGATCAATATCCTGATACCAGGCAAAATGACTCAGAAGGATTTGCTTGCTTTCCAAACTGGAAAGACCAGCCGGGTTCCAATAGGAGGCAACCGCTCCCTCGGAGACTGCTGTAAAAGCTCCGCCTAAGCCAGCGGCACGAGCACCAAGGCCGATCCGGAGAAAGTCAGCAGCAGTTCTGCCACCATTAGAGGCAGCGATTGATACATCAGCAGTCACACCGACAGTTGCGACAAGAACGACCAAGCAGATGATGATTTGCTTCTGGTTTCGGTTATGCATATTCAACCCTTCCAGGTTAGCTTTATCCGTATGCTCGAAGGCAATACAAGTGCCCGGAAGACCACCTCTTTGAATCTAATCAGAACCTCTGACATTACTTGTAGCAGAACCTGTAACCTGTTGCCATACATCCTAATACCATCGGCAACCGAACATCAGTATAGCTTCATCTAAAAAGAACATATCCACTGGTCAACGCAGCCGCAGCAACAACATGAGAACTTCCTGAGCACTTCACTTTACCGCGAAGGGTAGAATCATGATAATCAACCACCCAGTAAACAGTTACAACCATATGCTCAGGATTACCACACTATACATGTATTGTCGGAGAACTGACCACTCATCTTAATAACATATGGCCAGTACCCCACACTTTTCCCCATCTCGGTAAGAATGGCTTAACCTGTTGTCAACTAAAAAGTTCGAGGAGGGTATGAATCGTACTCGCGTAGAACACGTTATGATTCAATACATTCGACGGTCGAAACAGGTTCGCAAAAAAAAGAGGAAATGAAAGACAAAGAATCTGAGGTAACTTGCGAGCGATGTGTTCTTAGAAATCCTCCCTGCCATCGCGTTAGTTCGGGGATGGTAAACGCCGGAGCATCTTCTTGTGTTTTTCTCTGCCCATTATCAGACCGGGTGGCAGGGGCTGCAGTTGGGCTATCTGCGCTCTGGCATTGCTGATCCGCTCCTTAGTTTCGCGGTGTGAATCAGTGACCTTTTACCGCCAGGGCAGGTAGTGGCACACGAAAGCAGCAATGTCACCAAGACAACAAAAAGCAGTACGGAGCGCTGCACGTAGAACTCACAGGTTCGTCTTATCAGCCAGGTCACCGATAATGGGCAGTCGATAGTTCTTCCCCTGCAACGCAAACACAATCCCAGCTACAGAAAAAGCCGCGGCGGCCAACAATACGGCGGTGAAGACGAAACTGGAGATCTTATCAACGAGGAAAAGTGCTGCTACCAGCTCGATGAGAAAAAGCATAACGCCCTGACGAGCATGGAACCGCGCCTCTTTGTTCTCCCTCATATTGAGAAGCGGGATGAAGCAGAGGAATGGGATGTATGACATCATTGCCGCCAGCCGTCCCTCTTCTGTCGCAAAACCCTCTCCGGTTTTCCCCTTGGCGCTACTTCCCTCCTGATTGTCCTCGCCCAGAGGCGGTACTTTCCCGGATGGTTTCTCCCGGGGTTCATCGCCAAAGAATGATTCGGTCATATATCCTCCCGAACTCAGTTACTATCGATCATGAAGGCCAGAACATCTCCTTATGTTTCTCCGGCATAGTCAGTTGAATTGGCTCATGTTCGGGCCAGGTTTCGAGTTTCCTGTCGCCATCGTACAGAGTGACGCTGAACGTTAGGGGACCGAATTTCTCCGGCCACATGAATGATCGCTCCACGGCCAACTCAAGGATGTCATTCAGCGCAAACTGATAGCTGCCTGTCAGTCCGCCTTCAAAACCGCTCTCACAGGCAGACAGTTCCAGAACTCTGGACTCCCGTGCATTCAGCGCGACAATAAACCTCAACTCCGTCAACAAGTCTACAGCTTTTTTATTGTGGAAGTCAAGACGAATGTAAAAGCTGCTGTGATCATATGCAAAATGAACTGCTGAAATATAGGGATCACCTCGCTGCATAGTGGTACCAGCCTTGACGCAATCATAATTCCCGGCACCTGCCCATTCGTAGAAATGAGTGATGCGACCGTCAATCTCTGCCGTCAACATTTCCTGTGGCATCTGGATATATGAAGATATCCCGGCACCCCGGATAGGCTTGAGTAATTCGTTCGGTATTTCCATTCCGAGTTCTTCATAAACAGCCACCAGATGGCGCCGGTAGATCCTGTCAAATTCCTCGCTGTGTTCACTGTGGTGATCATCACCGTACCACCAGCACCAGTCAGATCCCTCGGCGACATATATCAAATCCCAGGCGCGCTCCAGTTTTCGAGAGTCAAAATCCGGGTGCTCATGCTCAAATTGAACCACCATGTCTCTGGTCTTGCCCAGCAGATCCCAGGCAGTGTTGTCTTCCTCGTGTCCGATCCAGATTCTGAAGTTGTGGTTAATCCACGAACCGGCATAGACAGACGTGAGGGAGCGGGCTTCAATGATTTCAGCCGCGTATGTCATACCTACTGTTTCTATTTCCGGGTCAGCGCTAAGTTGCCGATACAGACCATTGAGGAAGTCTGCCGCATCG
>Ga0114920_10001675_pt1 | contig 10292 bp, 11 predicted proteins | sample ChitaG_FD_88683 | JGI IMG/M metagenome (GOLD analysis project Ga0114920, IMG submission 88683) | Deep subsurface microbial communities from South Pacific Ocean to uncover new lineages of life (NeLLi) - Chile_00310 metaG | ecosystem: Environmental > Aquatic > Marine > Oceanic > Sediment ...
ATTCTTGGCAAAAAAGTAAATTCTCTGCTGTCTTCCACCCTTTAAATTAACATCTTTAAAGTGAAGATAGTATGTGACCCCTTTTGAATTGTGAAATTCATACGCCATTGATACTCCTCCAATGTGAGATTAAAAAACCTAAGACCTCCTAAAGGCCTGATGAGAGACTGAAGGTTTTTTCCAGTCAAATTTCCCATCTAGTCAGATTTTTATAAAAAAATAGGGCCATGTCAAGGTAAAATTTCGATTTTCCACACTCTGCAACGATCTCTTTACCAAACTTTTCGCTCTGATAATCAATGGACAAACCCGACTGGAGGGGGCACATCGGCCGGTGTGATAGGCCCAAAGTTGTCCTCATATCTCTTGACATTGGATTGGAGAGCCTCCAAAAACCTCTTCACATGGGAGGGGCTGAGCAAAATACGGGAAATCAGTTTTCCAGCAGGACCATCGGGAAAGAGGAACGCAAAATCAAAGATAAACTCCTCTTTGGTGTGGCGGATCGCCGCAAGATTGGAATATTGACCCAGAGCGACATTTTCATCCACCTTGATTTCAATCTTTTTCTCCTCCATATGACCTCCTCCTCAAATCATTACTTTGGGATTCTTACTTCATGAGATAGTACACTAATTTTGTGCAAATAAAATAATATTTTTTTAAAACAAACAAGAAACTTCCCATAATTTATTTAATTTCAACACTATAGACAACAATATTTTTTGAATTGTTTTCTTTACAATTAAAGATGTTATGTTATAATGAGAACGGTTCCCTTTTGCGGGCTGGAGGGAATACCCACCTTTTTTGGTTCCCATCATCAACCCCCCTTTTGCTGACAACAGCCCGCCAAACTCCTCAGGGGGGGACTTCCGAATGAAACCAAGATTAATCAACATAAAAATCTCGTTTCGTGGACCTATCCTGGATAATTCCGGATACATTCTGATCACTTCGGCAGGCACTTCATAGACATTATCCCAGCCCCCGAAACGCTGTGTGATGAGGTTTGCAGACGTCACCCCTCTTTTTTTTCCGTTTTCAATCAGAAAAACTCCTCTGCCCGGTCTGTTCGACTGCTCAATGATAAGGAATCCTTCAAATGTCAGATCGATTATGGGCCCTTCCTCCATTTTGTCTAGAGTGCTTTCTTCTACATCAACAAGATGGTCCCAAGGGTTTTTCCATCTTTTTAAATCATAATTATACTTGAAAATGCTCTCAAGATTTTTGAAACGATGAAGAACATATTCACCGGGACCTCTTCTCTCAATCATGTATACGGCCGCATCTCTTCCTTTCACATATTTGCGATGCAGGTAAGCCAGATTATCTGCTGCGGGCCACCTGGAAAATTCGTAATCCATTCGTTCCAATATTCTATTCGCATCTCGTAGCGCATAGGGTTGAATGCCTCCTCTTCTCATCTCCTCATTTAATTCTTTAAAAGACCGCAGAAGATACATATAGGCACTGTAGAGGTTTGTTCTCTGATGCCGGCGCACATAGTAGCCCGAGCTCTGCTCAGCTAGCCTCAAAAAAAGCCGGCAGGATGCGGCAAAAGCCTCAGATTTAAAGAGGATGGCCTGCTCCTGATCGGAAATAGTTCCATCCCACCCCTTAAAATGTTCAAAACTGCTTTCTGCTAAATAGGTGGCCGCTTCTTCCAGGTCCAGCCCAAGTCTGTGAATATCCTCCCTCTGAACGGTTGCACCGGATGCAAAAAATTCACCTAAAAAAAGAAGAACGATAAAAGCTGTGAATTTTCTTTTTGACATGATGTCCTCCGAATTCTGACTTACTTTCAAAAATAACCCACAGATCGATGAAAGTCAATTCACCTTGTAGGCATCCCATGTATCTTGACTGTTGGTATCTTCAATGCTACCTTTTGTAAGACTCACATAAGTTATTGACTTGAGGAGGAGAGCTTGACTACTGATGAACAGCGGGCAAAAAGGTATGAGCGAATTCACGGGCAGCTGAAAGATCTTCTGACAAAAACCAATAATAAAACAGCACGCATGTCGACGATCGCCGCCCTCCTCCATCATAAATTTGTTTACTTTTTCTGGACAGGATTTTATCTTCTTGATAATGGGGAGATGATTGTCGGACCCTATCAGGGACCTCTAGCCTGCCAGATATTAGAAAAAGACACCGGCGTCTGTTGGGAAGGAATTCGAGAGAAAAAAACAATTGTCGTTCCGAACATCCACAAATTTCCGGGGCACATCGCATGTGACAGCCGATCCAATTCAGAAATCATCGTCCCGCTTCTAGACAAAAAAAATGATCCACTGGGAGTTCTGGATGTGGACAGCCAGAAACTCAATGCCTTTTCTAAAATCGACAAAGAGTGGCTGGAAAAAATTGCCCTTTTAATTTAAACAGACAAATAGAAGACAAATCTGTTTCAAGGCCAGAAAGAGCCCGTCAATATCCGCTTCCTCCTCAAGGCTGGGCTTAAAGCGGCCGTACGTACGTCCCAAGTTGACAGAAAGAATTCCCATTTCGATCCCGACATTGGCATCCGTCGAACCTAAGGGATCAACCTTTATGTTTTGGACGTTGAGATGCTCAAGAATATCCACGACCGTTTTAATAAGGAACGAATCACGGGCCCCGGGAATCTGATGAGCCCTGGCCTGTTCATTCAAGTCGATGTCCACCTCAACTCCTTCTTCCTCTGCCACGTCACGGCAAATCGTCTTGATTTCTTTCTGAACTCTTTTCAATTCTCCTTCATCCGGAGAGCGGAGATCAATCGTGAAAAAAGATTCTTGGGATACGGCGTTTTGCACTTTGCCTCCTCCTATTTTACCGATGTTGAGTACAGCCCATTTTTCCAGCGGTTCGGAGAAAAGTTTGATGCGATAAAGGCGTTCTATGGCCTTGGCCACGGCCAGATTGGGATTGGGAATTCCACGGCTCAACATTGTGTGTGCTCCAGGGCCGCGGTACACCACACGACCTCCACCAAATCCAAGCGCTCCATAATGAACTCCACCGAGATCTCCATCCAAAGCAATGACCAGATCTATTTTTTCTGGATTGTTTTCCATAAAAGCCCTCATGCCAACAAATCCCAACTCCTCCCCCACAGTAGCGACAAAATAATAGTTGTTTTCTGGATTGAATCCTGCAGATTTTAGAGCACGCACACTCCAAATGAGGTGAATGAGGCCGGCGGTGTCGTCTCCCACTCCAGGAGCCTTGAGCACATTTCCCTCCCGTTTCACTTTTATCTCCCAGAGATCCTGGAACACCGTATCCATATGAGCTGGAACAACTATTTTTTTTCCTCTTTCCGTGCCGAGCCAGATTCCGACAACATTTCCTGCCTGATCAATAAAGACATCGTCCAGCCCTGCAGCTTCAAACTGCTTTTTCATAAAAACGGCTCTCTTCTCTTCAAATCCGGAGGGAGAAGGAATTTCTGTGAGAAAAATCCACTCCTCAATGATTTTCTCCCTGTTAGTTTCGATAAAGTTGAGCACTTTTTTTACAAAAGGGCGCTGGACCATATCCACGGTGAACAGGGATTCCTCTCCAAAACTTAGAGCAGACAGCAAAATCAGACAGGCAACTCCTATAAGCATTCGATTTTTTGTCTTCATTTTTGCTCCTAGTCTGAATTATTCACAATTCGAGAAAGTAAACATCGACATTTTTTATGAATTATTCAGTATAAAATTTGATAACCTTAATCACAGTTTGTTCACAGACTTTGCAAAATGGCTTATCGCCTTTAGTAAACATAAGGCAATCGAGCATAGGGCGGTAAAGCCCCTGGGCGGAATACCCGGCCCCCTCAAAAACACCAACCGTACCAACGAACCGACTCTTCGCCAGATAGTCATCCACTCTAATGTCATGCTGCCGGGAGAGGTCTTCCGCCTCCTCTTCGGCTTTGTGGATGTCTTCCTGTGGAGCATTATTTCTTTTTAATCTCGCAATTTTTTCGTTGAGCTCCTGGCGCACCTTTTGATACGCGTTATCCATTCTGTCAAACTCTTCCTTTTCCCAGGGAGTGGGTATCTCTATTCCCTCTGTTAAAACATCCCTCCATTTGACATTTTGGGGATCGAGGAGAGCGGTAATGTTGCTTTCCATTGGCTCAACTCCTCTTGGGTAGAATTCATTATAAGCCACAGATGACGTGTAATATTCATCAGCAAGTCCGGAAAAAGAATGTCCGAATTCATGAAGGAAGAGGTATTTATACCACTGGTTATCAACCGTGAATGTGCAGTAAAAATTATAGATCCCTCCCCCGCCGTACCGCTTGTGATTGACCAAAATAAACAAGGTGTCATAGGGAACGTGGGCGGCAATATCTCTGACTGATTTGTTATCTTCTGTCAAAAGATAGCGCTCAGAACCCAGTGAATTAAACGACGTACTGACCGCTGTATTCTTGTAAACACCATGCCTCGGTTCGTCACATCCGCTCTCCTGAGAAGCCTTGAGGACTCCATAGATGTTGAAGCGGTCCTTGTACGTTTTATACGGCTCCTGGTTAAAAAAAACATCCTTCAGACGATCCAGGTCGGCTTTGAATTTTCCCTCTTCATTCAATGTGTAGCCTTCCCCAATAAAGACAACATCCACTCTTTTGTGGGGATCGCCGGTTTTTTGAACTTCGAAAACCTTCACATCCTGACTTAATATGTCTTTGAGAATGCTTATGGAAGCGGGGTTTATGTTCTGACTGAAGATGGAATGAAGACGGTTCTCCCTGTCTCTGGCTTCGAGTGTAAACCGGATATGTCTCTTGGGATAGGGAATGATAGCCGATTCATGAAACGTTCTTCTTTCTTCCTTTATCGCCTTATCCGTCGTCTTGTATTCTCCGAAATAGCTGTCAAATCCCTTGGAGTAGATGAGTGTTCCAGAATTTGCATCATAGACCTTTACGAAGTATCGCCCATTATTGAATTCGTCTATCAAATGGCGCTGACTCCCCGCCCAGATGCCCTGCTGATAGACCTGATCTACTGTGATCAACTCCTCCTCGGCATTTCCGATATGAAAATAATCGACACGCATGGTCTTATCGATAAAATACTCATCAAATCGGATATCTGTTTGAGCACAGATAACCAATGGACATATTAAAATCAAAAGTAAAAAATACTGTCGGTGCCTCATGTCTCCTCCTCATATTGTTTCCTGCGGTCAAATACAATCTTGCCCACAACCTCCTTGACCACCTTCACGGCGGCCGCCGCCGTAATCCCACTCTCATCACGGTCGGGATTGACTTCGACAACGTCCAGACCTACAATTTTCGCATTGAGTTTATGAATGATATTGACGGCCTGCCTTGTTGACAATCCCCCCGCTTCATGATGGGAAACACCGGGCGCAAACGCGGGATCTAGAGCATCCAAATCAAAAGAAATGTACAATGGATTGGGAAAATCGAAAACCAGAGAATTATCAAAATCTTTCATCTCAATCATCCGGATATTGTATTTATTGACCTGCTTTCTATGCTCACCTGTTGCGGTTCGGATTCCGACTTGAACAATGTTTTGCACCAATCCATCTTCCAGAATGCGGGCAAACGGGCAAGCATGTGAATACCGGTCTCCATAGAGTTCTTCATAAAGGTCAGCATGGGCGTCGAAATGAAGAATATCCAGGTATCCATATTTTTTCCTGAAAGCTTTGACTATAGGATAGCTGACAGAATGATCTCCGCCGAGAACAATCGGCACCATATCCTTCGAGAGGACATCTCCTATCTTTTCTTCTATCCTGGAAAAAACTTCTAAAAAATGACCAGAGACGTCCAGATCCCCTAAATCTGTCATCCTGATCTCTGATTCAAGGTCAACTCCGAGCTCCGTCCATGCATTGATCATTTTGCTGGTTGAGGCCTCTCTGATGGCCTGAGGACCTTTGGCCGGACCTTTGAGATAGCTTGATTTATCATCATAGGGAATGCCAATGATGACCACATCACAATCCGGACCTTTCTGAATGGCTCCTCCAAAATCAGTCATTTCAATCTCCTAAACCTGGATAATTCACGATAATCCGATGGCTGCATAGCTCACTGCCGATTGTGTGGGCTCTTCCTCCCAAAAGTCATATCCGAAAAGCTGGCCCTTAACTTGAGGCTGGACCTCTAAAAGACAGGCGAGAGCTGAAAAACCGCAAACATTGTAATATCCTTTTACATTTTGCATTTCTCCCCAAAATCCTTCCACATCCCCTGAACATATTAAGTCGATAAGCCTCTTATCATGCGCTCTGGCTAGATGGATGAGAACGCTCGAAGAATCCGTATGGCCAAATTTGGGACCGATATGGGAAAAATCCACACCTGCCACACAGAGAACGTCGGAAGAAAGCTCCGTGAGGATTTTTCTCAAAGCCTCCAGGAAAACGTTTAGACCAGGTATTTGAGAAGGGCGGGAGTATGAGGCTAAAACATCATGAAAAGAACCATAAAGAATCGGCACGATCTCAAATGTTTCTCCAAACAAATACTGAAGAAAAAGGACTTGGAATTCAATGGAATGCTCACTGCGATGAGAAAAGTCAGTAGGAGCGGACACAGAGCCTGCAGCACTCTTAAGCTCACGGACTATGTCTTTGTCCGTTCTCGCTAATCCCAGAGGCGTTTCATAGTCTTTTTCAGTCAGCGAGATGAAAGCGTCACGGAGGCTGTGACCGGTCCCGAAAAGAAATATTTTTTTGGGGGTGGAGCCACGAAGCATCCGGTAGGCCGCCGTGTATATTTTTTTTCCAATTTCCAAGTCGATGTGAGGCGAAATGAGAGCCTTAAGCGGCCTAGCCTCAACATGAACATCTCCCTGGACGTCCCCATTGAGGAGAGAACCGAGATAGTGTCGAAGGTCTTCTTCGGCTTCCGGATAGCCGTGCCCTGCAAGAGAAGCCCTCCGGACATCCTGCCGAGAAAAATTTTCGAGAATTTTATTTTTTGCATTCCGGTAAAAATCGCTGTCCAGCAAGAACAGCGAATCAAACTGCTCGAGTCTTCTCTGGATTGAATCAGAACTCACCAATAGACCACCCTGTTGACGCATTAAGAAGAGCTGGATGTCTTGAACGGTTCTTGTCCCATCAAGAAGCTGGAGAAACCGAATATCGTCCTCCTGCAGGAGAACAGGTTGAGTGATCAAGCCCAGGGAATCCTTGACAACAAACACCCTTTCTCCTTTATAAAGAGTGGGGATTATATCAAGATCTGATCTAAATCTGGGAGTGCTCACGCACACGTTTTACAATGAATCCTTATTAAATGCAAACGGAGGAAGAGAGAGGCCTGACCTCGAACTTTTATCTCGGGAAAGGTCAGGCTGAAAGGAGGGCGGGAGAGGAATTAGCCTTCCTCTCCCTTTTCAAAACCTCGGCGCTGCCTTGGATGGGAGTCATTTCCTGCGCCAAGACTTGATAAATCGATAACATAGTGCCATACCTCAATTTTTGGCACAATCACCTCTCACGATGAAATATGGGGTGATATATTCTCACCTTTTCTTTTCACCCCTAAGTGACTATAATACAGTCTTCGATTTCAAGGAGGCAAAAGCATGCAAGAACAAGGAAGGATCCAGACAAAAGAAGACACTATTCGGCTTCTGAATATTGCGCTGGAACATGAATGGGCCGTGAGCTTCGAATACATTATCCATGCCTATTCCATGCCCAAGGGAAAACTCTTCTATCGCGATCCTATTCTCAAAACAGCTATGGATGCACGAGCACAAACCATTCAGATCAGCATTGATGAAATGTATCATTCTCTTCAACTCGGTATCATCATAAAACAATTGGGCGGCACTCCCTCATTTAGAACCGACAAAGTGCTGCGATTCCCCAAGGTTATCGATAATTTTTATCGGGACAAAAAGACCGAAGACCTCGTCACTCATCTCTATCAAACCGCTGAATTTGAAGCCGGAACCTTCCCGAAAATTCAAAATATGATTCTCAACATCTCCTACGACGAAGTCCGCCATGCCGAGCAGTTCGCAGCCATGATCACCTCTATGAAAGATGAGGGAAAAGAAGAAACCCTTTGTTTTCCATCCGACCCGGACGCCTCAAATAAAGAGGATGTCCAAACTCTCCATCAGATCATGAGGCTCGAAAATGAGCTTCTTCACCGCTATCTGAAGTATGTCATCGATTTCAGTGAACATCAGGACCTCAGCCAGAGATTGCTCAAGAATTCTATCAATCATATGCGTCATTGGGACAAAAATGCGGGGATTCTTATTAAATTAGGAGATGTCATTCAAATAGAAAATGCAGAAAAAGATGCCGATGGAGTGGAAAAAAGTACAAATCCGATGCCTTCCATTTATCCCGGTGAAGACAGGCTCAGTGCTCTGGAGACACTCATCCCTACAGAAGAAGAACTGATCGTGTTGTACGAAAAACTCATTCCCTTGATCTCAAACGAGGAAATCACAGAGCAGCTGAAACGCCATCTTGCCCTCAAGCGGGAACATCTCTTCACCCAGGAATGGCTTCTCAAGAATGCCCGGAAAATCAAGGGGCTGACATAACATTTTCAACATTCGAGTAAAGAAAGCATGAAAAAAATCACCACAAACCTGGACAAATTTCAATATTTTTACCCTTACACAGTGAATATCGTCGGCGCTCAATTTGAAGAGCAGATCAATTACATGGCCTGTGCATGGCATACGGCCCTGTCCTTTGATCCCCCACTCTTTGGAGTCCTCATCTCAAAAAAGAGGCTCACACATCAAGTCATTTCTCAAGCAGGTGAATTCACCGTCAACTTTATCGGCTTTGACCAGGTGAAACTCTCAGCTCAGATGGGAAGAATTTCTGGGCACGACACGGATAAAATAAAAGAATTTCAAGTCGAGCTGGCTCCCGCAAAAAAAATCCGCTCCCCCATCCTTGCCCGCGCATATGTCTGTCTCGAAAACAAGCTGCTCGATATCCGGCCCTTTGGAGATCATGATCTCTTTGTCGGAGAAGTCCTTGCCGTCCATGAAGACGAAGGGTGTTTCAATCAGGATGGAGCCCTCGACGTGGCAAAGATTCATCCCCTCCTTTACCTTGGCAGCGATCTCTATATAACCATCGCCCCAGAATCCCTCCAACATGTCCTCCCAAAATTGGGGTCAGACATTTAAAACGCCAAAAAAATGGTCACAGCACTCCGGATCGATAACCTTCACAAATCATTTAAAACCGGCTTCCTTCTCCAAAAAAAGAAAATTCTCAAAGGGATTTCTCTCCATGTAGAGCAGGGTGAAATCTTCGGGTATCTCGGCCCGAATGGTGCAGGAAAGACCACCACTCTCAAATGCATCCTGGGATTGATTTTTCCTGAAGAGGGGGATATTAAACTGTTCGATCGATCACATCTCTCCCTTAAAGCCAAGGAGCGCATCGGATTTCTTCCTGAAAATCCATATTTTTATGATTATTTGACCGCATCCGAATTTCTCCGCTTCTACAGCCAACTCTTCGTGATCCCCGAGTTGGACAAAGAGAAAAGAATTGAAGAGCTCCTTCAGCTGGTCGACATGAAAAAAGCAAAAAACCTTCAGCTTCGCAAATTCTCACGGGGAATGCTGCAGAGGATAGGGCTCGCCCAGGCTCTGCTCAACAATCCTGATCTCGTTCTTTTAGATGAACCTCTTGGAGGCCTCGATCCGTTGGGACGAAAAGAGATTCGAGATATCCTCGTCAGGCTTAGAGAAGAGGGAAAGACCGTCTTCCTCTCTTCACATATTCTTCAGGACATTGAGATGATATGTGACCGGGTGGCCATACTCGTAGATGGAGAGATCGTTAACCAAGGATATTTACAGGATCTCATATCAGAAAAGATACTCTTCACAGAAATTATTATCTCGGGTCTCGACAAAAGAGATTTAGATGAATGGGGCGAGAGTTTGTCGACGCCTGGAGGAAAAACCCTACTGAAAATCCACGACGAAAAAAAGATAAATTCCGTATTCCGGCTCATCCAAGAAAAAGGAGGGAAAATCCACTCCCTGACTCCCAGAACAGAAACTCTTGAAGACCTGTTTGTAGGCATGGTGAAAAAAAATGAAAGTTAAAGCCATCGCGCTCAATACTTTTAGGGAAGCTATCCGAGACAGAGTTCTCTATCTTCTCCTTTTTTTCGCCCTCTCCAGTCTTTTGTTTTCCCGCCTTTTAGCCCTCCTGACTGTCGGAGACCGGATCAAAATCGTCACCGATGTCGGATTGGCCTCTATTTCACTCTTTGGAGCCTTAATGGCCATTCTCATGGGCAC
>Ga0114920_10001677_pt1 | contig 10288 bp, 8 predicted proteins | sample ChitaG_FD_88683 | JGI IMG/M metagenome (GOLD analysis project Ga0114920, IMG submission 88683) | Deep subsurface microbial communities from South Pacific Ocean to uncover new lineages of life (NeLLi) - Chile_00310 metaG | ecosystem: Environmental > Aquatic > Marine > Oceanic > Sediment ...
AACATCAATGTGAGGTAGTTTGTAATTTCCTTTTTGATATCCTATTTCTTCAATTATAGTTGCATCATTAACTAATATTCCCAAATTGTAGCCTGTATCAACTTTTAGAGTTATATAATCATCATCTGTGTGTACGCTTCTAGGGAGTAGAAGACCTTCATAGATTGCGTTATCTTTTTTTACTTTTACTTTGCTCCATGTGCGGATATTTTCGCGTATTAATCTTTCTCTAAGTTCTCCTCGATATCCTTCAGGATCGTTGTTTTGGCTCATTTATACTACCTCTTGCTTTATTAGGTCAATTACTTTTTCTGCTATACATTTCCCTTCCCGTGAGTAGTTGCTTTTCTCTAAAACAAAACCAGTTATCTTAGTTACAGCTATTTTCTGGTTTATTTCATCAATTTTTAAAGATTCCAAATTATACTCGCTTAAAAATGAAAGTATAAATTCTTCTATTTCTTCATCAGAAGGTTTAATGGATTTGATTTCATCTAAAATCTCTTCAAAAGATTTTTCAGGATTTTCAGCTGTTTTGTTAAGAACATTATTAATTTGTTGTGCAATTAGAATCTTTTCCGATATTGCTGTAGCAATCTTTTCTAGCAGTTCATTAGACACTTCTAATCCTTTTCTTCTCCATTCTCTTGGAATATTTATAAGAAGTCTATATGCTAGATGACCATTTATCCCCCGATTTTCAGTTAAAGAGTAAAATCTCTTTAGTTGCTCATCTCTAATCAGAAGATCAATATTATTTTGAGTAAAATTGTATTTACTATTCAAATCCTCGAAAACCTCCCATGGTCTTTTTCCTATCATTTTCTTGTATTCATTTATTTTTTCAAGAGAGATTACAATTGGTGGTGTATCAGTATCTGGGTAAATTCTTTCCTTTCCATGAATAACTCGCAGAAATTCCGTATTCCCATCTGGTAAGAGCCTTCTGGTTTCTTGAGGAACTCCATCTAGTGCCATCTTTACCCTTTCAATTATCTTCTTTTGAGCATGTATAGCTTTTGTCTCTGGTCCAGCTGTAATAATAAAAGCATCATTTGATTTAGGCTTTAAAATCGAACAGATTTGTTGGTATTTTTCATCATTGATATTAAAACTAGAAGAGTATTTTGAGCGCTTTCTTACTGCATTAGTTTCTAGTTCATCACTGTGAAATTGATTTTCTCGGTGTACTCCAGTTATTAACATACTCTTGTCAAAAATGTCTAGTCCAAAATCTTTGTTAGGTTGAACTTCGACACCAAAAAGGCCTTTCATATTGGGGAATATTGTTGCGAAGACCTTTTTCTTCTCTTCAAACTCGAAAAGATGAGAAATATCAATATAGGTGTGTTGAAAGTCCTCTTTCTTGATTCCTCTTTTGTGCATTTCATCCTTTATTTCTATAAGAGCGTGCTGACGCACAACTTCGTGTCTACAAAACTTGTCAAACAATTTAAGATCTTGAACACCTTTAATCTCAACACGATCACCACCAGAAATGCTAATATTAACGTCTTGACGAGCTGATCCTGAACCTCTACGACCTATACCACTGAGTCGAAGAACACGTCCAATCTGCTTAACTACCTCTAATAAATCTTCAGGAGTATTAACATCACGGTGATCTGTAATAATTTCAGTTAAAGGAAAACCTAGACGATCAAGATTGAAATAGACTGTTCTATTTGCTGTGTCTTTCCAGTTAACTCTTCGAGCAGCATCTTCTTCAATATATACATTAGAAATGCGCACTTTTTTACCGTTAGCTAAAGGAACCCAACCATCACGACCAGAAATAAAGGTACGTTGGAAACCTGTAGTAATAGAACCATCAAGATATTGTTTTCGATTAACAACTAACTCCTCAGCAAAAGCAGTACAATTGAAATAAGCAGCAAGAATATAGCCTTTCATGATAGCTTCAGGATCAGGAGAAAATGGTGGTGTTTCATCCATCTCATAAGTACAGGTGTTACGTTCACATGCGTAATAAATGACTTTGTAACCTTTCTCAAATTCTACTAGCATGCCTGGATCAAAGTCCCCCATTTCTCCTAAAACTGGCCTGAAGTATCTATAAAAACTATAATCCATATTCTCTGGATTTTCTTCTAAGATTAGAGGGCAGTGGCAGAAAAGTTTTCTTTTGGACTTTATCTGATGATGAACTTCTATTCCGGCTTGAAATCCAAGTTGTTCAAAATCAAGGTTATTTGGATCTAACATCTGACATTCAGACAGTTTTCCAAATGCGTTAAAAACTTTCTTTCTTCGACAATTAAATAGACCGAACACAAAAATGTCTTCACATTAACAATTTCATGTAAAATCAATCAAAACCTTTTAGAAGGCTTTTTTTGAGTTTTCTTATATTGATTACTAACTTCGATATACGATTATTTTACAGATGTCCCATGCTTCTCTATCTTTCAAAGTATGGTCCTCAGGAAGAGAAAAGAGTCCATCCGTTAATTCAATCAAGATCAACAAAGCATCTGCATAATTTACCAGATGAACAACTAATTCATAAGAACATTCGTCAAACTTTTTCAAAAATGCAAACAGGTGTTAATGTTCTAAACCACAGTTGGATAGGTTCAGATAACTATGTTGCAAAAACTGAACAATTAGTCAAAGTTTCAAAAGAAAGCAATTTCGATTCTTTTGCGTATGTTCCTTTGTTTTACAGGAAGAATCTGCGATTGAAGAAGTATTTTGTTATGGAAGGAGTTTTTTTGACATTAATTTGTTCAGAAATGCAAGGAACAGAAATAGACTATTTCTTAGTGAAAACAAAGGATGAACAACTCCAAATCGATGTTGAAGACCAACTTGATATTTTAAAGCAAGATCTTCTTCTGATATCGAATATTGATAACAAAATTACAATTCCGACTCCTAACTATACTCGAGATTGCAAAATATGTGAATGGAAGCAATACTGCAAGAACCTTGCTAAACAAACGGGTGATTTAACTTTAATCAGTGGTATTGGAAAAAGGATTAAAAGCGAGTTAAAAAAATTAAACATCAACTCTGTTTCTGAATTAGCTTCTGCAAATCTTGAGAATACTAATCTTGAATTTACAAGTAAAAAACACTTTGAATATATCCAACTCCAAGCACATTCTTTCGTAAATGATGAGAATATAATTCGAGAATCCATACAATTCCCTGAAAAAACAACCGAATTATATGTCGACATAGAAGGATCACCATATCAAGATTTTGTGTGGATGATAGGCTGTTTAGTAAAGGAAAAAGGCAATGTTGAACACAAGAACTTCTTAGCTAAATCGCCTAAAGAAGAACAAAGTATGTTTGAATCTTTCTTAGAGTTCTTAAGAGAATATGATACTAATTACATCCTTTATCATTGGTCACAAGCAGAACCTCAATATTTTCGAAATCTTACAAAAAAGCATGCTATCCCATTTTCTAGCCTAAAAAAGATTCTTAACAATTCTCTTGATCTTTTCAAAATTTTCAAAGAAAAGATAATTTTACCTATCAGTTCTTATACTTTAAAAGAGGTAGCAAACTACATAGGCTTTCAATGGGATGAACCTTTATCTGATGGAGCAACAAGTATTGTTTTATTTGATAAATGGTATAATTACGGTGATCAAAAGGCATTACGTAGAGCTATTCTATATAATTCAGATGATTGCAAAGCTTTGATGATTATAAAAAACTTCATCATTCAACTCCAAAACCCTATAAAAGGGGAATAAAGGCACCTTTTAATGTTTTTAAATGCTTTTTCAATAAAAAATCTTGCCAATATAGGATGCAAAAGACATATTAGTAAGTAATTTTAGCGAATATTATGTCATCCAAAGAAGACTATTATGGCGATTTAGGAGTTATTGGTGGAGGCGTTGGGGGGTTAGGCGCTGCTATTATTGCATCATATAAAGGACTTAAAGTTACAGTTTTTGAAGGTGGAAGATACGGTGGTATCGTTTCTACATTATATAGTAGAAAAATTGTTGAGAACTACCCTGGTGCACCGAGTATACTCGGTAAACGTTTGATAGATGAATTTGTAATTCAATCTCGTGAAGTCCAAGCAGAGATGATTAATGAGCGAGTTATTAATGTCGAAAAAAAAGATGATAATCTTCTAGTTGTTACTAATGAAGGCCAATATAAGTTTCGAAGCATAGTAATTGCTACTGGCTCCCAACCTGCTGAACTTGGTATTACTGGAGAAAGAAAATTTAAAATTAAAGATAGAGGAGTATACAATTTCGTTACTGATCCTGAAAGGTTTAAGAATTGCAATGTTCTAATTGTCGGTGGTGGTGATACTGCCATAGATGCGGTTCATGAAATCAAAGATAAAGCTAAACAAATATATCTTGTTCATAGACGTGATAGTTTCAGAGCTGCTGAAACAAAAGTTAATCTAATTGTCAAAGAGAAACTCGCTGAGATAATTTATAACAGCCAAGTTCATGAACTTAAAGGTGATAAAATGCTTGAAGCTGCCGTTTTAGAAGATGTCAAAACTCACTTGAAAAGAGAAATTGAAATTGATAAGTGTATCCTAGCAGTAGGTATGTCAACAAATCTAGATATATTCTCTGATTTGGGTTTACAAACAGAGGGAAAACACATTAAAGTCGACAAAGAGATGCGTACTAATGTACAAGGTGTTTTTGCAATAGGTGATATAGCAACCCAATATCAACTAATAGTTATTGCTGTAGCCCAAGGAGCTATTGCTGCACATAATTCTTTTGGTATGATACGTAAACCTTACTGGTATAAAGATGAAGAATGGCCAGGGCATATAGAGTAAGGTATTTCTATCTTTTTTCCCGTTTCTTTTTCATATTTTCATAGCTCAAATAATAGAGTTAACATTAATGCTACCGATGTTGGGACTGTAATATTATCTATAAATTTGTAATTGAGAGCTTCAAAAATTGTTCCCACTAGACTAATTACTAAAATTTTCCAGTAAACTATTTCGTCAAACATAGAGTTAACAGAAAAACCTATCAATATTGCAATAAAAATACCAATAGAAACACTAATTGAACCCTCTAAACTTTTTTGTTCAATGATTTTATATTTTATTCTCCCTAAAGGTCTTCCTATCATCTCACCTAACCCATCTCCTAAACTAAGAGCAAGTACAGCTCCTGTATATATATATAATCGATCAATGAATATTATTAGTAAAACAAATACTGTTGTAGCTGTTAGTGCAGCATTCAAACTCATTTCTAGTTTCGGTTCACCGCTTCTTGTAGTATATTCAACAATTCTCGGGGCAAATCTTATCTGAGGAATAAGTGAAATTATAATTACTATTATTACCATTATGATTAAACATATTAGCAAATCAAATAAATTACGCAAAAAAACAGGAAAAATGCCCAGTGTGGTATGTAGAACCATGTGGCCTATTTTTCTTCTTTGCCAATCGCCAAATTTTAAAGCTCTTAAAAGAAAGGGGACATAAAAACTTGCAAATAAAGCAATATTTACCACTATGATAAAAACCCAATCTATCGTAGTTGGATCAAAAAGCATTTTCAGCACCATTTCATGTTTCTTTAGGTTTACATAGAAGTTCTTTCATTCTTAAATCAAAGAACATATGGCTGTGTGCAGCTTTCATTACCCAAGCTGTATCTGCTCCTCTCCCTGTTCCACCAACTGCAATTACATCCTCCATCTTAATTGCGCCAGCATCTGCAGCCATTAGCACAATCTCAACGCACACTTTTGTTCCTTGTCCAAAAATCCTTAAAGCATCAGCTATTATCTCACTAATTTCCCATGTTCCATGTTTTTTACGTATTGCTCTGTCAATACCAGCTAAGGCGTGAGTTGCAGTTACTACGCTGATCCCCTTATTATGCAATTTTTCTAGAGCTTCATCACTAATTTCAAGTTCTCCAGGAATCCTAAAGCCTGCTTGATGGGTAACAATAACTAAATCGTCTACTGGAAAAAAATTAACTGCCTTCAATGCTGTTGATCCCGATGTTGTTGCTACAATGATTTTTTTAATATCCCCTATCATGTAGCGTTCTTTTACTATTTTAAATACCTGTTCTGTATTATCTCCTTTTTCGGGAAAATATCTTACCATAATCACACTTTTTGAACTAGATATATATTTCTTTGGAAACGAATTCGTACATTACATTGAGAGTTAGCTGAATAAGTACATTTTTGTGAGAAACATTTTTCATACCTTGAATGATTTTTTAGAAAACCTCAATTTTTTCAAAAAAGATTTATAGATAGCTAATAAATCTTATCTTAAGAATGAGTCAAAAGTTTGATTGTGACCAAGAAAAAGTCAACATTTTAAAAATCAGCACAAGAAATCTCATACCTGATAAAGTAAAAGCTGATATTTTGACTAAATTAACAGAATGTGTACTCACAGCTATACCTTTACTTGATAGAGATTTTATATATACTATTCTTTTGAAAACAACTAGGGAGTGGGAAATTGAGGAAAAGCAAAGGTTGAATAATTTCAAATTTATTCACGTTAATGAAAGAATGAAAGCCTTTGATAAAATCTTTGATTTTTTTATCGCATCTTTGAATGATTTATTATTTGAAGCCTTGGATGAACAAACTGCAAATTTCTTGCGTAAAGCTACTTTAACTAACTACAAAGATGTTCTAGAGGCAGAAGGCTATGTTGTCAGTTTTCAATTCTAAAAATAATATCAAACTTTGAGTGTTAAGTAACTTTGATTTGTTTTTTCAGAAGAGGGTGGTTGTTAAGTACAATGATGCTCAACAGTGTTCTTTTCAGTTTTGTTAAAATCTTTTATCTCATTATATTGTTTAAAACTGAAGTACTATTTTTTCTTCCTCTTTTTTGCTTTTTTGATTTTCAATCTTATCCAATCATCTATGCTTTTATCATCTAATAGTTCATCACAATATTGCCAGTGACCGCCTGCTATTAACCCCATTAGAGCTATTTTCCTTGTTTTGGTTAACCTAGTTGTGGTAACAACAATCACAAAAAGGAATTTTGATGCTTCATCTCTAAGTTTCTTTGTATTCAAATCAGCTTTCAATGATATTTCATCATTTTGTAATGTAATTGCAATATTCCTACTATGTAAACTCAAACCTGCAAATTTAACTAATGCTAGTAAGGAGTAATTCCTTGCCCATCGATCCACTGTGGGTCTTCTTACAAGGCCAAATAGTGAATTTAAGCATCCATGTTTAATTAATTCTTGAAGAGCTCTTTTTCGATTTTCATCGTCTAGAGAATTATTAAAGACGATTTTGTTATACTCCTCACAAGTCATAATTTTATCATTTTACTTTATGTTTCCGAAATAAAAGAAGCTTTGCATTCTATTTGCGAAAGTTTTTATTGGACTTAGAAGTCTCAACTTATAATGGACTCGATTACCCATGGAAGTGTCTCAGTTCTAATAGGATTGATTTTTATCCAATTTTACAAGGATGTTCCATTAATACTTCTTATAGTAGTCATGTTTGTTTTTGGTATTTTAATTGACTATGATCATGTTTTTTATTACAGAAAAAATTACGAAAAAATCAAATTCTGGGATATTCCTGGTTTTATAAGGTTGTATTTCAAAACAATTGATCAAAGAGATCAGACCATTAACCATAGTTGGTTGCATGAGCCATTTGGTGTTGTAATAGTGAGCGGATTGAGTTATCTAATATTTGGCTTTACTCCTTATCCTGAACTTGTAATCTTGGCAATAAGCTGTTATGTCAGTCATTTTCTTGTTGATTTGATATCGGGAAAAATGAAGCCTTTATCCCCATTTAATAATAAAATAACTATAGATTTAAACATTCTACCCGCTAATTCTTTTACTGCAGCAACTTTATCATTAGTTGCTTTTCTTATTGGTCTGACAATACAGTTATTTATATCGTGATTTTCATTGAAGTCTCGATACATTTTTCAATCAATAAGCTCTAAAATTATTAATGTCTGCAAAAATAGTAGGCAAAGTACCACTTTGGCTTATCAAAATCTTCATAAGAAGAATCATACATCCAAAACTCAACAAAGATGCTCAAGTTGTACCGCCTGAAATTTGGGAGAATGTAGGCAAAGTAATAGATTTTAAAGAAACAAAAAAAGGGATTGATTTTGTTCTAGAAAGGGGGAAAATGCGAATATTGTCCTTTACAGAGGGTATAATTCAAATCCAAATTGTTAAAGAAGACTTCATTTTCCCTGAATCTTACGCAATAGAATTAGATCCAGAACACAAACCTTCGTTAACTGTAGAAAAAAAATCTGGTTTTATAATATTGTCACAAAATTCGAAGAACAAAGATAGACTACGTGTAAAAATTAGTAAAAATGATGGCAAATTCAACCTAATATATGGTAAAAACGAGAAGCTATTTGCTAATACAATCCCTTTGATTTCTTCAAATAATTGGTATTCTTTACAATATCATTCAGGATCGAAAAATGATCATTATTTTGGTTTCGGTGAAACAGCTGGAGATTTGGATAAAAGAGAGAGTACAATATCTTTCTGGAATAAAGATTCCGTTGCTTATCAAACCACAGAAACGCAACTATATCAAACTCAACCGTTGCAAATCATTGTAAGAGAAAATGGATTCTGTTATGGTATGATATTTGATAACAGTTACAAAAGCCAATTTAAAAATGAAAAACAAGAAGAAATTTATCAAACTACGTATTCAGTAAGCAATCTTGGAATTAACCTATATGTTATTCTAGGACCTACTGTAGACGGTTTGTTCGAAAAATTATCCAAGCTTCTTGGAAAAGCTCCTTTTCCACCTTTATCGACTTTAGGCAATCACCAAAGTCGATGGTCATATTATCCGGAAGACGAAGTCAGAAAACTTGCGGATAAATTCATAAGCAAAAAGATCCCATTAGATTTTATCCATCTAGATATCGATTATATGGATGGTTTTAGAATATTCACATGGGATAAAGATAAGTTTCCTAATCCAAAAAAACTCTCTGATGATTTAGCAGAACAAGGTATTAAACTTATAGCAATTACTGATCCTGGAGTTAAAATTGATACAGATTATGTTATGTATCAACAAGGGTTAAAAGAAGAATATTTTTGTCTTAACCCAGATAAAACCAGTCCTTTTGTAGGTACAGTCTGGCCAGGAAAATGTCACCTCCCTGATTTTTCAGAAGCGAGAACAAGAGAGTGGTTTGGTAAACATTATGCTACATTAACTGAAGCAGGAATATCTGGCTTCTGGATTGATATGAATGAACCTGCATTTTTCTCAACAGAGGAATATCCAATAAATGATATGATTCATCCAAATAATGGGAATTTCACATCTCATGAAGAATTGCATAATGTCTATGGTCATTTAATGGCTCAAGCAACTTTTGAGGGATTACAAAAAATCCTTCCTGAAAGACGAATCTTCGTTTTAACGCGTTCAGCTTATTTAGGAACTCACAGATATGCTGGTTCTTGGACTGGTGATAATATAGCTGAGTGGGCACATTTGCAAGTTAGTCTTCCTATGTTGATGAATATGGCTGTGAGTGGGCAAATTATGATTGGATCTGACATAGGTGGCTTCATTGGAAAATCATCTGGTGAGTTGCTTGTGCGATGGTATCAAGCTTCTATTCTATTTCCTTTCTTTAGGAATCATGCAATAAACAAAACTTGCAGTCAGGAGCCTTGGAAAGTAGGAAAAAGGAAGGAAGAGTTGATAAGAAAAACAATAAAACTTCGTTATTCACTAATATTGTACCTTTATAATTCAATTAGAATTGCTTGTGAAACTGGAAAACCCGCTTATAAATCTCTCTGGGTTGATTATCCTGATGATTCTAATGTATATGAAAAAGAATGGTCGGAAACTGAATATTTACTCGGAGATAAAATGTTAATTGCTCCAATACTTCACAGAGGAAAGAGAAAAAGAGAGGTTTACCTTCCAAAAGGTATTTGGTATGACTTTGAAGGTAAGGAGTATGAAGGAGGTAAAATCTATGATGTATCTGCACCTCTCGATGTTGTTCCTATTTTTGTAAAAGAAGGCTCAATCATACCCTTTATTCAAGAATATATACAACATACAGGTGAGATAGATAAAGTTTCTTTTATGATTTTTAGTCGCTCTACAGCTGAAGGAACAGTTTATTTGGATGACGGAAATACTCTTGGTTATCTAGATGGTGATTATGAACTAGTAAATATTTCTGCAAAGAAACGAGGGAGAACATGGAATGTTCATATAAACAGAGAAGGACAGAAACGAAAATACATTG
>Ga0114920_10001678_pt1 | contig 10286 bp, 9 predicted proteins | sample ChitaG_FD_88683 | JGI IMG/M metagenome (GOLD analysis project Ga0114920, IMG submission 88683) | Deep subsurface microbial communities from South Pacific Ocean to uncover new lineages of life (NeLLi) - Chile_00310 metaG | ecosystem: Environmental > Aquatic > Marine > Oceanic > Sediment ...
ATGATGAATTTATAAAAAACAAATGGCTAACATATCAATTATTCAAAAGAGATTTTTTTGCCCTGTATAAGCAATCATTTATCGGGGTCTTATGGGCATTTATCATACCACTCGTCAGCGTGGGTACATTTATAATATTAAACCGTTCCGGAATATTTTCTTTCGGAGACATTAATGTTCCATATCCTATTTATGCCATACTTGGGATGGCATTCTGGCAATTATTTTCTACAGGCCTAATTACCAGTTCAAATTCGCTGGTAAAAGCCGGTTCGATGATAGTAAAAATAAACTTTTCTAAAAAATCTTTAGTGATCGCCTCTGCTGGTCAGTCAATTGTATCCTTTCTGATTCAGCTTACCTTGGTAATTCTATTATTTATTTATTATAAGATTACACCAAGTACGGCCATATTACTGATTCCACTATTTATGATTCCCATAATGTTATTAACTCTTGGCCTCGGTTTTATTTTCTCACTCCTAAATGCAATTGTGAGAGATATCGGAAATATACTTTCAATTCTAATGACATTCTTAATGTTTTTAACACCTATTTTATATGCTAAACCGACAACTGGATTACTTTCACAAATAACCAATTATAATCCATTATATTATTTAACTTCTGCTCCAAGAGAGCTCATATTAATGGGAACAATTTTAGATATGAGATAAGTTAGTAGAATTTGCGATAGGGCTATTTCGCTCTGGAATGGTATTGTAGAGCAAATTGGTCAAGTAGATAAGGTTGTTAATACTTATGTAAAAAAGAATATTTATAGACCCACAGGGCAAGATGATATATTAATATTGGAGGCTGTTGATGCTATAAAAACTGTAGAAGTTGTTATGTATGATCAGGACAATAAGGAAACTAGAACTGTTGAGTTTGGGAAAACAGTTGTAATTAGGATAAACATTGAATCAGAAGAAATAACTAATGATGTTTTATGTAGTATATCCATTATTTCTCCAGAAGGCTTTGTTGTTACAGTCATAAATACGGAAGTCTTTCCCTTCAGTCTGAAAGTTGGTAAAAATCTACTAGAGTGTTATATTATGGAACTCAGGTTAATACCGGGTATTTATTCCCTAAAAATAAAGAGCAGCTCTAAGTATGGTTCCTTATTGGTTGAAGCTGACTTTGGAACCTTTGAAGTTCAAGAAGCTGAAGGTATTCTTCAACCGATGAATGGTTTTTATAGAGAAAAAGCTGTTTGGTCTAATGCTTGTTAAAAGTGGGATATTAGTTTAATAGTAGATATCTGAATGTGGTGTTGTGAGTATAAAAAATAATATCAAATTACACATGGAAGTGGATAGTTATGGCTGAATTTATCAAAAAAATATTAAAAGCATTTGTTATAAAAACTGTTCCTCTGATTAACATAAAGGGAAAAAAGTTACTTTTTTTTATCGGTAGTGCTAGAACCGGCTCAACTTTGTTAGGTCAGATTTTAAATTATCATCCAGAATGTTTGATATCTAATGAAGCTCGCTTTATTACTAGTGTTGTTATACATGGTTTGTCTTTTGAAGAAGCATTAAAAGATGTTGTCATTAATGCCCACAAGCAATTCAAAACGGGCCTGGAAAATGATAAAAAGTTTGGTAAAACCATTGCTCGCTTCCAGCCTAAATGGGTTCCCATGGGTGATTTATCTAAAGACCCGGATTTTAAGAAAAAAGAAATTAAGGTAATCGGTGATAAAAAAGCCGGAGGAAATATTCAGGCGTTTATAGAAAAACCAAATGAAATGCTTAAGTTTTTAGATGAGCAGCAAAATGTTTTTTTGCTTCAGATTATTCGTAACCCAGTTGATGCGGCATTTTCCCTTATGAGATCACATGGCGTGAAACAATTTGAAAAGGCCTGTGAGGAAATTATCATGAGGACTCATACCGCTTATATTCTGGGAAACCAAACATCAAATCCATATTTTTATGTATATTATGAAGACCTAATAGAGAACCCAGAAATAGAGATAATCAAAATTTTATCATGGTTAAACATTAAAAGATCGAATAGCTGGTTATTCAAGATTTCAAAGATAGTTAACCAATCAAAGCCAAAAAATCATCCGAAAAAATATTATAGAATAGCTCAAAATATGATAAAAAAATATGATGCTAGTAATGAGTTTAACAAATATCAAATTAAATCTTTAACTGGAAAAAATATCTTAGGATAGATAGGAATGAAAATTAGTTGATACAAAACCAAATCCCTTTGTCCTTTCCTCGAATCGAGAGGGAAGAAAAGGAAGCTGTTTTGAGAGTGCTAGAGTCTGGCTGGTTGGCTCACGGAGAATACAACCAGAAGTTGGAAGAAGATTTTGCCAGATTTATCGGTGTTAAACATGCCATTACGATGAATTCTTGCACTTCTGCATTGGAGCTTAGCTTAAAGCTTCATGGAATTACAGGGGAAGTAAATCATTCCTAGCTTCACTTTTATTGCCAGGGTTAGCGTAGTAGTAAATGATGGTGTTGAATCTATAAAATTATCAAATCAAATATTGTCGGATAGCACAAAACCTGATAAAAAAATATGATGCTAGTGAAGAGTTCAAAAAATATAAAGAATTTTGGTGAATTTTTTAGAAATTGAGAGTATTTTGGATTTAAGTGATAACGGGCATAAAAAATGAAGAGAATAAAAAAGATCATAAAAATATTACAATGTGTTAATTGTTCAGGCGACTTAAAACTTGAAAAAAATAAACTAGTTTGTAATTCTTGTAAGGAAATTTATCCAATAGTTAACGAAATTCCTCGTTTTGTTGATAAAAGTTATTATAATTTAAGTGAAATTAATAAATCGAATGAAGAAAAAATCAAGAATTATTTTGGTTGGGAATGGGACATATATAAAGATTGGGGCTTTGTTAAAGAAAAAGATCTAAAAGATCTAAAAGATCTAAAAGATGATGAAAAAATCGAATGGAAAATCGGTGGTGGTACAGTTAAATCAAGAAAGAGTGCTTTCAAGAGTAAATGCCAGCTAACAGAATATGACTTAAAGAATAGCTCGATTATTCTTGATGCGGGCTGCGGAAATGGAAGATACACTTTTGAAGCGGCAGTTAATACTAAAAATATTATTATTGGTGTTGATTTAGCTTATGGCGCTGTAAACTCAGCTTATGAAAACACCAAAAATCTCGATAATGTTATAATAATACAAGCAAGTCTTTTTAATCTCCCCTTTAAAAATAATACAATAGATGCTTGCTTTAGCAATGGTGTTTTGCATTTTACCGGTAATGCACATAGGGCTTTTAATGAAGTTTGTCGAACAATGAAAGGAAGAGGGATATTTGTAGCACACATAATTCATAAATTAAACCCCATATGGCAACTAAATGATTATTTAATTAGAAAATATACTGCAAGGTGTTCTATTAATCAATTAATGGGATTTGCTCGGAAGATGAGTAATTTTGCAAAAATAGTACAAAAAAGAAATCCTTCAATTTTAAACTTTTTGAATTATTTTTTTCGACTACAACCTACGGTACACCATATGTACGACTGGTATTGCGCACCGGTTATATCATACCATACCTATCCTGAAGTTGAGGGGTGGTTTAAAGAAAATTCATTTAATATTATTAAAACGCAAAAACCACCTAAAATCTATTTTATAAAGAGACCGTGGGCTTTAAATATTAAGGGACAAAAATTATAAAAATGCGGTAGTAAATGCTGGTGCTAAACCTATGTTTTGTAATGTAGATATTGAAATACGCAATGCGTGTTCTATCTGTTACCATATACGAAGGCGTAGAAAATCTACATTAAAGGAGTTTATGAATTATGAGTAAAATAAAGATTTTTATTGATTATCCTGTTTCCGATAACAAAGAATTTAAAGGGTTGAGCTTCCCCCAGGTCCTTTTCGATTTCTTGAAAAATCAGGATGATGTTGAGATGGTAAAAGAAAAGGATTATTTTGATATTTTACTCGTCTTTCGATTGAAGATGTTGGAAATACATTCATGAAGAAATAATCTTTTAAAAAAGGAGTGAGATTAGTTGATACAAAACCAAATCCCTTTGTCCTTTCCTCAAATCGAGAGGGAAGAAAAAGAAGCTGTTTTGAGAGTACTAGAGTCTGGTTGGTTGGCTCACGGAGAATACAACCAGAAGTTGGAAGAAGATTTTGCCAGATTTATCGGTGTTAAACATGCCATTACGATGAATTCTTGCACTTCCGCATTGGAGCTTAGCATAAAGGTTCATGGAATTACGGGGGAAGTAATCATTCCTAGCTTCAGTTTTGTTGCTACGGCTAATGCGGTAGTAAATGCTGGTGCTAAACCTGTGTTTTGTGATGTCGATATCGAAACTCGCAATGTAACTGCCAAACATATCGAATCTTGCATAACTCCCAATTCTAAGGCTGTTATAGTGGTTCACTATGGGGGGCAACCATGTGCAATGGATGATATTATAGCACTCTGTGAAAAGTATAGGCTGTTATTGATCGAGGATAGTGCAGAAACTATTGGAGCCACTTGGAGAGGAAAGCAAACTGGAAGCTTTGGTATTGGATGTTTTTCCTTTTTTCCAACCAAGAACATGACGACTGGAGAAGGAGGTATTGTGGCATGTAATGATGATAGTGTGGCCCAAAAAATACGGGCTCTTATATCCCATGGTATTTCATCTACTACTTTTGCAAGAGAAAAGGCAGAAAAACCTTGGTTTCGATCTGCAATAATGGCAGGACATAATTTCAGAATGTCGAACATTCTAGCAGCTATTGGCTATTATCAATTTAAAAAACTTGATAAAATGAATCATGAAAGACAATGTCTTGCTAAGTATTATGATAATGGCATTAAAGAGTATAGTTTACCTGTCAAAATACCGGAAGTTCAGGAAGGGGCGACCCATGTGTATCAAATGTATACTGTTCGGGTGATGAAGCATAACAATCGGGATGCTTGGGTTCACGAGCTGTGGAAAAATGGTGTTGGTGCAAGCGTTCATTTTGACCCTCCTATCCATTTGCAGCAGTTTTATCGAGAACATTATCTTGTTAAATGTCCATTACCCAACACAGAATTACTTGCAAAAAATCTGATAACGCTACCTATGTATCCCTCTCTGAGCAAGCAGAAATTGGATCAAGTATTAGATATTATGAAAAAGGTTATGGTTAAATGATTATAAATATGGATCTAAATTCTTGGGACACTAGATTACTTTTAATAATTGTGTTATTGGCAATCAATCTTATCTTAAAATTAAAAAGTTTTCGTTCTTCATTGGATTACGATACATCAAATCATATATATTTTGCTTTTCTAAAATATCACAAAGTCCCCTTTTTTGCTTCCTATAGATTTGGTGTTAAAAAAATCCTACCCAGACTATACACAATTGGATGGAAGTTGCTGAAAACTGATCCTTATCGTTTTCGAATATTTAATATAGTATCATCCTCTCTAGTCATTATCTTGTGGGTATTGACAGATTCGTTTATCGATGACGCCGAAATTCCTTTTTACCTTCTTGGAACAATACTCATTAATTCACTATGGGTAAATTATATGTCATCGGCTACTGAATTTCATAGTGTGGCTCTGATAATGGTAATGTTTTTTCTTCCCAACATTGTACCTTTTCAGGCTGCTTGGATTTTACAACTTGTTCTATTGGCATTTCTAGTCGGCAGTTTCAAGATAATAAACGGCGCATATATATTACCAATATTAGCTTTTTATGATAGACAAATTTTAGAATACTTGTGGTTGGTTATCCCGGGAATAATATTGTTTAGCTTGTATATATTTTGGGGACTATCTCGTAACTTTTTATCAGTAAAACAATATGTAACAAACAGAAAATGGCTAAATCCAAAGAGTGTAAAATTTATAATTCTCAATCCCCATTTTTGTTTATTTATATTCCTACTAGGCATAGGGAACATTTACTATAACTCATGGGAGTGGGGTTTGTTACAGTTTGTATTATGGGGAATATTTTTAATTCAACGTTGTTACACAGGATATATGTTTTACCCTTCATTGGTATTGGGGCTATATATTGCTTTCCAAACTGAATGGCTGTGTGCAATACCCTTTTTTTGGGGTTTGATTTTGCTTTTTTTGTTTTTTGCGGGTCACACATTTTTTCATATATTGATTCGTTCCCCCCGTGAGATTGTCCTACGTTTCAGGAAACGAATCTGTATGGAGGATTATAGCTCCTATCTCGGCACGAGAGAGCGTCAAGTTCAAGTGCTAAGGGATAAGGTAAAAAAAAAGGACTCTGTTTATTTATGGGGTAGCGATGTGGTCTTATTGTTGTTGGCCAAACTTATCCATACACCGAATACATTCTATTCTCACAATTATCTATTTTATTGGAGTGACATAAAGGATAAACAGAACTATGCAATAAACTATCTTTTAAATGAAAAACCCAGATATGTAATTGAGGCTTCAATTGTAGAAAATATGAAATTTCCTATTGATAAGTTTAAAAATATGTATACTCAGATAGGCTCGGTGGGACATATGACAGTTTTTGAACGAATTGGTCTTAAAAGATCAGCAATATAACTCGGAAATTGTAGTAAAATATCCTTGAAAGAAAGGATACACCACTTAAGTCTGTAAAAAAGATTGATAAACTAAAAATATAAAGGAGGGACTTAAATAATGACTTATGCTTTTATAACCGGCGGTTTAGGGTTTATAGGTTCTTTTATTGCACGTCAACTGCTTATGGAAGATCATGTAGATAAAGTAGTTTGTTTTGACCATTTTGGTCGTTATATTAATTCGGTTGATCCAACATTTATTGATTATAGAAGTTTCCGTCTGGAAGGAATTGTCGACCGTGTTATTATCGAGCGAGGAGAGGCAAAATTCTTTAGTGTATTAGCTAAGTTAATCGATACATATCGTCCTTTGTACATCTTCCATTTGGCTGCTGTACCCCTCGCTAAGCTAGATAATTTAAACACTGAGGAAGCTTTGGAAGGAACAGTAAAGTCTACAAGTAATATTATGGAAGTGATTAACCAGTTGAATAAAAGAGATGGTTATAAACCAGACAGGTTTATTTACGCTTCGTCCAGTATGGTATATGGCGATTTTGTTAATAAAGTAGCCACTGAAGAACATTCTCTCAACCCTAAGGAAATTTACGGCACCATGAAGCTAGCCGGAGAGGTGGTTGTTCAGGGTCTGGGAAAATATTTCAATATTCCTATCACTATAATTCGCCCTTCTGCAGTATACGGTCCTACAGATATGAATCGTAGGGTTAGTCAGATTTTCATTGAAAAAGCTTTTATGGATAAAAAACTAAAAGTGTATGGAGTTGACGAAGCTTTAGATTTCACTTACGTAAAAGATGTTGCCAAAGGATTTGTTTTAGCAGCGACTAGTAAACAGGGGCGGGGAGAGATATTCAATATCACATACGGTAAGGCTCATGCTATGATGGAATTTGTGATGTGCCTAAAAAAACATTTTCCAAACTTACATTACGAAATAACGGAGAGGGATAATTCACGTCCGAGAAGAGGGACATTATCTATTGATAAAGCCAGAAAATTGCTCAAATATGAGCCTAAGTATTCCTTACAAGAAGGCGTGGATGAATATGTTGCATTTATTAAGGAACATCACCCCTTTTTTAAAAAAATTTATCTAATAAATGAAAATCAGCATAGGGATATATATGATGATGATTTCTAAACTTCCGAAATCAATTAGTTCAGAATTATCTCAAATGGGCATTGAGTTGATTTATAAACCGTGGGAAAGTAAGCTGTTAAACAGGAATGTAATTGCTTTAGTTTGGAATTCCACGTACAAATGTATCCATAATTTTCAAGAAGAAAAAATTTGGACCTGGACCTGCGCATTGCAGAATCTTCAACTTAAGTTAGAAACATTTAAACCTTATTTGTTAACTACTCGAATCCCAGCCCTGAACCGAGAAGTGATACGGGTTTTGGAAAATAGTGGTTTTCATCTAATTGAATGTTATTTGGAACTAGAGCATAACTTGGAACAAATTCCTCCAATGGCTGGAAAAAATATCATTCGCCCCTTTCGCAAAAATGAAATTTCTCAATTAGAAAAGATAGCTTTTGAATCATTTCAGTATAGTAGGTTTCATATGGATCCTCAAATCAAGGCTGCAGAGGCAAATGCCTCTCGATCGGAATGGGTGAAGAATTCTTGTAAGGGTCGTGCAGAAGCTGTATTTGTGGCGGAGGAGGATCAGCGTCCCGTTGGTTTTGTGATCTGCAGGAAAAAAAATTATAGAAGAGGGGTGGTAGGAATTTTGGATCTCATTGCGGTATATACTGATTATAAAAAACGTAAATTAGGGTACGATCTAACAGTGGAATTTTTAAAGTTTTGCCGTAGTCAAAAATACTGTTTAGCAAAAGTTGGAACTCAGGCTCACAATATTCCTTCGATACGTATGTATGAGAAAATAGGGTTCTTAATGAGCCATGCGTATTATAGTTATCATAAGGGTGTGAGTTAATATGATACTGGATATATCTATTGTCATACCCTTTCATAACGAGGAAGAATCATTGCGGGTATTAATTCCTTCTCTTATGGAAATGATTCGATTTTTTACTAAATCCTTTGAGGTGATTTTGGTTGACGATGCCTCCACAGATAGTAGTGTAGAAATAGTTAAAATGTATCAAGAGCAGTATCCTATAATCAAGCTGATTCGCCTTCCAAAAAGGGGCGGACAGACAGGTTGTTATAAAGAGGCGTTTCAACAAGCCAAAGGCTTGTATATTATTCGTATGGATGCGGATTTACAGGATGATCCAAAAGATTTGCCCAAATTTATAGAAAAAATTAATCGAGGATCAGAATTGATCATGGGGTTGAGAGAATGTCGTAAGCATTCAAGAATACTACGGTTGGCTTCCGGTATTTATGATCTAATAATTCTGGCTTTATTTAATTCTCCTCTCCATTCCAATTCCGGCAGTTATGTTGCTTTCAAAACCGAGTTGATGAAAAATATCCCATTCAGAAAAAATGACCACAGATATTTGCCGCTTATTGCCATACGCCGGGAAGCGAAAAACATCACTGAAGTTTTTGTACGGCATAATAAACGAAAAATGGGAAAATCAAAATATAATCCATTCGAAAAATTGATTCTTGGCATTCCTGAAGTGCTTTTGTTTTTGATCAGATATATACGAGGAATCTATGACTTAAAGTAATAGAAAGAGGAATGATAAGAATGAAAATGGTATTTAATGATACAACAGGCATTGAAGAAGGCTCAACCCGACTTTATGTGTATAATCTTCATCATTGGCTCTCAAAGTTGGGCTATGACGTTTATTTGAACAATTGGGACAATTATTTAGATTATGATATAGCCATTTTTGGTAAAAATGTGAAAGTAGAGGAAATTAAAAGGGCTCGGGCACAAAATTCTAAGTTAATATGTGGAACTATCCATCCTAGTAATTTAACAAATTGGAAAAGAAAAATTCTAAAAGAAAGCGATTTTTTTATCGTTGGTTCAATTACAGAAAGGGAGCATTATTGCCGCTACAATAAAAATGTGTTTTTTGTCCCCCAAATTGAAAGACTTTTTAATAAAGTTAAAAAACACAAAGATCATGAGCCAATAGTGCTTGGTTATCATGGAAACTTTGATCATTTAACTCAATTTCACCCACATTTGAAACCTGCTTTGGAAATTTTAGCTGGGGAGTTTCATATAAAGTTACTCGTCGTGTGCAGCAGAAAACCACTAAGTTCTTGGTGTGTGGGGCGACCTGATATTGAAATTGAGGGAGTGACTTGGACATTAGACACGGTTGAGGAACAACTGCTTCGTTGTGATATTGGCCTAGTTCCCGGATTAACTCCGATTACTTCCAAGGAAAAAAACCTAATATTTAAATTCTTAAAGTTAAAACAGAGAGGGATTACATCATATACTAACGATTATTTATTGCGATTCAAAAATAATACCAATGCAGGGCGTGCATTCGTTTTTCACCAGTTGGGCATACCTGTTATCTCAGACTATTTGCCTACAAGTTTTCATATCTTAGCAGATCCAAAGTGTGGATACCTCGCTCATTCAACAGAAGGATGGTTATTTGCATTAAGAAATTTATGTGAATCCGCCGACCACCGCCAAAAAATAGCTCAAAATGCGTTGAAAGAATTTAATCGCCTTTACGATCCATTGGAATGGAGCAAACGGTTATATCGGGATATCGAAAATTTGTGGTGTCGATTTCACATTCGA
>Ga0114920_10001679_pt1 | contig 10286 bp, 8 predicted proteins | sample ChitaG_FD_88683 | JGI IMG/M metagenome (GOLD analysis project Ga0114920, IMG submission 88683) | Deep subsurface microbial communities from South Pacific Ocean to uncover new lineages of life (NeLLi) - Chile_00310 metaG | ecosystem: Environmental > Aquatic > Marine > Oceanic > Sediment ...
AATTGCCTTTTAGATGATCTTCGTTTAAAATTTGTATACTCGAAATGATGAAGAACTCATTCTTAAATGCCCGTAAGCGTTTTCTTGAGCTCTATAACAAAAAACCGGATGTTATCTCTTCGGCGCCAGGACGTATTAACATTATCGGAGAGCACACAGATTATAATTTGGGTTTTGTCATGCCTGCTGCTATAGACAGAAACATACAATTTCTGGCCAAACGGAGAAATGATAACAGAATTTCCGTGTGGGCGGAAATTTTCCAAGAAAGCGAGAACTTTTTTGTCCATGACCTTCAGGTTTCACTGACAAAAAAATGGGTGAATTATGTGAAAGGCATATTCTGGGTGCTCGAAAAAGAGGGACACTCCCTCGGAGGATTGGATGCATTTATTATTGGTGATATTCCTCTAGAGTCAGGGCTTAGCTCTTCCGCCGCCTTGGAAGTCAGTGTTTTAAATGCTCTCAATAAACTCTTTCGTCTATCCTTATCGAGAGAACAGATAGCCCGGTTGGCTCAGAAGGCAGAAAATGATTTTGTGGGTGTGAACTGCGGATTGATGGACCAGTTTATCTCTGTTTTCGGAAGAAAAAACACAGCCCTCTTTCTGGATTGTGAGACTTTGTTTTATGAGCATGTGCCTCTTCTGCTTGAAGAACATGGCCTTAATATTGTCGTATATGACAGCAGTATCCGTCGCGAACTTTCAGCTTCTGACTATAACAAAAGACAGCTTGAATCCGCCGCAGCATTAAAAATTCTAAAAACATCGGGTGTCAAAAGCTTTAAAGATGTTGATGATGGTTTACTTGAGGACAAAAAAGAAGAAATGGGAGACATTCTTTTCAGAAGAGCCCGTCATGTGATCACGGAAAATCAGAGGGTTAAAGATGCCGTCCGTGTTCTTAAAAAAGGAGATTTCCATAAATTGGGGGAGCTTCTCTTCCAATCACACTTGAGTCTTCGTGATGACTATGAAGTTTCCTGCCCGGAATTGGACCTTCTTTACGCAGTCGGGAAGCAGTTTGGAGGCTGTCTGGGAGCCCGTTTGACCGGAGCGGGATTTGGTGGATCCGGGATTGCTTTAGTCGAAGAAACTCAGACAGAAGCCTTTATAAATAAGATGAAAAAAGAATCAGAGGATCGTCGATTTACGTCACCTGTTTTCTATGAGGTGGCGATTGGTGAAGGAGCAGATGTTCAATGAATAAGGCCGGAAAAAAATTCACCAGGAAATTGATAACAGTCCTTCTTCTCTGTATTTCGAGTTCGATTGTTCTTTGTGCACAATCGCAGGAGAAAATAAATATTCTGACCAGTATTTTCCCTCTCTATGAATTTGCACAAGCTGTCTGTGGTGGGAGAGAAGAGGTTGATATCCTTCTTCCTCCAGGGGCAGAGGTCCATACATGGAAACCCAAACCGAGTGATATCATGAAAATTGCTCAGGCGGATCTTTTCATTGTGGTGGGATCGGTTTTGGAACCATGGCTGGAGGATATTATAAAAAGTGTGAAAAATCCCAAGCTTCACATTTTGGAAACAAGTTTGGCATTCAAATGGGAGGAAGAGGAACACATGCCGGGAGATCACTCCCAAAATCATGAAGCCGGAGATCCGCATATTTGGCTGGATTTTGACTATGATATACAGATTATAGAGCAGATAAGTTCGATTCTCACTCAGATTGATCCCTCGAATGCAGATTTGTACAGAAGCAATGCCAGAAACATCAATTTGAAATTGAGAAACTTAGACAATTTGTACAAAGAGGAACTGGGCGGCTGTCTTCTCCGGACATTCATCATGGGGGGTCATTCGGCTTTTGGATATATCGCTAAAAAATATAATTTGAATCAAGTCGCTGTCTATGGCTTGAGTCCTAACTCTTTGCCGTCACCTAGGAAACTTGTCGAAACCATACGGATAGCAAAAGAACAGGGAGTTAGAGCTATATATTTTGAAGCCATGCTCAGTAATGATATTGCCCGAATGATTGCGGATGAAGTGGGATGCCAAACGCTGGCGCTCAATCCTGGAGCAAATTTGAGTAGAGAAGAACTTCTTTCTGGAGTGAGTTTTTTTGATATAATGGAAAAAAATTTGGAGAATTTAAAAATTGGTCTCGTTTGCAAATAATTCAAAGATTTTGATAGACATCGATGATGTGTCCTTCAATTACGGATACACTCCTGTTTTGAACCATGTTTCCTTTTCAATTCGAACGGGTGATTTTCTTGCTCTTATAGGTCCTAATGGTTCTGGAAAGACTACTCTTCTCAAAACTATTCTAGGCTTGCTCAAGCCTGCTCGGGGTGTTATCCGGGTTTTCGGCAGCCCAATCGATGAATTCAAAAACTGGCACAAAATTGGTTATGTTCCCCAAAAAGCAACCAATATCGATCCTCTTTTTCCTGTTTCGGTCAATGAAGTTGTGGCGATGGGGCTTTTATCTGGAAAAAAGGATCCAAAGCCATCAAAAAAAAGTGAATCCATTCAACTGGAGAAAGCACTCTCTTTTGTGGGACTGGAAGATTTGAAGGATTGGCGAATCGGTAAACTTTCGGGTGGTCAGCAGCAGCGTGTTTTAATTGCCAGAGCTATTGTGAATCAGCCAGAAATTTTGTTCTTGGATGAACCTACAACTGGAGTGGATACACGAACACACGATTTTTTTTACGAGATGCTGGACGATTTTAATAAAAAGGAAGGTATGACAATTGTTCTTGTCACGCACGAAATCGGCATTATTAATAAACACGTATCCCAGGTGGCTTGCCTGAACCAGAGTCTTGTTTACCATGGCACTCATTCTGAATTTTGCCGATCAGAGGCGTTTAAAGAGATGCTTGCAGGCGGGCATCATGTGGTCTCTCATCAGCATTGATACATAATGATGAATGCGCTACTGACATATGGATTTCTCCAGAGGGCACTTTTTGCAGGAGTGTTTGTTGCGATTGCCTGTGCCTTACTTGGAGTTTTTCTGATTCTGAGAAGAGACGCTATGATTGGGCACGGTTTGGCCCACATCATGTTCGCAGGAGTTGCCCTGGGACTCCTTTTGAATATGATGCCTCTTATCGCTGCTTTGGCTGTCGGAATATTAGCCGCCCTGGCTATCATGCGCCTCAAAGACAAAGCCGGAGTTTACGGCGATACCGCCATTGCAATCATGAGCAGTATTGGATTTGCCGCAGGGATTCTTATTGTTTCATTCTCCAATAAATTTAATGTTGATCTTTTTGGCTATCTGTTTGGTGATATTTTGGCCATCGACTCCACTGAAGTCTGGCTTTCTATTGTTTTGGCTGGAAGTGTACTTTTTGTTATCATTCTTTTTTACCGCAGATTCATGTTTATGACGTTCGACCGTGAGTCGGCCAGAGCTGCGGGGATCAAGGTTAAAAGGTTGGATACTCTATTGACAATTCTGACAGCTGTAACAGTCGTGCTGGGAATGAAAGTGGTGGGGTTGTTACTTGTCTCGGCTCTTCTGGTTATTCCTTCGGCAGCTGGTCTTCAACTTGCGTCCAGTTTTAAAAAGGCAATAATCCTCGCTTCTCTAGTTGCTGTCCTTTCCGTTATCCTTGGGCTTGTCTTTGCATTTTATCTTGATTTCCCTGCTTCAGGTACTATTGTGCTTTTTTCTGCTTTTTTCTTCTTATTGTCAATTGTTTTTAAAAAGGGACACAAAATAGTTTAAACTGAATTATTGATAAAAACTGCCGACACCTTTATTTATCTTCAAAGATATCAACTTGATAGTTTGATATTTAGCAATATCTCGATTTTCACTTGTTTGTTGGCTAGATTAAATTGAATGCCGGCATTTTTTACCCCAAGGGGGCGAACTGATCTTACCACAGCTGCTTCGTCATGACCCGGGTTAGGTTGGGACGGTTCGCGGTGGACTACCACAGCTTCATGGGCCGATGCCTCGCATCTGCAGCAACCTCAGCCCGTGAATAATTCAGATTAATATCGCTTTTTCTTAGATGAGGTCGTTTGATTTTTTCTGTCTTGTAGTTTTTCAAGGGTTTCAGTAAACAGGGAATAGGATTTCTCCCCATAGAGGCAAAAAACAACTTCTTCAGGACATTCGTTTTTTTCAAGAAAATTCATAGTAGTTTTAAGCATGATTTCACTGCATCTTCGAATAGGGAAATGAAAAATTCCTGTACTTATAGCTGGAAAGGCAAGGCTTTTTATGTTTGACTTTTTAGCGATATGGAGAGAGTTGAGAGTCGCTCTTACGAGCTTATTGTCCTCATCTCCCTCCCCATAAACCGGACCGGCAGTATGGATGACATGTTTAGCTTTGAGATTTCCTCCTCCTGTGAGAACGGCCTCTCCCACTTCGATAGGGCCAAGTTTATTGCATTCTTCCTGGATAGTGGGTCCTCCAAACTTTCTGATGGCTCCAGCTACCCCCCCTCCGAGGATGAGAGATTTGTTTGCGGCATTAACAATGGCTTCAACATTGAGCAGAACAATATTGCCCTCAATAAGCCTAATTTTTCTCCCATTACAGGTCCATTCATTCATTTGTTTCCCATCCAGATTTGCTGATTTAAAAAATGATCATACAGGAATTTATCTAAATATTCAAAAACTTTCTGATCTTATTTAAGCTCACTTAATATGAAGTTTCTGATCTCTGTGCTCAATTTATTAGCTTTTTTTAATAAAGCAGACGCTCGCCTTTTTGTGTCGGCTTTAAATTTTTTATCTTTAATCTCCGGAAGGTTAATTTTGACATTGTAATAGGCCCCCACGGCCCCAGCTTCTGCTGTCAGGGCCGCGACTCCAGCATCGCTTAAAGAATTTTTGTTTCCGTGGGTGGCAACATCCTTGGCAATATTTAGGGCTTCTATACAATTTTCCATCACATGATAGGGAACGAGAGTGGCGTCTTTGGTGGCATTTTCGATGGCCTCCTCTCTTATTTCTTTCTGTTCATCTGTTTTTTTCTTCATCTTGAAGGCATCCATGACTCTATTAAATGCCAGAGTATCTAAATCGATGTCTCGAAGAAAGTTATCCTTTAAGACCTGAGCCTTCACGGCCAGGTCCTTGACTCTCTCCTGAACGTCTTCATACCCCTTTTTCCCGACCGTCAAATTTGAGACCATGGAAGATAGCGAGGCAGACATCGCTCCACAGAGAGCCGCTATACTTCCACCTCCAGGAGCAGGGGAATCCATGGATAACTCATTAGCAAACTCTCTCAAATTAAAATCAAGCAGGGAATTCTCAACTTCCTTAAATTGGTATTCAATGATCTTTTTTTTGGGATCAAAAGGAGTTATGTCATTCAATCCCAGTGACAGTACCGCTGTTTTAATAAGTTCCTCTTCGGGAATTCCAGGGCTTTTACCCTGTTTATTGATATAATGCCTGCCTGCCATGAGCATGGCTTCCTTTGGTATGAGGCCGACGAGTTCGCTTCCGGTCACTCGGAGACCGATCAGCTCGGCTTCCTTAATGGCTTCATCAAAAACAAGATGAGGAGGGGAGATTTTATAGTTAGTGAAGTTGATGGAGATCTGCGCGATGCCGTACTCATCTATATACCAACCGACGGCTTTAACATCCTTGAATTTCCCTTGAACTTTGATGGTTTTTCCCTCTCGATCTCGGACGATATTCCCGAATTCGTCTCTCTTGGCCCGTCCTTTTTCTCTCAGGTTGAGGGCGATGTGTTGGGCCAGTTTCCGGTCGTTAGTATTTAGGTTTATATTGTAGGCGATCAGAAATTCCCTTGCTCCTATAACAGTGGCGCCGGTTTTCGGATTGAAAACGGGTTGTCCATAATCAGGGGCCCATTCCGGATCTTTAAATTTTTCTGGCAGGCCTTCAAATTCTCCGATACGGATGTTTGCGAGATTTCTCCGTTCGGGTTTTTGTGCGGCTTCCTCATAAAGATAAACTGGAATATTCAATTCACGGGCGACTCTTTCAGCAACGTCATGAGCCATTTTTACGCAGTCCTCCATTGTGACTCCGGTGACAGGGACAAAAGGACAGACATCTGTTGCCCCTATCCGGCTGTGTGCGCCGGTGTGTTTGCTCATATCGAGAACTTCCGCGGCCTTCTTGATGGCCTTGAAGGCCGCCTCCTTGGCTCCCTCGGGAGTGCCGATAAACGTCACCACCGTGCGGTTTGTCGAGTCACCAGGATCGACATCGAGGAGAGTCACATGGGAAGTTGATTCGATTTCCTTGGTTATGGAGTTGATTTTTTCGAAATCTCGTCCTTCGCTGAAATTGGGAACACACTCGACAAGCTTCATTGGCTGTCCTCCTCCTTTATTTTGTACAACAAAACTCCATTCCGGTCATAGAATTCGACCTCTTCAAAACTATTGAGATGATCCAAGAGTTTTTCCTTGTCCCCGACAATGACGACAACGGGAGTGAGCAGGGACGTCTTGTTGACTGTTTTAAAAACATCATCGGAATTAACAAGACTCAAGCTTTCATAATAATTGTTCCACAGCTCATCCCCTTGGTTAAACACAATTTTTTTCGATATCCTCAGGGCAAACTGATCCATGGTGTTTATTGTAAGTGGGAAATTTCCGATGAGGTAAGATTTGGCCTGTTCTATCTCACTGTTGGGAATTTTGTTCTGTACGGCATTTTGAATTTCTTCGATAATTTCTATAACAGATGAATAAATCGATTCAGGCTGGACTTTTGCTCTGATGAAGACGAGGCCAAATAAGTTAAAGAATTCAACTTCACTGAACGTCCAGTAGGCAAAGCTTTTGGATTCACGCAGGTTCATGAAAAGTCGGCTGTTGGTGGTTCCTCCCAAGACTTGGTTGAAGACGAAAAAAGGAAACATATTGTCTTTGACTTCAGTGGATAATATATTTCCCAGGTAAATTGTGGCGTCTTTAGCTCTTGGGAGGTCAACAAAACATATTTTTACTGCGCTATTTGGTTGAGGTGATGGAACATTTTTTTTCTCTATGTCTTTTTTTTGCCATTGGTTGAAATAGTTGCTGACTTTCCGAGTGGCCGTGTTGAGGTTGAGGTTTCCAATCAATAGGATCTGAGTATTATTTGGCCGGTAATATGAATCGAAAAAGGTCAATAGGGTTTCTCTATCGTAGTTTTTTATAACATCATCGTTGAATGCGATATTCCTGTAAGGATGTTCTCGAAACAATATTTGATACAGAATCTTTTTTGACAGAAACTCTGGATCCGTCATCTTCTGAAGCAAATCATATTTCATAGTTCTTTTTATATTCTCGATTTCTAGTTTGAGGAATGTCGGTTGAAGGAACATCTTGCTCAAAACCTCCAAAGCTTCATCTAAATATTCCTCTAAGAATGAAAAAGAGAAAAGAGTGAAATCCGGATAGACGACTGAGGAGAAATTCCCGCCCATAGACTCGATGGCTTCCTCGATTTGAACAGATGTGAGAGAGGCCGCACCTCTATTAAGCATGTTTGCTGTAAAAGTGGCCATCCCCGGCAAATTTGTCGGAGAAGAGTTTTCTCCATCTGCAATCATCAGTCGAAGATGTATCACCGGGGTTTTATCCTGGCGGATCACTGTGAGGCCCAATCCATTGGCGAGTGTTAAAGATTCGATGTCCTGAAGATTGAGAAGGGGGAGAGGATCAGGATCCGGTACATCTCTTCTGAATCGTTCCTGTGCAGTAAGGGGGAGAGTGAGAAGGAAGCACCAAGCACAAAAGAGTGAGATAAAGAATGTCCATGAAATATATTTCTTTTTTAAAAACATTATTTAATTTCTATTTCGAGAAGGATAGAGCCTTTTGAGAAGTAACTGTTCATGACCCTTAAAATCCGTTCTGGAGTGACTTGCATGTACTTGTTTAATTCTGAAAAAAGTTCATCCAAATGATCTTTCTCAAGATAGGTCTCGGCAAGATGAACCGCCTTTCCCAGAGTTGTTTCAAACTTCTTGAGATAGTCTACTTTGAACATATTTTTGGCTCTTTGGAGATCTTTCTCTTGAATGAGGTTTGTTCGCAATCTGTTGATTTCAGAAAAAACAGCTCTACGGCTTCTCTCTTTCATCATCTCTTCATTTGTGAGGGCCAATATTTTAAAAACAACAAAATCTTTTCTGATTTCAATCCCGCCTTCTAGATGGAAAGCAATCCGTGGTCTGAGCAGTCTTTTGTAGAGACGAGAGCTCTTTCCCTGAAGCAGCAGATAATCAATAATGGATAACGTATAATAATCTTTTGTATAGGGAGGGGAAAGTCTGTAACCCAGATAGAATCCTGGTGATGAAGCCAATGTATGTTCAAAGATTTCTTCGATATCTGTCGCTTCATCTGGTTTCTCAAGATTTAAGCGGTCTATTGTTCTGTCTGTGCGGATGGATTCAAAATATTTCCGAACGAGCTTGTTGGTTTGGTCTATATCGATATTTCCCACGATGGAAACGACGGCATTATTGGGTGTGTAATACATGGAAAAGAAATTCGAAACATCGTCCACAGTAATATTTCTGATGTCATTGATGTTTGTGCCGATGACAGGATGGCTGTAGGCATCGTTGGCATAAAGAAGTTGATCGAAATAGAGGGCACTTTCGCGATAGGGATCATTGTCTTTTGCAATTTTAATTTCTTCAATTAGAGAGTTTTTGACATGTTGAACATTGGAAGCATTAATGGACAGAGAGTTCATCCGGTCTGACTCCAGCCATAAAACGAGAGCAAGCTGGTTAGAAGGTATTGTTTGGGAAAAAATTGTTTTATCTGCCTTTGTTTCTGCGTTGAATTCCCCTCCGATTCTGTTCAGATAATTGATATGCTGCATAGGTCCGATATTTCTTGAACCTTGAAACATGAGATTTTCCATAAGGTAGGCCATACCAGCTTTTCCTAGGGCATCATGTGTAGAACCGACTCTATAGGCTACAACAACTGAAACCAGGGGTAGAGACTCATCTACTGAGAGTATGACCGTGAGACCATTTTCTAGCTTGAAGGATAAAAATGGAAATGATGGTTCTTCCAGTTGGGCAGAAGCTGAGGGAATCGCAAAAAAAATCCAAAGAGATAATCCCAGTGTGATTATTCTTTTGTCTCTCATATCGATTGGTATCCGTCTGCTCCAAAATGTATTCGCAGGAGGAAAAATAAATAAATCTGAAGGGTCAGCAAACTCTTTTGATCACAACAATTGTTTGATCATCCATTTGCTCGGTTCCGACGGTAAATTCATCCAATTCTTGGTTGATTTTTTCTATGAGGTCCTGAGCTCCAATTTTTGAATGCTTCTTCAGCAGTTGAATCATGCGTTGTTCCTCGAATTCCTCATTGTTTTTATTCCGGCTTTCTGTGATTCCATCGGTGAATAGCAAAACTGTGTCACCGACACCGAGATTCAGTTTTTCCATTTTATAGTCCACATTTGGGAACATTCCCAAACAAAATCCGGAACTTTCTAATCGCCTGACATTTCCTTTCGGATCTATGATGAGCGGAGGATTGTGTCCGGCATTGATATATTTTAACTCCGATGTTTTTTTATTCAGTTCACTGAAAAAAAATGTGATGAATTTATTCGAACTCGAGCTGCGATGGATAAAATTGTTCAGTTTTTTCATCATCTTTTCTATGTCGTAATCTAAATGGACTTCTGATTGCAGGGCTGCCCGGAGTGAGGCCATGAGGAGAGAAGCGCTGACACCCTTTCCGGAAACATCGGCTATGGTGATTCCAATCCGTTTGGGATCTATGTCAATGAAATCATAATAGTCTCCTCCGACTTGATAACAGGGAACGTTTACTCCGGCAATTTCAAAGCTTTTGCTTTTAGGATTTTCCTTCGGAAGGAAATCTCTCTGGATTTGAGAAGCGAGAGAAAGCTCTTTCTCCATTTTTTCTTTTTCAATCCCCTGTTCTACCAATTTTGCATTTTCAATTTTGATCGCTGCAAGGTTAGATAGGAGAGTCAGGAGTCTCAGATCATCTTCTGTGAATTGTTCCAGCTTGTATATTCTATCGGCGTAGATAACGCCAATGATCTCCTTGTTATTCCACAAGGGGACACACATGGCCGAATGAATATTGAGGTTTATGATACTGACTTCGGCTTTGAATCGTGTGTCATCTTGGGCATCTGAGGTGAGTATTGAGGAGTTCTGATTGACGGCCAGGTTGATGATGCTCTGGCTGACCTGTATCTTCTGGTTTTCCAGACGAGGATTGTTGATCCGGATAACTCTCGGGATAAACTGAGGAGGATTTCCTTCCATGAGCATGAGAATGCCCCTATCCAT
>Ga0114920_10001680_pt1 | contig 10283 bp, 12 predicted proteins | sample ChitaG_FD_88683 | JGI IMG/M metagenome (GOLD analysis project Ga0114920, IMG submission 88683) | Deep subsurface microbial communities from South Pacific Ocean to uncover new lineages of life (NeLLi) - Chile_00310 metaG | ecosystem: Environmental > Aquatic > Marine > Oceanic > Sediment ...
ACGCGAAATTACCAATGATAAGAGACTTGAAATCTTAAGCTGAAGTAATATAATAATAATAATGGAAATATTAAAATTATGCCTGATCTTTGTATGCAGTGATTTTCCGATCTGTGATCATGAGGATTTTCAATATAATCCGAGTGTTATATTTGTTGACAGCCTTTATTATGTCTTCTGGTCGGATTTCCGATATTCAGCATCAATCTATGCTGCCAGAGTAAAACCTGATGGAACAGTAATTGACACTTCAGGACAATTCCTCTACCACGGTTATCCCATTTCAGGTGCCCGTGCGGCTTATGATAACCAGAATTTCTTGGCTGTTTTCCGGGACGGTTGTTGAGCCATTGGTAATGTAATGGGAGTGCGTGCCACTCCAGAGTTAGAAATACTACATTCATTTCCAATAAAAGCTGATAGTTTGGTTGCACAAGATCCAGATATTGCATTTGACGGCGGAAACTTTATGGTTGTTTGGTCTGAAGGGGGTTTTCCAGGTGAGCACAAAGTCAAAGCCGCCAGAGTGACGACCGAAGGAGTTGTCCTCGATTCCGGAACTTTATTTGGTATGGGGGCATACATGGAGTACAAGCCAGTAATCGATTTTGACGGAGACCGATATCTGACTGTCTGGTACAACTACAATGGTGTCCCATATGGTGTGTTTGGTAGATTTATTAATACTCAATGTGAGCCAGAAGGTCGTGAATTCGCGATACGGTTATCAGATATCAGTTATGCTTTTGAACCGGATATAGCATTTGGTAATGAATCATATCTCGTTGTGTGGCAAGAACTATCACTTCAATATGATGACAATGTTTATGGTCAGATTGTTTCAATGACAGGCGAATTGATCGGCGATGTTATACCTATTGCCACTACTTCTGAATATCAATCTTATCCAAGAATAGGCACGGGAACCTTGCATTATCTGGTGGTTTGGGAGCAGGAAAGTAAAATATATGGTCAATGGGTTTCTATGTCAGGAGAGCTGATTGGCAAAAATTTCGCGATTTCTGATTCCTGTTATTATAATCGTGGCAATCCTGATATTGCTTTTGGCAATAATAATTGTCTTTGCACCTGGAAGGAATACCATACTGATAATAATGACATCTATGGTAATTTAGACATCCTTATGCAGATTAAAGAAGAACAAGTAAAACCAGTTAAAAATTATTATGGCGTTTCAACAATAATCAACGGTCCATTAATCCTCCCCGATGATAAAAAGTGCAGGGTTTACGATATCGCAGGAAGAACAGTCGATGTTAACCAACTTGCACCTGGAATATATTTTGTGGAGATTGATGGTAAACTAACACATAAGGTAATAAAAATTAGATAAACTTAGTTATATTTATCACTGTAATCTATATTTTTCATCTACGTAATCATTTGCGAAGCAAATAAAAACAAGCCTCTTTATTATTTGACCTTCATTAAATCGTCAATTTTATCAATTATCTCGGCATAAGGATTATAAACTGTTAATGAAATTTTTTGATTGTCTGCCTCGAATATAAGAACATGCTCCTGCGAAGAAAAATAATAGTAATGGTTATCTGATTTGCCTTTCCAATAACTGTTCCAGGGCGTTTTCTCTTCTGAATAGTAAGGTGCGCCAGCATCACCAGCTGAAAAATACCAGGTTGGATATTTCAAATCACTATAGCATGAGTATTCTTCTCCCTCATCCCCGAGTTTTCCATTATTATTCTTATCATCCTTTTTCATATGGCCAATAGGAACATTTTTATCTATCAACACCTTACTATAGGAATGTTCATCTGCACCCAGGACTGCGGCAACTTTTTTGCAGCGCGATATGGCTTTTACAAGTTCATTTCTGATTTCGATTATCCCTTTTTTCTCAGGTTGCAATTTTTTTGTCTTTGTATTATATATATAAGCACGTACAGTATTATTTCCTTCATACCACATCGCATCGTCAATATGTCCGCCGTTCGGGAAAACTGGTTCCTGAGCAAAGAGGATCACATATTTAACAGTCTTGTCATTATCTGCCTTTTTCAACTCCTGTTTTATCCAGTCTAACTGATCCTCCATAATGTATCCTTCAGGACAACCACCAAATTTTTGAGTATTATATGATATCCAGTAATTATTATTAAAAGCAATAACTTTTACTAAACCGTACTGGAATGAATAAACATTTTCCTTATATGAAGGCAGTCTTGCATCTTCTGTTTCAGGTCCATTAAGCGGATGTACAAATTCCTGAGCAAATACTGCTTCAGAACTTTCAGTATCATAGGGCCAGCGGTCGAGTGTTATACCGTAACGAGAACCATCATCATATACACGCACCAGGGCTTCGTGGTTTCCCATACCTGCGTAAATTGGACGCTCATGGAAAAATCCAGCTACAGTCTGCTTCCAGAAATAGAACTGATTTACAAAATCCTTTTTTACTGTTGTGTAACCATTTATTAAATCACCACCGACAAGAAAAAAATCAGCTCCCCCAAGAAATGCAAGATTCATAATTTTTTCTAATGTCTTACGGTTAACTCCCATGAAATTATATTCACCACCGCCAAGACCTTCACGGCTGTCTCCAATATAGGCAAAGCATACAGTTTCTTTACCAGGAAGCGGTGCTGATCTAAAAGAATATATCTTGGTTTTCATATTTTCTATCTGTACGTAATAATTATATTTTTTATCAGGCTTCAAACCGGTTATTCTTATTTCATGACGGGTCAATGGAATTGAATCAGTAAATATTTTATCATGATTCACTATAACCTGCGCCTTTACTGGTATATCTGTTCGAAATGATACTATTATTGTCGTAGGATCATTGCTCGTTATCATGTTAACGAACGGTCCCTCGATGATTGATGGCTTCTTTATGTATATGCTATCTTCTTTTTTAAAAAAGACATATGTATCATAAATCCCAAGTTTCTTATCTATTGTATCAGTTTCGAGATGCAATGTTATCCGGACAACAATCTGCCCCTCACTCACCCAATCTTCGCTATTGTGAGATGGCTGCAACAAATAGTCAACCATCAAGCTCCCTTTTCCTTTTTGTATCCGGGAAAACCTGCGAAATCTGTGGTATGTATAGTCAACTTCTTTCGATTCAAATGGGAAAGGTCCTACTTCAATACTACCGTACACCTGATTTGGATCTATTGTTGTACCATCGAGCAAGATAGTGATACCATTCATATCAAACAGTAAACCATTTTCAGAACTGTCTTTGATACAGGAAAGTATCTGGTCTATGCTCAACATGTTCCTCACACCATCAAAAGCAAGTTCTGGATAATTCTCTTGTGCCGGGTCTTTCACTGGTAATTCACTTTTTCCCAAACCTTGAGCAAATGCCCCAGTATTAATGATAAAGGCGCTCCCAAATAAAAAACAGATAATAATTATAAATAGGCTATGTTTGTTAATATTCCTAGTTTTCAGCCTTACTGCCGATTTGGATTTCGTGCAGATTATCTGCAATAACATAGACCTTTCCGTTATTTGCTTCGGGATCAACCGGTTTAATAAAAAAACCATTAAAATTTTTACTATAATCAAAACTCATACCTCTAATTACCTCGCCATCAGAGAATTCAACCTTGATCTTTAGTCCTCGCAGGTTAGAAGTATCAACCTCATCAAATTTTTTCTTCTCTACATAAGTTCTATTTCCCTCGAGTGTCTTGACAAAGAATATCGCCTTTAAGTCAGTGCAGTTAATTTCATAAACACTTTCCCTTCCCTCTTCCTTGAAAGATGTCAGGTGGAATGTATCCCTTGCAGGTATGAAGTCAGTGGTATACCCTTTAACTAATCTTCCATCCTTAAAATGGACAACAATTCGATGGGGTTTATTTTTTTTCTTATGACGCATATCAACGTTTCTCGTAAACATATCATATAGTATACAAATTTGCGCGATTGTCAAGCAGATGAATGTATTTAGGTATTATCCTCTTCGCTTTATGCTCTTTATTTCCCCTAGTGTCTAGCACATACTAGCGTTTGGATCGCCCCGCTGTTCTGTCGAACTACCCCGTACGCTGTCGCTACGGGGCATCTCACTACGTTCATCTCGACTTACTCGATACTACAGCATCTCGCTACTCTCGATATCTTCGACGATATCTACGACAGGCGGGATAAGTTTCATTTTAAATCTACAATTTGCAATTAAAAAACGCCCTATTTATCCCGTGGAATGCGAAGCATATTCCACTGGGACGCCTTACGCTATTTCCTTTCCTGTCCAGCAGTAAGTGCATAAACTTTGTTCTGGCAATCCCGTCGCACCAAGCATATCTTCGAGTCTCTGATATCTCAAAGATGTTACATTCAAATCTTTTTCCATAAGCTTTTTCATTTTCTTATATTCTTTTGAATCAGGATCAAGATACGGGTCTACATCCTTAATATGTTTACCACCATGCATTCGTTTAAGTATTCTTCTTGCAAATAACTCATCCAATTTTCGTGTAGAATACAGAAACTTACATGGAAACATAAGAGCAGGGCAGGCAGGTCTTGCATGAATCTCCTTTGCTCCAGCATTCCATAATTTAACGAGCAAAAAATTCTTTAATTGCGTGCCCCTCACGATTGAATCTTCGGTTATCACCATCTTTTGTCCCTTTATCAAAGCATCTGCAGTTACCTGCTTCATTAAAGCCACAAGATCCCGAGTCTCCTGCGAAGGCGGCACATAACTTCTTGCCCATCCAGGAGTATATTTGAGTAATGGTATTCTTACTGGCACACCAGATTCGTGCGAATAGCCGTGCGCATATGCTGTTCCTGAATCTGCAACTCCGGCTACGAAATCAATTTTGACATTGTCTCTCTTTGCAATAATCCTTCCAGAATATTCTCTGAATTCCTCCACATTTTTTCCTTCATATTCTGAAGCAGGAAACCCAGCATACACATATAGAAAAGTACACAACTGAAGAACATTACCAGGCTTTTTTATCTGTTTTACTTTATTTCTGCTTAACAGAACGATTTCGTCAGGTCCTAAAAATTTCTTTGTTTTAAATCCGAGATTTTTAAAAGAGCATGTTTCAGACGCAACTATATTATCGCCATTTCTTTCACTTAAAACTAAAGGACTTCTTCCGTACTTATCTCGTGCCGCATAAATCCCTTCTTTACCAAGAAGCAACAAAGATAACGAACCATCAATTTGACTATGCATATATTGTATGCCATCTACAATAGTCTTTCCTTTATTTATTAATTTGGCTGCCAACTCTATTTGATTTACTTTACCATTTGGCATCTCGGAAAAAACCATTCCTTGTTCGATCAATTGCTTGGCGAGTTTATTTTGATTATTAATATAACCTACACCGCATATGGCATATTCCCCGAATTTTAATCGCATTATTAATGGTTGTGTATCTCTATCACTTATTACGCCAATCCCGGTATTCCCGCGCATATTTATAAAATCAATATCTTCTGAAAATCTCGATTTAAATTGTGCTTTTGCTATACTGTGAATCTTTTTATGTGTTCTTTTACCATCTGATATCGCAATCCCTCCATATGATGTGCCAAGGTGGGAATGATAGTCTGTGGCATAAAACAAATCTTCTTTGCAATCTTTCTTTGATATAATGGCGACAATACCACTCATGGTTCATACCTCCTTGATTTTAACACTTAAAACACTATATATAGAGGAATACGTTGACCTAATCACACTATAATATACTCACAATTATTGAATTGTCAAGGGGTAATTATGCTCTATGCTTCACGCCTGAGGCAATACGCTATACACCTTACGCTGTATGCTTTTTTCACTCAATAAGTTTTATCATTTTTGCAGTTAGTTCTTCATTGTTTCATTTCCATTTAACATTACAATACTTTCACAAATACTATTTCCTTTTCAATTTCCGCCTAATTAAATCAAAATACTTTTTGTAATATTTTTTTGCTGTATAAATCCCCATATCATCCTCAGTGCTGTACCAGCCGTGTTCTGTCTGTTTTTGTACAGAATATTTCAGTCTCACTTTAGTTGTATTTTCTGCAACTCCTTCTAACGTAGCATTAATTTTTCTGCGAACGTCCTTATCAACCTTCCACTTTGTGGTAATTGAACCAAACCATTCATCTGCATTTTCTATATAATATTCTTTATCATGGAAAACCTCAACAATAGCAATAAATACCTTTAGATAAGGTGCTTTAAACAAAGCAGTTTGCATTTTTTCTTTTTCTTTTTTTGATAATGATGCCATTGTAGCAGTACTACAAGCGCAAACTAACATGATTACCACAGCAGTACAGGTTACAGAAAAGAATCTAATCATTGAAATTCCTTTTTAACATTACAACAGAATATTTTTTTTGTCCAGCTTTAGCAAACGGGGACGGTTAATCAGCTTTTTCTTTTTTCTCCTGTTCTTTTGCATAGTATACTAAAAAGCGTCCTAAGCGTTTGTATCCTGCTTTGAGATACCATTTTTTTATCCAGGCTGCGGCAAGGCCTCTTGTTTCTTCAGGAAGCGTTTTAAAATCTTCCTTTGCCTGTTCTGCAGCCTCATCCATACCTGCTAAAATTTGTTTTTGGGTTGCTTTGTCAATCATAATTACCCTCTTTAAGACACAGAGACACTCCTCCTTTATTATTTAGTTCCTTTAGCAATAATATTAACATAATCTGTGAAAAGATATTTTTTGTATCGCTGTTTTCCAGTTAACTCCTTTAGAATACCAATTTTTTCAAATTTATTAACTAATTGGCTCCCTGTATCTTTTGATACTTTCAATTTTTTAGTTATATTTCTCACATCAATAATTGGTATTTTGAATAGCAAATCAATAAGTTTCACAGCATAAATGCTGGAGATCGAGTTTTCATAAAGTTTTGTTATCAAATATTCTTTTAATGTAATTATTTTTCGGGCTGTAACCCCAGCCTCATCAGAAATCTCACGGATGCCCTTTAGAAAAAATTTTATCCAGTTTTCCCAGGCACCTTTAAGCCGCACTTTCATTAATAAATTGTAATATTGTTCTCTATTCTTTTTTAAATAAAAACTCAAATACAAAAGTGGTTTGGATAACATCCCTTTACTAAAAAGATAAAATGTGATAAGAAGTCTTCCAATCCTTCCATTCCCATCCCGAAACGGATGGATTGTCTCAAATTGTGCATGAATTAAAGAAGTTTTTACCAGCGGTGGAATTTGGTCATGTTTATAGAAAAATTTTTCAAGGTCCTTCATCGCAGATAAAACCTTATCAGGAGGTGGCGGTACAAATATCGCCTCGAGTAAAGAAGCACCGGACAGACCTATCCAATTTTGAGAGCTTCTAAATTCTCCAAGTGCCTTACCACTACCCCTTGTGCTTTTTATTAAAATCTTGTGAATATCTTTTAATAACCGTAAGGATATGGCACTTTTTTTGAGTTTAATCATTCCGTAGTTTAGAGCCTTAATATAGTTTATTACTTCTTTTATTTCTTTCACATCATCTTTAGGTGTTAAATCTGCCTCGAATTCCAGGATTCCTTCAAGGGATGCTTGTGTTCCCTCAATCTGTGAACTTAAAAGTGCTTCTTTTTTCACATACATGGCAATAAAAAGCTCGGGATTCGGTAACACTGTCACTATCCCATCCAACCTCGCAAGTGCCCTATCTGCCTCTGATAATAAGGATTGCAATTCGCCATCGTATTTAATGGGTGGATCAGGCGGTAATGGTTTAGGTATAAATGCCTTATATCCTCCCGCTTGAATAACCATTTTTCCAGCGCGTTCATTCATAAATTACCCTTCATTAACATATATTATGTTCTCATCTCTAAGTAAGATAATCCAGACTTAAAATGTTAAGCGTCTTTTTAAGTAAGGCTAACCTGACTAAAATAGTGAACCGCAATATAGGTACGCTTAACCTTACTTATTCTCTACATTACTTTATCCATTTTATGTGTGTTTGTCAATACTAAGCACTCAGCAACAGGCAGTAAGCACAGGGAAACGTGTTAGTAACCGCTGTTGCCTAAGGTGTATCAGTATTCTGAACAGTCTCAGTCTGGCTGAGCAATTTACGATACACATAAGCAAAGGCAATCATGGTCGTTGGAATAGTGGCGAATAAACCGACAAATAAACAGAGAAATCCAAGTATGTTTATGCCCACCAATACTAAACCAAACCCGAGTAATTTCCATTTCACTTGATATGTGATCTTAGAACTCTTCTTTAGTGCCTCTACAGGACCAAGTTTTTGGTCAACTACACAATAACCAAAAAACTGAAATTTTATGGCCCAGTAAATTCCCGGCACGATAAACAAAATAATACCGCCTATTACGATCAGACCATACAATATTGAACTACCAACATATCTCCAGAAATTACCCTGAAAGCGAAAAAGCTCGGCAAATTCAGGTTTCTCATCAGCCAAAAATTTCAGGACAATCTTAATTATCCCTATTGAAATTATTGTCTGTGCAATCCAATATATAATATTAAAAAGAACAGCAAGTCCGGATGCATCTTCTTGAAGCCTGTCTGCAATACCGCGCGGAATTGCGGTAACCAACCAGGCAACTATTAAAACACCAACAAAAAACCATAGATTGGCTTTCATTATATTCCAGCCATATTTTATTGCTTCACCTATTAAAAAATCTTTTTTCGTCATTATTACCTCCTGAGTGCTAAAAACACTCTTTTATAATCCATTAACCAAGGATCAAGGTTTATATGCATAGTGCTTTATTATATAATAAATCCTCTTTAATGTTGTTGATTGTAAATTGTCTATGATAAGTGTAATGGTTTTATTTTTATCAGCGAAAGTCTTACTAACAAGAGGAGCTTTGGAATCAATCTTTCTTTGAGTGATGAGTGAACCGTCCTCATCCTGCAAAAAAATTATTACATCTTTTTCCTGGGCAGTTGCCACACAAACAGCCAGAGTGTTTTTTGATAAATTAGTGCTTATTTCCTTTGCTGTATTAGCTTCAATCACAATAGTTGTTTCAATTTCTAGCTCAATAGTAGCTGGTTTGAGAAATCCGTCTTCTTGTATAATCGGATACGGTACATGTACTGCACCACCTTCCCACATATGAGTATAATACCCGAATAGGTATCCTGTGTCATCGAACGTAATTTTACCGGGCAATGGTTCTGAAATTTTTTTAAATTGATTGTTTTTAAATCCATATATTTCTGTAACACAATTACTATCCGGCAACATCACAACGGCGATTTCCTTACCTCTTATACCATGGTGAAAATCGTTTACCATGATATCTACAAGGCATTCTACATCAGAAACAAGTGTGTGCCTTCTTCTTTTGCAGCATTCAAATTTATTAACCACAACGACGGATTCTAAGCCCATTATTATCTTATCATTAATACCATCATCAGTAACATCAGCATGTATAGTTTTGCTCTCTGCCAATGAAATTATGAGTAATAGAATAATAAATAGCAACATACGTATATTAATATATCTCAAAGTCACCCCCATTTTCCAATCAATAAGCAGTCCCGGCACAGAAGTCGGAATGCTCGATTTTTCGACTAAATCAAAATTTAGGAAAAATCGGTATAGACACTAAGTAGTATGTACAACTACTTTACACCTAATAAACTTAAAACACGAAGAAGGTATAAAAACCCCATGTTTCTCCCCAATCCAGAAGCTCCTATACCTTCTCCGTTTACTACAAAGGACACAATACCTTCTCTATTCATAATAATAATATATATATATTCTGGCTTGTCAAGGCCAAAATTTGAGTTTTCTGAAAAAGATCAGAAATCTCGAATTGAGGTATTAGTAACTTTCACTTATCAATGCATATTTCAGGTATAAAGAAATAATGTGGTCAGTGATTTGCTCTTCAGGATCTACATCTGTTTTTGCCCATTTATAATTGTAAGCAAGATCAATTCGTGTATTCCTAAAAAAATTAATGCCAAATCCACTGGTGAGCGTATTAGTAATAATACAATCGTCAGCATCAATTATGTCATCCAGATCAGGATCGAATTGACCATAATTATAGCCGGCTCTAATAAAAAAGTCTTTTATCAAACCGAACTCAGCACCTAATTTTATACTCATATCACTGGACCTGAGCGTTTCCTCAAACAGTTTATCTTCAGCACGAATAGATGTATACAATCCTTCAATTCCAGCCTTTACTATATTGAGTATCACACCTGCCCCACCGCCAAAAGTGTAATTTTAATATGCAGTCTCAAACCATATATTATCAGTAT
>Ga0114920_10001681_pt1 | contig 10275 bp, 8 predicted proteins | sample ChitaG_FD_88683 | JGI IMG/M metagenome (GOLD analysis project Ga0114920, IMG submission 88683) | Deep subsurface microbial communities from South Pacific Ocean to uncover new lineages of life (NeLLi) - Chile_00310 metaG | ecosystem: Environmental > Aquatic > Marine > Oceanic > Sediment ...
CATTCTAACCCTAAGGTTACCTCTCGCTATATCGGGATATCTGACGATGAGTTGGAGGAGGTCTATAAGAGTTTTATTCTGTAAAAGTTAATAAGGGCAATTCTAACGAGAGAATCGCAAAAAGTAGAAAGGAATCATAATTGGATGTGAATAAGATGAGCTTTGGAGAAATAGGAATTAAATCATCGTATGATTCAGACGATGACGATATTTTAAATTATTTTTATAATCCTGTTCTTGCTAATTCTGTTGAGTATTGCCGTCTCGCTGGATTCTTTTCCTCTTCAGCTCTAGCAGTGACAGCTAGAGGGATCCAAGGATTACTGAAGAATAACGGCAAGATGAAACTAGTTGCAGGTGCCGTTCTTAGTAAAAAGGATGTAGATGCAATAAAAGAGGGACTTGAATCCCCCCAAAAAGTTATTGAGCGGGCAGCTATACACGATTTCGATTCGATAGAAGATGAGTTTGTCAGAGACCACGTAATGGCCCTTGGGTGGCTTGTAGCGAAAAAGAAGTTAGAGATCCGTGTAGCAATTGTTGAGGATAAAAACGGCTTGCCACTTGATGCAAAAACCATTCTTCAGCGTGGCATCTTTCACCAAAAGGTAGGTATTTTCACAGATACTAATGGAAGAAGAATTTCCTTTAGTGGTTCTATAAACGAAACGGCTAGAGCTTGGAGCGAAAACATTGAGGAGTTTAAAATTTTCCGTGAGTGGGTAGAAGCAGAGCACGAACACTTTCTCAGTGATTACAAGAAGTTCAACAAATATTGGAATGGTGAGTCACAAAGAGTGAAGATCATAGAGGCCACGCAGGCAATCAAAGAAAGACTTATCCAAATGGCACCGGATACCATAGAAAAACTAAAATTAGAACCCAGAAAGAAAGTATCTAAAATAACAGTGGAACCCTGGTCACATCAAAAAGAGGCAGTTAGTACACTCAAAAATAATTCTTATTGTGGAATTTTCAAAATGGCTACTGGTACTGGGAAAACTTATACTGCTTTAATCTCTCTAGAACAATATTTTAAAGACATAAAGAAATATGGGAACAGAATTTTAATCATTGTCCCTCAGCATAATCTTGTAGAACAATGGGTAGAAGATTTGCGTGATTTTTTAAAAAAAGACTTTATCTCATCTTACGACTCTAAAACACTCGTAACAGATAGAAGAGATGCCCGTAAAATTTGGATGTCTAAACTTACTAAAGATGAAAATTTCAATATATACCTTGTAATTACGGTTGATAGTATAATGAATTTTAATCCTTTTAAGAGATATGCTCCTGATTTCATTATAGGCGATGAAGTTCATTCATATGGTACGGAAAATCGAATGAGGACATTGAAAAGCTACTTAGGAAATGTGAAATATAGATTGGGATTATCAGCGACACCGGAAAGATACTATGACCCCGATGGAACTGAGAGAATATTTAATTACTTCAGCCCAATCATATACGAGTATGGAATGAAAGAGGCTCAAGAAGATAGAATTTTGTCCAAATACAACTATTACCCATTTTTAGTTGAATTAACACCTCAGGAGGAGAAGAAAATAGAAGAACTAACAAAGAAAATAGGAAAAGAGATTTCTATTGATTTTAAAAACGAACTTTCAGAAAAAGAGAAAATTTTGTCTCTTTCTGCTAATTGGACTATGCAAGAACGTGCAAGAATAATAAAAAAGGCAGAGAATAAGATAGATGCCCTAAGAACAATTTTGGAAAAGAACAAAGGGAAACTAAAACAATGTATAGTATATTGCGAAGATAATGAACAATTGGATGATATTCAGAGTGTATTTGATGACTTAAAGATTGATTCGTATGTAAAATATCACTCCGGAATCTTAAATCGGCAAGAAGCACTAAACTTGTTCAAAAAGAAAAATTGTAACTTTATCTTATCTATGCATTGTTTAGACCAAGGTGTTAATATCCCATCATGCGAATCTTTAATTCTTTTATCGAGTTCTGGGAATCCCAGAGAATATATCCAAAGAAGGGGGCGTGTATTAAGGAATCCTCAAAATAAAATTAAACCTGTTGTAAAAATATTTGATATATTAGCATTTCCTCGAAATTTGGAAGAAATGTATAGGGGGCTGGTAATGACTCAATTAGTTAGAGCCTGGGAATTTATTAGTTGTAGTCAAAGTCCCGAGGCAAAAATGAAATTAGAAAAAATTCGAAATTCTTACAGCATTTATAGTGATGAATTAGACAAAATAATTGAGAGGTGGTAAGAATGCAGACAGAAGGTGGAGATAAGATAATTAAAACGATGGAAAAAGTCTGTAAACAGCAAGAAAACGGTGATATTTTTTTTAATATCTTAAAAAAGTTATACAACCATATATCCAAGCATGAAAATGAGCCATCAGACAGCAGGGCACAATCCATAAAAGACATTATTGATTCAAAATGGAGGGAGGGTGAGTGATATAAATGAAATTTATCAAACTTAAACTAAAGAATTTCAAGCCATACTATGACAAACAGGACACACATCAAGAAATATTTTTATTTGATGAAGAAAGAAAAGATAAAAACATCACTCTAAATATTGGTCCAACGGGTCATGGTAAGACATCAATTAGTGAGGCAATATTGTGGTGTATATTTGGTGATATTTATTACAAAGATTGGGAGAATTTTGTTAACACACTCTCTGTAGAAATTATAAAGCAAAAAAAAGAGAATGAAGTAAATATGTGTGCTGAGTTGATTTTGGAGCTAGAAGGAGAACATTATAGAGTCATAAGATCTGGAAGTTATGATATAAGAAATGGACAAAAAATGGGGGAATCGAAGCTATCCATACTACACAATGGGGAACCAATAAACGATTCGATAGGGTTTATTGGTGATCACTTTCCTACCGTAACACTTATGAAATATTTCGTTTTTGACGCAGATGATATTTTAAAGAAGTTTGAGGAAAATAGAGAAGGATCAATAAAAGACCATATAAACAAAATTGTCGGAGTTGAAAAATTAAATGAGATGATTAATTCATTGGAAGAAGTTATGAAATTGTATGACAAAGATAGTCGTGAGATTGAAAGTGGAATTCATGGCGACATAGCGAACAAAATAAAAACAAAAGAAGAAGATAAAGCAAAAAAAGAGGACGCTATTAAACAATTAGAGAGGGGAATACTAGAACTGATAAGTGAGAAAAAAAATTTATTTAAAGCTTCTCCTTCTCCTGAGGTTATAAAATTTAGTGAACTAGTAAATAAAAGAGATGATTTAGAGAAAATGACCATTGACTTGAATAAACGATTCAAAGAAAGCAATATAATTTCTGATATGGACTTGTTATTGTTATATGTTGTTATCGATGATGCTATAAAAAAGTTAAATCAAAGACCGACCACTAAGGAAGAATTTAATTTCTCTTCTACAGTAATAAAGTCATCACTAGGAGAAAATTACTCTGGGATTTTATTTGGTAAAAAGGAAGATACAAACTTAATAAAAAAAGGAGCGAGAATTTGGGATGAAGATTTAGACGACCTTGAAAAATTGGATTTAGGAAGTGGTGAAGGGATAAAAACTCACGTTATAGAAACCTTTAGATATTATGAAGAACAAGCAAATAAACAAAGGGACAATTTCGGAAAGTATAAAAAAGATTTTGACAAAACAATGAAAGAATTGATGAAGGTGAGAAATGAAATAAGACAAATTGGGGATACAACAAAAAATAAAGAATTAAAAGATAAGTATGAAAAATTTAGAAAATTTGAAAAACAAATTAAAGAGAAGGTAAATCTGCAAGAAGAAATAAAAGAAAAAATAGAAGAGGAAATAGAAAAAGATATCAAAGATTTACGAGATGAATTAAAACGAGATGAAGAGCAAAAAAGGGAGATAAAACAGATAGAGGAAAAGAGAAAGGAAACTCAAATTTTGTTGAATATATCTAAAAAGACACGAGAGGAGTTCTTAGATGACCTATTAGCTTCTGTTAATAGGACGGCTTCGGAATCTCTAAGAAGCACTGTTAAAGACACCGACAGGTTCCATTCGATTGAGATTGATAGTAATTACAAATTTAGGGTTAAGCAAAAAAACGGTGAAGCACTAGAAGAAAGACAAATTAATAAGGGTAATCTTCAAATATCAATGATGTCCTTTTTCTTTGGACTTTCCAAATATTTAAGAAAAAAGATCCCATATGTCATTGATGATCCATTGCTTAGATTAGATCCAGGACATGATAAAAGACTAATTGAGCAACTAAGTAAAACCAATGATCAACTTATTTTCCATATGATCCCTGGAAAGGAATATACTACTGATAGTTTTAATTGGTTAAAGCCATACATTAATATTCAGAATTGGCTCTATAGAGAGAAATATAAAGGTTTAGAGTTCATATCCTATGTAGAGCGCAAAGATGCGGAGAAGATTGTATATTTTGATATTGACAAATTTTAGGGAGATGAAAAAGATGCCGTACGATTTATTTGAGGGTAAAGGAAATGTAAGAAAACCAAGGCTTAAAAAGGATCAAGAATTTTTTGACCGTGCAAAAAAGAAACTGGGCTTTCCGGAGGAGATAGATCTGGTGACATTTTGTGCTGCTATTGTATTATATAAAGAACATATTGGAGAATCACTAGATAAAAAAGATAACCTTAGGCTTAAAGAAATGGCAAAAATGTATTCTTTTAAAAAAGGAAAGTTATATGACTTTATTATTTTAAATTGTTTGGAAGTCCGAGAAAACAGATTAGAAGAATTTGAAAAATATTTCTATGCGGGTTTTGAAATTCTAAAGGAGTGGTTTGAGCAGCACGGTCCCGATGTAACTTCTGAAATTGAAAGATTCTGTGGAATCTTGGATTGCTTAGCCGGGAGTAGTCTAGATGATTAATTATTACAAAACAATAAGAGAGATACAACATCTTTATCTAAACGATAATCGTCCATGGATAATAGGTTTTAGTGGTGGTAAGGACTCTACATGTGTTACGCAAATGGTCTATTATATGCTTAATAACTTGCCTTTAGAAAAAAGGAAGAAATGGGTGCATGTTCTATCTTCTGATACTCTGGTAGAATCTCCAGTGATCCAAAATAGAATTAAGAATGTGTGTAGGAAGATTGAAATACAAGTGAGAAAGGACAATTTACCAATAAAGGTAAAGATCCTCAGACCTAAACTAGATGACACTTTTTGGGTGAATTTGATTGGAAGAGGGTATCCATCTCCAAACCGATGGTTTAGATGGTGCACAGACCGACTCAAAATAATCCCAATGACTAAATATATAACAGAACAGGTTAAAGAGAACGGTGAAGTGATAATTTTATTGGGGATTAGAAAATCCGAGGGCGGCACACGAACACAAACAATGAAGAAGTACGAAATAGAGGATTTTAGGTTGAGAAAACATACAACTATGCAGGGGGCTTATATTTACGCTCCACTAGAAAATTGGAAAGAAAGTGATGTTTGGTCGTATTTGCTTGAAGTGCCATCGCCATGGAGGGAAAATAACAAAAATTTAGCTAAATTCTATCGAAAGGGCGATGATGAAATTCAATTCATAGTTGACAAAAATTCTCTCCCAAGTGGAGGAAGTAGATTTGGTTGCTGGGTGTGTACAGTTGTTGAGAGAGACAGATCATTAGAAGGATTTATTGAACAAGGAGAAAGTTGGCTGGAACCTCTTTTGAAGTTCAGAAATTGGCTCAAGGAGATCCGAAATGAGAGGGCATATAGAGAGGATACAAGAAAAAATGACAAAAAGAAGAAAATAGTTGCTAAAAGATTGGGAAGAAAATATATTCCACCAGAACACCGAGGACACAAAATTCTTGGTCCGTTTACATTTGAAACACGACATGAGATTTTAAGAAGATTGATCAAACTCCAAGAGCAGGTTGCAATTAGAGAAATTTCTCTAGTCTCTCCTGAGGAAGTAAAAGCGATAGAGACCATATGGATTTATGAAGGAGATAATATCTCTTCCATAGCTGATGTTTTTAAATTCCCAAAAATGAGTGATTTCACGGTTAGTGATTATTCAGCCCGAAACAGCGTATTTGATCTAGATCAACTAAGTACGATTTGTAATAAAAATAGGATTCCAGCATGCTTAATAGAGCAACTTTTGATTGTTGAGAAAGATTTATCACATTTATCTCGTAGAAACGGGATTTATGACCGTTTAGAAAAGGTTATTGAAGAACATGTAATCAACGAAATGTCAGCCAAAAACGGTGTGTAAAAATGAAACTACAGAACGTTATACTATGCAATTTCAGAAACTTTAGAGGCGAACATAAAATAGATATGACATCGCATAGTGATGATAAACAAAACAATATTATATTAATCGGCGGGTTTAATGGATCTGGTAAGACAACGATTGTAGACTCCATAAAACTATGTATGTTCGGTAGAAGATTCAATAGCTTCACTTTATCAAGTCAAAATTATTACAATTATCTATTTTTAGCAAAAAATAAATCCTCTGTTAAGGACAACGATAACCGATTTTTCATTCAGATCGAATTAGAAATCGATGATACTTATCCGACATATTCGATAACTCTAAAGAGAGATTGGGAATTTAAAGATGGTAGAGTTGATAAAGAAAATTTTACAATATATCGAGATGGTGTGCCTTTAGAAATTATTCCTCGAGATTACTGGGAGGATTATATTATTTCTCTCATTCCACCGTATGTTTCCAATTATTTCTTCTTCGATGGAGAAAGAGTAAAAAAACTAGCCTGTGGAAATAAGGCTGAGGAAATTCTAAAAGAATCAATAAGAGATTTGATAGGACTAAAATTGTACGAAACATTAGCTAATGACTTAGACACTCTAGAAAGAAAAATTAAAAGAAGAAATATAAACCAACCTGATCTTCAAGAAAAGTTTAAAGAAAAAGAAAAAGAGGTTTCTGAAGTAAAAAAGAACATAAATAAAATAGAAAAAAATATTGAAGATAAATATTCTAAAATTAAAGAGTTAAATGTTGAAAAAATTGATATAGAAAACGATTTACGAAGGAAAGCAGGTGCTTTTGCGGAAGAAAGAAAAAAGAATGAAAAAGAAATATTGAGATTAAAAGGAGAACTTACGGAACTAAATGATGAAATAAAGAAGATTTGTGGAGATGTTCTCCCCTTCGTAATCGCATCAGATACTTGTAGAAACTTATTAGACAAGCTTAAAGAGGAAAAAAGACAGAAGGAATTGATAGCTAGTGCCCATGTGTTAAAGAAAACAAATCAAGTTTTCATGGAAAAAATAGATTCAAGTACGGCTTTAATTAAATTTTCTAAAAAAGATTTGAAGATAATTAAATCAGAAATTGATAACATTTTTTCTAAGATGTTTGAAGATATTAATAATGGGTCGAAAAAATTATTTGTTCACGACCTAACAAATGCAGAGATAGGCAGAATAGAGAATTTTCTTAAAAAAACCGAAGAAAACGTGAATACGAAGCTCGATAAGACTCTTAAAATTAGAGAAAAAAATCTCATACAAATCAAAAAATTTAGAGAAAAATTGAAAAACATTCCTGATGAGATTTTTGTAAAGGATTATATTGATAAACTATCTACAATTCAAACCAAATTAGATGTTCTTGAGAAGGATATCAACTCGTTAAAGGAAGAAAAATTGTTATCATGGGAGAAAAAAGCTGAGATTGAAGATGTAATTAAAAAATTAGAGGAGAAAATAGTATGTAATGAGGAGGACTATAGAAAAATAGAGCTATGTAAGAAAATTAGAAAATCAACTCAGGAATTTATTGATATAATTATTTCTTCAAAAACTAAGGAACTTGGAAAAATAATAACAACCATGTATCGAAACCTTGCAAATAAAAAAGATATGGTTAAAGAGATTAAAATAGCCCCCAATACCTTCTCTACTACACTTATCGATTTTGATGGGGGTATTGTGAATAAGGATATAATTTCAGCGGGGGAAAAGGAGATATATGCACTTTCAGTTCTTTGGGGTCTAGCTAAAATATCAAATAAAAAATTACCTATAATAATCGATTCGCCATTAGCAAAATTAGATAATAGTCATGTTAACAAAATAATTGAGAACTTCTTTCCGAATGCGGGAGATCAAGTAATAATTCTATTTCATGATAGGGAGCTCGATATTAACTCCTATAGGAGACTAAAACCATACTTAAATAGGGCGTATAGATTAACTATGGATCAAGAAAATAAAATTATCAAAGGTTATTTCTTTGATTAGGTGAGAAAATGTCAAATAAATTAAAGATATCAAAAGAAACATCAACCCAATTGGATCATCTTTCTAGCAGGCTTGGCTTAAGAAGAAATATTATTTGTAGACTGGGGGTGGGGAGATCATTGGCTGAAAAGCACTCAGTAAAAGATTTAAAACCAAAAAACAATGTTGGATATGAGTTTAACAAATACACCCTTACAGGAGATTATGATGAAATGTTTAGAGCGTTAATTATCCAACACGAAGGAAAGAAGTTAACTAATCATCAATATTTCTCTAAATATTTAAGAAATCATATTGAAAGAGGGATAGAACTATTATATAAGGAATACGAAAGAATAAACTCACCGATAGATTTCCTAGTAAAATTAATGGGATAACAAAAAAAGCCAGGCCTTAGGTACTCCTTATATTTTACAAGTAGTAATCGGGTGAAAAATAACAGCAGATAGGGCAGGAGAGGGGAGATATTTCTGGATATTATAGATCAAACTGAAAAAATTAACCAATGTTCCAGGCCTTAAAAATTTTAATTTATCTAAATGCTTAACAAATGATTGATTATATGATAGCTTATAAGCTATGAAATTGGAGGTGCTATTCAAAAATTTCTTTTGTGCTGGAAACGTTAGGCAACATAATGCTCGGCAAGGCATAACTAAAGGAAGAGAACCTTGGGCTAGATAAATTTATATACTGAATAAATCTTAAGAGGTGGTATAAATGGAAATATTAGGATATTCAGAAAGAGGATTAATTAATTCACTATGCTATGAGCTGAAATATTCACCGGATAATTTACAGCTGCTTAATAGTCTTTTATCTTTGGTTTCTTTTCCCTATCGGACAGTCAATTTTCAGATATCCGAGGCCAAGATATTGATCGAACAGTCTTTTTCTGATTTTGGAGATGCCGACTTAGTGCTATTGGTCAGTAATTTTAAGAGTAAACAGGTTATTTTTATTGAAGCAAAGGTTAAGACCTGTCAAAGGGTTTGCTGGAACATTTTTGAAGAGTTTAAAGAGCTTAAGAGGGGAATAGAAAAAGATAAAGTAAGTTCTTCTAATTTGTTTATTCAACTTTATCATAAGGTTCGGCTCGTAAAGACATTACAAACCGGTGGCATAAAACAGCTTCAAAATGGAGTGCAGTTCCCGAGATGTTCTACGAAGAGCCACAGAAAAATTGGAGATAATAATATAGTTTTAAAGGCTGTAAATCAATTGATGGGTTATCATAATGAGGCATTGTTTATTGCATTACTACCCGAGGATGACTCTAATCTTAGGAATTTTTATAATAGTACTCTAAAGGATTATGACCCTGGGGGATTCCAAGAGTGGGATGTTAGCGATTGGGGTTATATTTCTTGGATGCGGGTTGAAGAGTTTTGCAGGAAAAATAATTTAAAAGGAACATTAAAAAATATTGAGTGGAATGAGGGGCAAATTTATTAAAAAATTTTAAATAAATAGGAACACATGTACTAGCTCACTAATCCGGTAATTTTTAGCGGAAAACCATGGGTTCAGAGGAGTTTCTTAACCGGATGATTGAGGCTTTAGGTATTACAATAGATAGACGTCCTAAAGGAAGAACTCGTAAAAGGGAAAGCTAAGCAATAATAAAAATAAGATGTGTTGTCACTATTTAAATTAAGCCTATCATACAAAATATTCTAAACCTATCCAATAAGAGGGGCGAGAAAATTACTATCCCTTTGGCCTTTTGTTGAAGAGCTTTTTTCTTTTTTGATATTTTTTTCTAAAAAAAGAAGAGATTTTTTAAAATTTATCATTATATATAAAAATACAAAATAAATGTACTATAAATTGAATCAGATGAGAAAAAAACAGAGGAGGAAATATATATGAGAAAAGATAAAAAGAGAGAGTTACCTCGAAGAGAGTAACCCACATTTTTATCCATCTTTACATATATGTATACCTCCGGGTAGGACTTTAGCCTTTTATTGGGTCTACTGGACTTGGATTAAAGATATTCCCATAAG
>Ga0114920_10001682_pt1 | contig 10275 bp, 9 predicted proteins | sample ChitaG_FD_88683 | JGI IMG/M metagenome (GOLD analysis project Ga0114920, IMG submission 88683) | Deep subsurface microbial communities from South Pacific Ocean to uncover new lineages of life (NeLLi) - Chile_00310 metaG | ecosystem: Environmental > Aquatic > Marine > Oceanic > Sediment ...
GAGGTCTTCCCGGTGGTGGCGGAAGCGGTCTCTGGGGAGAACTGTCTCTTGGGAACGATCACCGAGGATAACTACAAGACCCTGACCGCGCTCGGCACCGCGTACCACCACAAGTTGATCGCCGAATCCCCGGTCGACATCAACATGGCGAAGCAAGTGAACATCCTTGCCCTCGATGTCGGCTTCCCGCCGGAGAACATCCTGATCTACCCGAGCACCGGCGCCTTGGGCTATGGGATCGAGTACGTCTACTCAATCATGGAGCGGCTGCGAATCGCCGGGTTGAAGGGTGACAAGGTGGTCGCGATGCCCATCCTCTGCGACATCGGAATCGAGGTGTGGGGGGTGAAGGAGGCCAAGGCCTCTGAAGAGGAGGTCCCCGAGTGGGGCGATGCGAGGAAACGCGGCCCCATGTGGGAGGCCGCCACGGCCTATGTCTATCTCCTTGCTGGAGCCGACATTTTGATCATGCGCCATCCGGAGGCGGTGCGAATGACGAAAGAGACGATCAAACGCTTGATGGGAGGTGGAGCATGATCCTGATCGGAGAGCGGATCAACGCCGGGTTTAAGGATATCGCGACGGCGATCCGGGAAAAGGACCCAGCCCCGGTGAAAAGCTGGGCCGAGAAGCAGGCGCAGCGCGGGGCCGACTACCTCGACGTCAACATCGGTGCCGCTTCCAGGAAGCCCGAGGACATGGCCTGGCTGGTGAAGACGGTTCAAGAGACAGTGCCCACCAAGATCTCTGTGGATTCTACAAACCTTGAGATCGTCGAAGCCGGTCTGGAGGCAGTGGACGGCCGCGGGGCATTGATCAACTCCACCACCGCCGATCCCGGAAAGCTGGAAAAGTTGGTGCCACTCGCGGTCAAGCACAACGCGAGTCTGCTCGGGGTGGCGATGGACAAGCGGGGAAGTCCACCGGATGCCAGCCGAAGGGTGGAAAACGCTGCAACGATCTTTGCCGCCGCGATGGAAGGGGGGTTAGAGCCCGAGCGGATTATCCTCGACCCCATTCTCATGCCGCTTAAGTTCATGCAGGAGCAGGCGAAGAACGTGCTGGAGGCGATCGGTCAATGCATGATCCTCTCCGATCCACCGCCGCACATCTCCGTCGGGCTCTCCAACATCGCCTCCAAGACCACGCAGCGGAGCCTAATTCTTCGCACCTTCCTCGTGATGGCGATGGCCTATGGGCTCGACGCGGCGATCTGTGACGTCATGGATGATGAGCTCATCGCGGCGATTGCAACGGCAGAGCTGATCTTAAACAAGGAGATCTACAGCGATTCGTACGTTCGAGCGTTCCGACTTAAGGCGGGAGCGAGCGGATAGACAGATTGGCGCAAGGCTTGGAGAGAGGAGATCGGATGGCCGATGAGAATCAAGGAGAGCTGACCGCAAGGCTGACTCCGATTCTGGACAGGTACGAGGGAAGGAGAGGCGTGTTGGTTTCACTCCTACAGGACGTTCAGGCGGAGTTCGGCTTCCTGGAAGAAAAGGTTATGTCGACCGTCGCCGAGGCTTTGAAGCTCCCGCTCTCCCACCTCTACGGGGTCACCTCATTCTACTCCCAGTTCTACTTCAAGCCCAGGGGCAAGCACATCGTCCGGGTGTGCACTGGGACGGCGTGCCACATCCGCGGCGCTCCGGCCATCCAAGCCAGACTGGAGGATGAACTGGGCATCTGTGCCGGAGAAACGACAGAGGACCTAGTCTTCACCTTGGAAACCGTGAACTGCGTGGGCTGCTGCGCGTTAGCGCCGGTAGTGACGGTCAACGATCGTGTACTGAACCGGCGGGAGCAGCGGAAGCTCTCGGGCTGGATCCGTGAACAGAGGGCGCCATGAAGCGTCTGCGAAGCGTTGACGACTTCGTCTTCTTCCGCGAGGAACTCGGTCGCGAAACGAAGGACCAGACGACGGTGCGGGTCTGCAGCGGCACCGGGTGTCGCGCTGCCGGGGCCGCCGAAGTCCGGGAGGCGTTCGTAGAGGAGATCGAACGGCAGGGCGTAGAAGTCCGCGTTACCACCTCGGGGTGCCAGGGCCTGTGTCAACGCGGACCACTGGTCACGATCGAGCCGCAACGGCTGTTCTATCAACATGTTCGTCCGTTCGACGTCCCGGCGATCGTAGATCTCACCCTGAAACGTGAGCGCCCCATCGAACGGTTACTTCATCGGACGCCTGACGAAAAGATCGTGTCGTGGCGGGACGATATCCCTTTCTACAAAAAGCAAGAGCGCGTCATCTTGAGGAACTGCGGTCGAATCGATCCTACGGACATCCGAGACTCCATTCGGGTCGGAGGGTACAGCGGACTAGCCAAGGTTCTTGCCGAAAAGGCGCCGGAGGAAGTGATCGCAGAGATCAAGGCCGCGGGGCTCCGGGGACGGGGCGGAGCAGGCTTCTCCACCGGCCGGAAGTGGGAGCTGTGTCGAAGCCAGCGGGGTACTCCAAAGTACGTGATCTGCAACGGCGATGAAGGAGATCCCGGCGCGTTCATGGACCGCAGCATCCTCGAGGGCGACCCGCACTCGGTGATCGAAGGGATGATCGTCGCCGCGTATGCCATCGGCGATATGACCGAAGGCTTCATCTATGTGCGGGCTGAATACCCTCTGGCCGTCAAGAATCTATCGATCGCCATCGCTCAGGCGGAGGAGCTGGGACTCCTCGGGAGGAACATTCTTGGCAGTGGTCTCAACTTCCACATTGAAATCAAGCGGGGGGCAGGCGCGTTTGTGTGCGGGGAGTCCACCGCACTGATGTACTCGATCGAGGGAAGTCGTGGGATGCCGCGCCAGACACCACCACGTTCGGTGGAACGCGGCCTGTGGGGGAAACCGACGGTGCTGAACAACGTGAAGACGTTCGCGTTGGTCCCGATGATCGTGAACCAGGGAGCCGATTGGTTCGCCGGGATCGGTACGGAGCGCTCCAAGGGGACGCAGGTGTTCGCCCTCACAGGCAAGGTGCAAAACACCGGGCTCGTCGAGGTTCCGATGGGGATCACGATCAGGGAGCTGGTCTACGAGATCGGTGGGGGGACACTGGGAGGTGGTCGCTGCAAGGCAGTACAGATCGGAGGGCCGTCCGGCGGCTGTATCCCAGAGAATCTGTTTGACACCCCGATCGACTTCGACTCGCTACAGGAGATCGGAGCGATGATGGGCTCCGGCGGTCTCGTCGTGATGGATGAGTCAGACTGCATGGTGGCCATCGCCCGTTACTTCCTCGCGTTCACGCAACAGGAGTCGTGTGGAAAGTGTCCTCCCTGCAGGATCGGGACCTACCGTATGCTTCAGATCATGGACCGGATCGTGGAAGGAAAGGGAGAGACCGGAGACATCGAGCGACTCCAAACACTGGGCCGAGAGATTCAGGAGACAGCGCTCTGCGCTTTGGGACGATCGGCACCGAATCCGATTCTTACCACAATTCGTCACTTTCGAGAGGAGTACGAGGCGCACATTCACGAGAAGCGATGCCCGGTCGGCGTCTGTTATTCGCCGGGTAGGTACCGGATTCTAGAGGAGGAATGCCTGTACTGTGGATTGTGCATGGACGTGTGCGAAGAGGAGGCGATCTCGTCAGGACGCCGCGGGTATACGATCGATCCTGACGAGTGCATCGGCTGCGGACGATGCCGAGGCGTGTGTCCCGCCGAGGCGATCGTGGTAGAGGAACAGGTGACCGCATGAGCTCAGAAATACCTGCCAAATGCGAACCGACGCGAGTGCTTGAGGCGTTGAAAGAGTTCGCCAACGATGCAATGTGCGATCGATGCCTCCCTTGTCCGATCGCAACAAGGCAAGCGATTGCGCTCCTGGAGTGCGTGGTCGGTGGTCGGGGAGAAGCGGAGGATCTGGCGCGTCTGACGCGGATTTCGATCCGGCTTGCAGACGCGGCCCGCTGTCCACGCGGCGAGGAGACCGCAAACGCGTTAGGAGAGTCCTTGCAAAACAACAAGGAGGAATACGAGGAACACCTCGCGGGGCGGTGTGCGTCCGGTACGTGCCGAGCGTTGGTCCGCTTCCGCGTGGTGCCAGAACGCTGCACCATGTGCGGGCTTTGTCAGGAAGCCTGCCCTCGTGGGGCGATCGTGGGAGCACCGTACGTGCCGTACCTTGGAGACAACCGACCGTACGTCATTCGAGAGAAGAAATGCGACGGCTGTGGACGGTGTGTTGAGGCCTGTCCGGCGCATGCAATCGAACGGGTCGTTAAGGAGTGGCGATGTCAAAACAGATCACCTTAAACATCGACGGACAGACGGTCACGGTCCCGGAAGGGACGACCATCCTCGAGGCGGCGGGGATGGCGGAGATCGAGATCCCGCGATTATGCTACTTCGAAGGGCTTCCACCCAGTGGGACCTGTCGGCTATGCCTGGTGGAGATCGAAGGGCAAGAACGGCTAGCCGTGTCCTGCACGCAGCGGGTCAAAGAGGGCATGGTCGTGCATACGCGCACAGAGCGAGTGTCGGAAGCGCGCAGGTTCGTGCTCGAGCTCATCTGGTCCACGCATCCCGGGGACTGCACCACGTGTGAGAAGAGCGGGGCGTGCGATCTGCAACGCTACACCTACGAGTACGACGTCGATAAGGCACGATACCCAATGTACGTGCCGGAGGGATCCCCCGGTACGCACGACGATCCCCTCATCGAACGAAACTTAAGCCTCTGCATCCTGTGCGGTCGCTGCATACGCGTCTGCCGCGAACAAGGCCAAGGGATTCTTGACTTCATGCAGCGTGGAATGGCCACCGTGGTGACCACGTCATTGGACAAGCCACTCCACGAGTCCGGGTGCGATTTTTGCGGCAGTTGTATCGCCGTGTGTCCGGTGGGCTGTTTGGTGGAGCGGAACCGCAAACTCAGAGGGCGAGAGTGGGAGCTCGAGCCAAAGGAGACGCGCTGCGGACTCTGCAGTTTGGGGTGCGACCTCGTCATCGATGTGGCTCACGGCCGGATTGTCCGGACGCGCCCGGGAAAAGATGGATATTTGTGCGTACGAGGCAAGTTCGGTTGGGACTTCCTGGTAAGCGAGGACAGATTATCGCAGCCGCTCGTCCGGGACGGAGATGCATTCAGAGAGTGCAGCTGGGATGAAGCACTCAACACCGTTGCCCAACACCTGGCTAAGATCCGGGAGGCCCGGGGCCCCGACACCGTAGGGGGGGTGATCGGAGGACACGTTTCGAACGAAGCCATCTACCTGTTTGGGAAGCTGTTTCGGGCAGGCGTAGGGACAAACAACGTGGACAGCGCGGCCGGCCTTGCTGGGGCGAATGTGGCTGCGCAGGTACTCGATGCATTCGGTAATCTGAGGCCATTGTCCTCGGCAGCAGACCTGGAGCGCGCGAAGACCATCCTCTCCGTGGGACCGGAGCTCGGTGAGTCCTATCCGCGGGCCCGGTTGGCGATCAAACGCGCCGTCGGGAAGGGCGCGAAGCTTATCGTCGTCGATCCATCGGAGTCTGAATTGGCACGGCTCGCTACCATACACCTCAAGCCGAAGGCAGGAACGGAGGTCGTCGTACTCGAAGGGGTAATCCGTACACTGATTGACGAGGGTCTCCACGACACGGAGTTCCTCTCCTCGTGTGAGGGATCTTCGGAGGGCACGATGAGCGTAGGTTCGTACGACGCTTCACTGACCGGAATCGCCGATGCAGAGGTTCAAGAGGCCGCGAAGCTGTTTGCCAAAGGCAGGGCCGTCATTGCGCTGTCCGACTTACGAGAGGAGACGGTCGCGCGTGCCTTAGCCCTCCTCATGCTGACCGGAAGATCGAAGCACGGACTCCTGGCTCTCTTCCCGATGGCCAATCCGTGGGGCGCTGCGATGCTCATCCGAGGAGATGCCATCCCCGAAACTGCGGGTCTCTCAGCTCAGCAGATGCTGGACAAAGATTCACCGATCGCTGCCCTCTATGTGGTGACAGCGGATCCCGTCGGCTCATTCGGGGGAAAAGATGGTGTAAAAGAAAAGCTTTCGAGCCTCGAGTTCCTGGTCGTCCAGGATCTCTTTCTCACCAAGACGGCCCAGCTAGCCGACGTGGTCCTTCCTCTCAATGGTTTCCTCGAAGAGGAGGGAACCGTCTTCGGTGCAGGCGGGAAGCTGTTAACGATGACCGCTGCGGCGCCGGCGAGGCATCCTCCGCTTTGGCAGGTGTTTTCCAAATTGAGTGAACGTCTGGATCACGCGATGGGCTATCGCTCCATCCGTGAGATCCGGACCAAGGTCAAAGAGTTGATCAGCGAGGGAAAAGAGGGACCGACGTATCGATTCCCCTCACTCACCGACAAAGGCGATACACGCGCAAAAGGTCTCCCACCGTTCTCCAGATTCAGTCTTCCGGAGACGTCCTGGTCAGCTCGCTCCCAGATCTCTACGCTCACCCCCGCTCAGGAGGCAACATTGGATTCGAATCCGGCCAACACCGAGGAGGTGGCCAAATGACGGCCCAAAGCGAAAGCGACCGTACAGGAGTCACTGAGGTGACCTCGTTAACTCAGATGGAATGCACGCCTACCGTGTTTGAGAGAGCACAGGCGCACAAACCCTGCCCGTTTGGATCCGGCGGCACGTGCTGCCGGGCCTGCTTCATGGGTCCCTGCCGCGTTGTGGAGGGCAGAAAGGGACGAGACGTTGGCGTGTGCGGGGCCTCGGCCGCCTCCATCGCGGCGAAGAACTTCAGTCGAATGACCGCCGCCGGCACGTCGGCTCACTCGGATCACGGTCGGGAAGTCACACAGTTATTCCTTGCTACCGCTCGGGGGGAAGCACCGGGCTACGAAATCCGCGACGAACGGAAGCTTCGGATGCTCGCCCGCATCTTGGGAATTGAAGGGAACGACACGACGGATCTTGCCATCAAGGTCGGGGAGCAGTTACTCGCAGACTTCGGTCGTCAAGAGGGGGAGATCTCGTTCATCCGGCGGGCACCAGTGAAGCGGCAAGAGAAGTGGCGCCAGTGGGGCGTGACTCCTCGAGGCGTCGATCGCGAAGTGGTAGAGATGATGCACCGCACGAGCGTTGGGGTCGACCAGGATCACAAGAACCTCATCCTCCAGGCTTCACGTACAGCACTGGCCGATGGTTGGGGCGGCTCGATGATTGCCACCGAGCTTCAGGACATTCTGTTCGGTACCCCGATTCCTCTGCGGGCGAAGGTGAACCTCGGTGTGCTGCGCGAGGATCAGGTTAATCTCGTCATCCACGGACACGAGCCGGCCCTTCCGGAACTGATCGTTCAGGCAGCCCGAGACGAAGAGCTCCTGGCGTTGGCGCGGGCCAACGGTGCCACAGGGATCAACATCGCCGGGATCTGTTGCACCGCAACCGAGATCCTGATGCGGCACGGGATCCCGGTGGCCGGAAGTTTCCTCCAGCAGGAGCTCGCAATTATGACCGGAGCGGTCGATTTGATGGCCGTCGATGTGCAGTGTGTCATGCCCTCTCTTCCGACGGTCGCCAGCTGCTTCCACACCGAAATAATCACCACGTCGGAAAAAGCTAAAATCCCCGGCGCGACCCACATGGTCTTCCACCACGAGAACGCTCCCGAATTGGCGAAGCAGGTTATCCGGCGAGCGATCGAGAACTTTACCAATCGGGGCCCAGTGGACATCCCAAAAGGGACGATCGATCTCATCGCGGGCTTCAGCCATGAAACGATCAATTACATGTTAGGAGGTCAATTCCGCTCTTCGTATCGACCGCTCAATGATGCGGTTACCGACGGTCGTATTCGAGGTGTGGTCGGGGTCGTTGGATGTAACAACCCGAAGATCAACTCCGGATATGTACACACTACACTGATGCGGGAACTGATCGCGCACGACGTTTTGGTCTTGACCACAGGTTGCGCGGCCACTGCCGCCGCCAAGGACGAGCTTCTTGTCCCCGAAGCCGCTGAGATCGCGGGATCCGGTCTACGGGAGATCTGCCAAGCCGTGGGGATTCCACCGATTCTTCACATGGGCTCCTGCGTCGACAACTCGCGGATCCTAATCGCTGCCACGCAGATGGTGCTCGAGGGGGGGTTGGGAGACGACCTCTCCGAGGTCCCGGTTGCCGGTGCAGCGCCGGAGTGGATGAGCGAAAAGGCAGTGTCGATCGGCCAGTATTTTGTCGCCAGCGGAGTACTAGTCGGATTCGGCGTGGGTTTCCCGACAATGGGAAGCGAGGTCGTCACCGACTACTTGTTCGAGGGGATCGAGGAGCATGCCGGTGGGAAGTGGTTCTGTGAGCCTGATCCGTTGGAGATGGCCCGTATCCTAATCGAACAGCTCGACAAGAAGCGCGCTGCGCTCAAACTGAAGGAGGTCATGTACGCGTGAGGAGCGTGGGGGCATGCAGCGATCGAGCGCTACCTATTGACCCAGCGATCTGCCTGAGCGCGGAGAGGGGAAGTGAGAGACCCGCTAAACGCACATGCAGCATGGGTACACGCTGAGAGCCAGACGGAAGACCACGTAGCTCTACGCTACTTGACCCTCAGCCGCTTCGTGAGGGGAGCGGAAGGAATGTCAAAGGACAAGTTCTGACCCTCACCACGCTCCTCCCCACAACTGCTCCTTCACCTCTGAAACGGTGGCTACCTCAGCTCCTGGTATTTTTGCTGCCGGCGACATCCGCAGGAACTCACCTCGCTAGATTGCTGCTGCAGTGGGGGATGGTGCCACCGCCGCCATGTCCGCCTTTAAATATCTTCAAGAGACAAGGAAATGAAGCTAGAATCACGAGCCCTCCAGGTATTAGAGAGAATAGGGATTAGGAGAGGTCAGACTGTACTGAATTTTGGCTGTGGCTCTGGAACGTATAGCATTCCGGCTGCCAAAATAGTTGGTTAGCAGGGAAGAGTGTACGCCGTGGATAAGGATAAGGAGGCCTTGGATGAGCTGATGCAAAAAGCCGAGTCAACGGGCTTGAGGAACATAGAAAGAATGGAGACATCGAGGAAACTAGAAATCGAGTTAACTGATGAGTCTGTAGACGTGGTTCTCCTGTTTGATGTCTTTCATTCTTACTATTTTTCGCAGGCAAGCGATAGGAGAAGATTACTAGGTGAAATTTATAGAATCATGAAACCCTCTGCGCTTATGTCGGTCTGGCCAAAACATATGAAATCTGAGACTGAAGATGAGATAAAAAACGCGAATTTTCATTTGGGCGAGGAACTCTCCGAGATGCTTATTCACGAGGATAGAGACCTTGAAAAGGGCAAAATCCTGGATTTCAGGAAAGGGTCACGAAATAAAGAGGAACAATAAAGGAGGTAACGTGAGCAAAGTAATAGAAGTTACGGATCAAAATTTTGAAGAGGAGGTCCTCAATTCAGATCTTCCCACAGAGGTTGATTTCTGGGCGCCTTGGTGTGGCCCCTGTATGATGGTTTCACCGATATATGACAAACTCGCACAGGAATACGATGACAGGTTCAAGTTCTGCAAGATGAACGTGGATGAAAATCAGCGGACAGCAGTGAAATATCAGATTATGAGCATACCTATGCAGATGTTCTTCGTTGACGGGCAGAAGGTTGATGAAATCCTCGGCGCCGTTCCTGAGCGTACCATCCGGACAATGGTTAACGGCATTCTCAAAAGCGCGGGAAAAAGCCAATGAGAGGTTATCCCAGGTGCTGAAGGTGAGAAGACGAAATGGAGAGTGAAGCTCCCCGCCCAAAGGGCGGGGCAAGTAAAGAACCCCCACAGCAAGCTGTGGGGCATCCAGAGGAAGTTCTTTGTGAACACCTGCAAAGGAGAAGCCACTTTAGGAGTAGTTGCTTATTAGTAACAAGCAAAGCTTATCGAGCAGGCGCCCAAAGGGCTAAGCCTGAAAGACAATGCATTCATGGACATTTCCCTTTCGGAGAAGCCCTGATTCATCCGGTGATAGTTCTCTTAACGACACCACCATTCTGGTGTTGATCGGTCAGTGCTTCAGCTACGCCTACTATTTTGTGGCCAATTTCGTTCAGAGGACCGAAAGTGCTTCACTGCGCGCAGCGGTGCCAGATTTGAACAGGTTACGAAGTGCGGTGATAACCATCTCTACATCCATTCCGTTCTCCTCGATTCACTGCGATCACTGAGTGGATACCGCTAGAACAGGCCGACCACCTCGCCTTCCTCGTCCACGTCGATATCCATAAAAGCCGGGTGGGTGGCCAGGCCAGGCATGGTGCTCATCTTGCCGAGCAGCGGGAGGATGAAGCCGGCACCTACGCTGGCACGCACCTCTCGCACCGGGACAGCAAACCC
>Ga0114920_10001683_pt1 | contig 10274 bp, 8 predicted proteins | sample ChitaG_FD_88683 | JGI IMG/M metagenome (GOLD analysis project Ga0114920, IMG submission 88683) | Deep subsurface microbial communities from South Pacific Ocean to uncover new lineages of life (NeLLi) - Chile_00310 metaG | ecosystem: Environmental > Aquatic > Marine > Oceanic > Sediment ...
GTGGATGTCTCCAATTGTTGCTTCCTCGACTGCAAATTTGGGAGACGAGGCTTTCCGGCAATCTGTTAGCAGGAAAAGAGCCAAATTCCAAAGAAATAATGATAATAAAGATATTGATGATAAGGATTTTTTTTTCATGGGTGCCTCCTCATAAAACAGCGCACGGATGATTCTTATCATATGATAATTATTGTGGTCAAATCCAATGGGTGACCCCGATGATTCTGCTATTCTTCTCTTTATTGCTCAGGAAAAATTGATTTATCAAGAAATAACTGATAAAAAGAAAACTATTTAAAAACTTAGCCAGAAGAAAGAATGGATAGAGTTCACTGGAGAAAGGAATGATTAAGGTAGGAATTATATGTCCGTGTCCAATTGAGTATAAGACCTGCCGCAATATTTTGGAATTGAGTAATGAAACAGAATTAGCCGGGAGAGCCGTTGCTTCAAAAACAAGCGAAGATATAGATTTAATGGCTATAGAGGCTGGACCAGGGAAAACCCAATGTGCCTCTGCTACCCAACTCGTTATCGACAATTTTCAGCCTGACTATGTTATTGATGTGGGAGGTGCAGGAGCATTGTCGAATGAGCTGAATATTAATGATATAGTCTGTGCCAAGAATGCATTTGAGTATGATGTTTATGATATTGACAAATTTTTAAAATGGCCCTCTGGCTTAACAACGAGTACGGCGCTAACAAGACTGTTGTCTTCTGAATCAGGAATCATACAGGAATTTACAGATTGGGTGGCATTACATGGTTCATCACGTTTGGTTGTCGGAGATATTGCCAGTGGGGAAAATATAGTTTCCGGAGGAGAACTGAGACGGGATCTGCGGGATAAATTAGGTGCTATTGCCTGCAATTGGGAAACCTCAGCCGTATTAAGAACAGCTCAATTAAACAGTGTTCAGGCATTCTCTTTCAGAGTTATTACCGATACCGCTGATAGAAACTACAAAGAACAGATAAAGCAAAACTGGGAAGGAGCACTTAAAATCCTCTACACTGTCTTAAAGGAGTTCATTCACAGCGGATGGCTGGATCGTATTTCTCAAGTGTTATGAATCATTTGAGCTTTTTATCAACTAGCCTGGATTATTCAGGAGGGATTTCTTATGAATAATCCATGCAAATTATGGGAGGGAGACATGAAGATGAAATGTATATTTCTATCCTTTCTGCTTGTATTATTATTATTCTTCGCCTGCGAATCAGAGTCTGCACAACAGGAGGATCCGTCTCTTCTAAGTCTGGAACGCATTTTTAGTTCCAGGGAATTTACTCCTGAACGGTTCGGGCCAGCACGTTGGTTAAAATATAGGAGTGCTTATACTGTACTGGAACGCTCAGAGACGAATAAGGATGCCCGCGATATTATCCTGTATGATCCCGGAACAGGCCAGCGCGAAATCCTTGTGTCTTCAAAGCGCCTCGTTCCACCCGGAAAGAAGGACCCTCTTTCAATTTCTAATTATGATTGGTCTTCGGATGGGAAAAAGCTACTTATCTTTACGAACACAAAACGCGTTTGGCGGCAGAATACCAGGGGAGACTACTGGGTTCTCGATTTAAAAGAGTGGGATTTGCAAAAGCTTGGAGGAAATGCAGAGCCTTCTACGCTCATGTTTGCCAAATTTTCTCCTGATGGGAACCGAATCGGATATGTCATCAAAAACAATATCTATGTGGAGGACTTGAAGAGCCATCAGATTAATCAGCTAACAAAGGATGGCTCTAAAATTATAATCAATGGAACTTTTGATTGGGTCTATGAAGAGGAATTATCACTCAGAGATGGTTTCAGATGGAGTCCGGATGGAAAATGGATAGCTTACTGGCAGCTCAATACCGAAGGAGTCAAGATTTTTTATCTCATTAATAATACTGATTCTCTCTACCCGCAGCTGGTTCCTATTCAGTATCCCAAAGTAGGGGAGACCAACTCTTCGGGTCGTATCGGAGTAGTGAATGCTCAGGGAGGAAAAACCCGCTGGTTTGAGCTGCAAGGAGACCCGAGAAACCATTATATAGCCCGGATGAATTGGGCAGCAAACTCGAAGGAGATCTGTTTCCAGCGACTCAACCGTCTTCAGAACACTGACTGGGTTATGATTGGGGATATAAGGACAGGGAAGGTAAGAACGATTCTGACCGAAAGAGATGAGGCCTGGGTTAATGTAATTAATGATCTGAACTGGTTGAATGACGGAAAGCGGTTCACCTGGGTGAGCGAACGCGATGGCTGGAGGCACATTTATATTGTTTCGCGAGATGGAGGGGAAATCGAAAATTTGACTCCTGGTAAGTATGACATCATCAACTTACAGAGTATTGATGAAGAGGGAGGCTGGGTGTATTTCATCGCTTCTCCGGATAACCCCACACAGCGCTATCTTTACCGGGCGCCCTTAGATGGCTCAGGTAATGCAGAACGTCTCACTCCAACAGACAAGGGCGGAACTCACAGCTACCGGATTTCCCATGATTCCCGCTGGGCTTTTCATACCTTTTCTACATTTGATGAACCGCCCATAACAGAGCTTGTGCGCTTGCCAGAGCATGAAGTGGTGCGTTCTCTAGTTGATAATTCTGAATTAAGGGAGAAGATTCACGCGCTTAAGAGGCGCCCTGCAGAATTTTTCAGGGTTGATATAGGGGAAGGCGTGGAACTTGATGGTTGGTGCATGAAGCCGCATGATTTTAACTCTGAAAAGCGCTATCCGGTGCTCATTTATGTCTATGGAGAGCCGGCAGGGACAACGGTTGTGGACAGATGGGCTGGAAGCCGCTATTTATGGCATCTTATGCTGACTCAAGAGGGCTATTTAGTAATGAGCATTGACAACCGCGGAACCCGTGTGCCTCGAGGGCGTGAGTGGCGAAAATCCATTTATCGACAGATAGGAATTCTCGCCTCTGCTGACCAGGCAGCAGCGACACAGGAGATAATCAAGCGCTGGCCATGGGTAGATTCAAGCCGCATTGGTGTTTGGGGCTGGAGTGGAGGAGGCTCTATGAGTCTGAATGCCATATTCCGATACCCAGAGCTCTATCATACAGCCATGGCTATAGCCTTTGTCAGCAACCAGCGATACTATGATTCGATCTATCAAGAGAGATACATGGGGCTTCCCGAAGATAATGAGGAAGGCTTTAAAAACGGCTCGCCCATTACTTTTGCCCATCAACTAAAAGGGAATCTGCTTCTTATCCACGGAACAGGTGATGATAATGTCCATTACCAGAACTTCGAGGCGCTCGTGAATGAATTGATCAAACATGGCAAGCACTTCACGATGATGGCCTATCCAAACCGTACTCATGGAATCCGAGAGGGAAAAAACACGACCCGCCACCTGTATGAACTGCTGACAAAGTATTTAAAAGAAAACCTATAGGGAACGTCCCCAAAGTACCACCCTATAAAATTAAAATCGAGTTAAAACTTATACTTACAATTTTGAATATTGGCGAATATTTCCTCTGACAGAGGCTCGTATTCTGCCTTTCCTGGCAGAAGAACATAGATCGGATCTTTAACTTTATGGAGATCAAATCCTTCATCCCTCAGATGTCGCTTTTTTACCTTTTCTGTAGATGTGAAATCCAGACATTCTGTAAACCGCAGGAAAAAGGGGATAGCATAAGAAGGGAGAGCCTCCCTAAGATGATAATGCAGGGCCCTAAAATCAACACCAGAAAATCTCTTGCTTGCCAAAATTGTCGCCATGCTTGCTCGGCCTTCGGTAGCAGGTATCTTTACACCATATACGGCTGCTAAGGTGATTGCAGGAAAGCCGTTAATAACATTTTCGACTTCTGTTGTAGAAACGTTTTCCCCTTTCCATCGAAAGCTATCTCCCAGGCGGTCGACAAACTGAGCTTGACCCCACCTCATATTTCTCATCAGGTCTCCTGTATTGAACCAAGCATCCCCTCTTTTAAAAACATCGCGCAATGTCTTCTCTTCTGTGGCCTTGCTGTCAACATAACCGATGAATTTGTGACGCTTCGTTATTTTAAATATCAGAAGTCCAGATTCACCAACGTTGACTCCTTGCATAAAGCCATCTTTGCCCCTCTCAGGCAATCCGTCATTGACATCGCAACGAATAAAAGCATGTGGCTGTAAACAGAATCCCACTGTATAGTCAAGATTCAGAATATTCCTAAAAGCCCCCATGGATTCAGCGGCACCATAAAACTCGTAGATCTTCTTTATCCCAAAGCGCCTCTTGAAGTCCTTCCACGCTTCAAGGCTAAGTCCATTCCCAATGATCCTGTTCAGAGGATGCTTTCTATCATGAGGATTTTCAGGCAGGTTCAATAGGTAACGAAGAAGCTCCCCCACGTAGATAAGGCTGGTTGCATTAAACTTCCGAACATCATCCCAGAAGTGAGCGACGCTGAATTTGCGTCTTATGGCAAGAGCCGCCCCGTTTACCGCAGCAGCGGGCCAACCGACGCAAAGGCCGTTTGTATGAAAAAAAGGCAGAGGGCAATAAACCGTATCGGTTGGTTTTGTTCTCTGAAGGATTTTTCCATACCATATCACAGAAGAAAGCAGGCGTTTATGGGTAATAATAGCTGCTTTAGGCACGCCACCTGTCGTCCCAGAGGTAAAAACATAGGCAAAGGAGTCCTTTAATCGGACTTCTTTCAAGGTGGAGGGACTGCTTGCGGGCATATCCATTACTTCGGTCTTGACATCAATGAATCCTTTAGGTACAGCTGATTGTCTTTTGTCTGCCACAAAAAAGAGATTGTTTTCCCTTGCTGTTCTTACTGCAGCTCTTATTTCTTGGAAGGATTCGATAACTTCCTCGCCTATGATGTACATCTTGCTTGGGATATGGTTCATGCTGTGAAGGAGGGAATGTCCTCTCTGGTTTGTATTTATCGTTGAAGCTACAGCACCAATTTTAGCGATAGCACTGTAAATGATAAAGAGCTCTGGTCGATTCTGTAGATAAACAGAAACAACCTCCCCCTTTTTCAATCCTTTAGAGATGAAATAATGAGCAAAGCGATTTGTCCGCTCATTAAGCTCGGAGTAAGTCATTGTCGCTTCATCCCATTTGAGAGCAGGCCTTTTCGGATATTTCTCTGCATTTTTCTCCAGCAAAGTGCCCCATGATTTATGGTTTCCCTCATTCAGAGCTAAGAGTTTTATGTAGGATTTGATAAGGTAGGGGATTCGAGGAGCAATAAGTAATAATGCTTTGAAAATGTCTATAAAAGTAAAGACTTGTACTGCCATTGACTTCTGTTTAAATCTATACTTCCTGCTTATATCACAAAGAAATTCTGAAAAAAAGAGGGGGGAAAATAAGAATTGAAACCAAATATGTTGACATACGTTATTAATAATAGTAGGTCTCCAGAAGGAATGGATAGGTCTAATTGTTTGGAAAATAAAAAACTCAGGAGGAAAATTATGAAAAAGTTTCAGAGAGGTTATCCGTTTGAAAAAAGTAAGCTTTTAAAAAATCAATTTTTGTTTATGATTCTGGCCCTTGTAGCATTCATTTTTCTAAATGGAATAAGTCTCAATGGGCTGGCACAGGAGAAAGAACTCCAGATAAGCAAACAAGAGAAGGAAGAGGTCATTAATAGAATTGGAGAAATCTTGAACAACCTTTATGTTTATCCTGAAAAAGCTAAAAAGATGAGCAGCTATATTATGGAAAAGCTGAAGAACGGAGACTATGTTAAGATTGCCTCTCCCCAAGAGTTTGGCTCCCGGCTAACCAAGGATCTCAGAGAAATAAGTAAAGATTTGCACATTCGCGTGGTCTTTGGTCCAGAATTTGTTGAGCGGTTGAGAAGAGAAAAAGAAAACCGGAATGATCCCGAGCTTATTAAGCTGAGGATCAAGGAGCTGAGAAAGACAAATTTTGGGTTTAAAGAGGTGAAAATCTTGCCAGGAAATATTGGATATCTTGATTTAATACAATTCGCAGGAACTGAATATGCTGGCGAGACGGCTGTGGCTGCCATGAATTTCCTCGCTAATTGCGATGCCCTGATCATTGACCTCCGGAATAACGGAGGAGGCAGTCCTGAAATGATCCAGTTGCTGACAAGTTATTTTTTCGAAGGTAAATCCATTCATTTGAACAGCTTCTACTGGCGCCCGGGTGATAAGAGAACTCAAACTTGGACACTCCCACATGTTCCTGGAAAGAGAATTCCCAATACTGATATTTATGTCTTGACAAGTAACCGTACATTTTCTGCTGCAGAGGAATTCAGCTACAATTTAAAGAACCTGAAACGTGCCACTCTAATCGGGGAGATAACAGGAGGTGGCGCTCATCCTGGGGGGCCTGAAATTGTCAATGATAATTTCACAATCAATGTTCCAAAGGGACGTGCCATTAATCCTATTACTAATACAAACTGGGAGGGAGTAGGAGTAGAACCGCATATAAAGATTTCCCAGGGCAAGGCTTTGGCAACTGCCCAGATTAAAGCTCTTGAAAAGTTGGCTGATCAAGCAACAGATGAGAGAGATAAATCTTCATATGAGTGGCATTTAGAGTCACTCAAGGCTGAATTGAGCCACGTGGATATCTCTCCTGAAATATTACGCTCATATGTGGGGAAATACGGCCCCAGAACCATCACGTTTGAAAACGGAGCATTATTCTATCAAAGAACGGACAGGCCCAAATATAAAATGATCCCTATATCTGAGGAACTTTTCATGTTTAAAGAGATAGACTATTTTCGCATTAAATTCCTTAAGGAAAATGGAGAGGTGATTGCTGTTATGGGATTGTATGATACCGGGAGGACGGATAAAAATATCAAAGATAAATGAAGCGAGTTTGACAAGAACCGCAGGCAATCATTCAGGGATGAACTTGTTTGAGGGCTTTAGACTAAGTGCTCTATTTCGTAATTTCGGTGACGTATTTTTTTATCATTTTAAAATTTATTAAGAAGCATGGTTCCTCAATCTGGTTCTTCTCCAATTTCAATGTTGATCCGGGAGAGGAGAAAATCTGCTGTCGACTTCAGTGTCTGTTTCAATTCAAATAGTTCTTCTTCAAAGGGAGAATCTATCTTTACAAGCACATTCTCGAACGAAGTTTTGGATATGCCAAGTTGAGAGAGTTGATTCAGGGGAGTGATTTCGTCAGAAGAAGGGAGTACAAGCCATACGATACCGATGGAAATTACTAGCAATGCAGAAGCAGCCGTTAGAACAGGAACCAAGGCAGGTTTTCGACGCGGAGACGATTTTGGCCCTTGTTGAGTAGTTAAGACCGATATAATCTTCTCATTGAGCTCCTTGTTATAACTATCGAGAAAACCAGGCACGTCTTTAACACACCTGTTCTCTAATGATTCACTGAACTGGGCAAACTCCCGGCATGAAGCACAGCGACGAATATGGCGGCCCACTGGGCCGGATAGAGGTTTTCCCGAATCCAAAGCTCGAGATATGTACCATTTATAGATAGAACAGAACATTTCTCATCTCCTATTCATAGAAATGAAAATTTATGTTTTACAGGCACGGTGCCTGTAGCATTTTCGGAATATCCAGGCTGACTGAGCCTTTTTGCTAGATTCAATCGGGCCCTATGCAGGAGAACACGGGCATAGATTTGGGTCTTCTTCATTACCTTTGCGATCTCTTTCACTGACATGTCTTCGGCATAGCGCAGCCAGAGTGCTTCATATTGCTCCGTTTTGAGAGTTCTCGCCAGAATCCAGATATTTTGTGATTCTTCCTTCTGGATAACAATCTCCTCTGGTTCGGGTGAATGGGGAATTGGTATAAAAGATGGGTCTTTTGTCCTACTGGAGCGGTAATCGCTTATCGATAGTCTAACGGCTATTGTGTATAGCCAGGTGGAAAACTTGAAATCTGGATTGAAGCGATTTATATTCTGGAAAGCTTTGAGAAAAGTCTCCTGAATCAGATCTTCAATATCCTGGTCAGAGCTGACTTTGTATCGGAGAAAATGAAAGAGTCGCGGACTGTACCTGTATACCAATTCTTCGAAAGAAGTTTGAGAACCGGCCGTAGCTTTTGAGACCAGCTCTTCATCGGATACTTGTTTGGCTGTCAAGAATTTCTTCCTTAGCTCGAATAATAGTCTTTTTGGATACTCTTAATATAGCTGATTTATGTGTTAAATTAAATGGCTATAATTCTCCCAGTCCCAGGAGAAAGGAAGGCCGGATTTTTGTCCTTCCTGATATGATATTGAACAACTTATCTATGGGGTAGGTTAATCCCATTTGGACTTTATTCCCATCGATTGATATACGCAGTCTCTCCAGCAGCTCCAGCACATCCTTTTCTTCTTTTAGTTGGAGGTTGCCAAATGCGACGAGTCCCTTGATCATTTGTTCCACATTTTTAGCATCCTCGGGTGATCCTGTAGTGAATTTGAGATCGAGGGCTACATCGCCCTTCTTTTCCATGATGGCGAATGATGCCATGCCAGCTTTTTTTAACATGACGGCTTTGTCGTGCTTTCCTGCTAGAGAGGAAATGTCATCAACTACAGCCATAAGAAAGGCATCAGAGGGAATCTCTTTCACATATTTCATCATTGGCGAAGAGGAGATGTTCTTCTTCTTGCCATCAATTACATCCAATGCAGTTTTAATCGCCTCTTCATTTTCAGAGAACAGACCGAGGCTATCAGAGACAAATACCCCGAAATCATCGTGATCCCAACTATAAATTATGTATTTGCCGTACGAGATTTCCTGGTGGTCTGCTTCTTCCTTTAAAAGGCCAAGGATGTAAGCTTTATCAATATTCCCTGAAAAGCATACCACGGTTTTCTCCTCATCTTTTTCTGCTCCGTAAGCAGTAATACCCATGATGTCTTTTAGAGGATCAAATTTAAGTTTTTTGAAAAACTTATCGGTCCCCTTCCTGATTTTAACGGTGCTTTCATCGTTCATAAACAGTTCATATAATTTAGTAGAGGTGAGCTTTTTCATGTCAATATGGACCACCCACTTGGCGTCAGCTGGGATAATCGACTTTTGAATAGAAGCAGCCTTTAGCTCGAGGAAAAAAACCAGGATTAATAAGATTGCCACAATAAGAATGATTATCTTTCTCATTTTACGTCTCCTTTTCTCTAAGCGTATTGTTTATAAAAAATCTGTGTTAGTCTTCTAATTCACCCTTTTATACGCTGCAGTATTCAAAATGTTACAAGTTTTTGGATTTTTTTCCTTGTCATTTAGGGGGATTTGATTTATCAATAAAAGTGCGACGATAAGGGCAAGCAATTCAGATCGAAGGATGGATATAGTGCCTGGTTTTAAGGAAATTATCAATTTGCTAGAGAAACGTCTCAGGGGGCCTTTGCCGGGCTTGATGGCACAGCTGAAAATGGTGACCGATCCCAGGCCTGGCAATAAAGTGTATCATGAAGTTGAGGATACATCTATTAAGGCCGGAGTTCTTGTATTACTGTATCCGTGGATAAACCGTCTGTATCTGGTTTTGACACGTCGTACAGATCGAGTAGACCTTCATCAGGCACAGATTTCTTTCCCGGGAGGCCGTCAGGAAGAGGGGGAAAGCTCAGACCAAACTGCCTTAAGAGAAGCCCATGAAGAGATAAATGTACCTCCAGGATCCATCCAGATTCTTGGGAAGTTAACGCCTCTTTATATTCCACCGAGCAACTATTGTATTTATCCGATTGTCGCCACAGCCAACAAGCGCCCTGATTTCAAACCATCAATGCATGAAGTGGCAGAAGTGATCGAGGTGCCGCTAGATCACTTGCTTGATCCAAAGAATGTTCGTAAAGAGGAGTGGACCATTAGAGGAGTCGAAGTCTTAGTCCCTTTTTATTTATTCAAAGAACAGAAGATATGGGGGGCCACAGCTATGGTTCTGGCAGAGCTGGTTGAATTGCTCTCTCAATAAACAACCTGAATTATTCATAAAAAATGCCGATGCGTTCTTCAATTAAAGCAATATCAGGAAGTTACCCTGATATTACTATAAATTCTGACAAACACTTTTTCGAAAAGAAGTTAAATATATTAATCGGCATTTTTTCCCTTGCGGCGAGCCGATCTCGCCACATCTGCTTCGTTGCGGCCCATTCGCGGTGGAAAACCACAGCTTCATAGGCCGACGCCTTGCATCTGCGGCAACTTCGACTCGTGAATAATCAAGGTTCACCTGAATTGAATATTCTTTTTTACTATGATATAAGAAACATAGACTGTCAGCCGATGAATATTAATCAGAAAATAGGTGA
>Ga0114920_10001684_pt1 | contig 10272 bp, 9 predicted proteins | sample ChitaG_FD_88683 | JGI IMG/M metagenome (GOLD analysis project Ga0114920, IMG submission 88683) | Deep subsurface microbial communities from South Pacific Ocean to uncover new lineages of life (NeLLi) - Chile_00310 metaG | ecosystem: Environmental > Aquatic > Marine > Oceanic > Sediment ...
CCAAAACAAGGTGTTAACCTCCTGTAGAGTTTGTAAGCCGCCTAATACGGCTCCCTCGAGTTCACCTTCAGGCGCAACACCTTTATAGTATGATGGCCAGGGGCTACCAATTTCGAGCATTCCGGTACGCAGGGCTTCAAATACTTCCCCAGAGGCTGCCACCTCCCCGGCGCCGAACTGTTCTACTTCAATTCTACCTCCAGACATAGCATTTATATTTTGGACGAACTCTGCATAAATATCATCGGTATAGAAATCCCCCGTCCAAGACCAGCCTGAGAATTTAAGTTTAAACACCTCTTCAGTTGGTGGCGGGCTTGGTGTCGGTGTTGGAGTAGGTGTAGGTGTTGGAGTTGGGGTCGGCGTTGGGGTTGGTGTTGGCGCAGCACAGCCTCCAACCAGCGGTAGTGCCAGCATCAGGGCTAGGCAGACACTCCCTAGTAACATTAACAAGTTTCTCTTTTTCACGATAGACTCCTTTCATAAGATTTTGTTTATAAGATTGTGCTCTGCTGAATATTAACGACTATTTCATCTATCACCTCCTTCAGTGGCTTCAGAGTTTCCCCCGTTTACTCTTCAGAATCTCCTTGCCTTTCCACATCCCAAGCTCGACGAGGGCCTGGAGTAAGTATGACTTCCAACTCTGCATCAGCAGCCATCTGAGCAAAATCCTTTAGCTCCTTTTTAAGCCGTTCAAGGCGAACTCAAATATGATATCTGCGGTTTCCTTGGCGGATAACCTGCCTCTTGGACGGAACCAAATTCTACTTCGGACAATCATAGAAGGGATACAATAGCTGATTAGCTTCACATCTACCTTAGAGAAGTCACCAGTCTTTATGCCTCTGCTTATGATTTTGCGCAGAATCCTATCATAATCATCTCGGCGTGCAATAATTTCTTTCCGGTGAGCAGGTAACAAACTCCTTAGTTCCTCGTCAAATAGCAATCGGGAAGCCCTCCTATAGCCCAACGTCAGCTTCACATGATTGTTAATTAGCAATCGTAACCCCTCAACCGGGCTGGCAGTATCATCGTCTTCCAAGCCTTTGATTGAAGAAATTAACCACTCCATTTCCTCCCGAAGTATCTCGTAGAGAATGGTTTCCTTGCTGGCAAAGTAATTATATATATTGCTTGATTCACAACTACAGGCTTTGGCTAAATCCTTCATACTTGTGGTCTGATACCCTTGCTGAGAAAAGAGTATCCTTGCCTTAGCCAGTATCCCAGCCTTCCGGAGTTTATGGCGGCTTTTCATTTTATTCTAGCCCCGAAGACAAAAGTGAATGATTAGTCAGTAACATTCTTGTCGTAATTGAAGCTTACTACCAGTGGCTGCCGATAACAATACCTCATAGTTATTACTTTAAGGTTGACAAAGTATTAACTTCTCTAATCACTTTGACTTACTACACTTCTTGACATCTTCATTGAGTAGTAATAAGATTTTAGTAGTGACTGGTTTTATCATTGCTGGGAGCCGATCGGAGGTACATAGTGAAGAAACTAAAGTTACTCTTGGCAGACAACAGTGAAATTTTTCGTGAGGGGCTGGTCAAGCTCCTGAAGCACGAGCCGAGCATCGAGGTAGTGTCTACGTGCTGCACAGGATTGGAAGCTGTCAAAAACGCCCATGAGCATCAGCCGGATGTCATCCTTATTGATACTGAATTGGATGAATGTGGCGGAATTGAGGTAATGCAGTGTATTCATGAAAGGCTGCCGAAGACGAATATCATGGTGCTCACCTGGTCTGAAGTAAGCACCGACTTCTTTTCCGCTGTTAAGGCAGGAGCTAAAGCATATATATCCAAGAATACTAGCATTGAAAACCTCATTAAAGCCATCACTCTCGTCGCTCACGGTAAGGTTATTGTATTCCCTCCGATGGCAGCAAGACTGCTTGCGGAATTCAACGTCTTAGAGGAGCGCAAGGATGCGGTAGAGGTGGGAGACATCGCCCGCCTGAGCAAGCGAGAACAGGCGGTACTATCCTTAGTTGCGAAAGGCTTTACCAACAAAGAGATCGCTACCACCTTGGTTATCTCTGAGAACACGGTGAAGGTGCACCTGCGGAACACTATGGAAAAATTGCACGCACACACTCGTCAGCGGGCAGTGGCCCTAATGAGAGAAAAGGACCTGTTATCTGGGTTTAATCGAAATTGACACACCTATTGCTGACAGAGTATAATGACGCAACTTTGTCATTGGAAGTCAGAGATGGACGTTCTAGATGCTATACGAGCACGAAAGAGCATAAGGGGCTACAAACCTGACCCGGTTCCAAAAGAAGTCCTCAGTCAAATTCTAGATGTCGCCAGGCACGCACCTTCAGCAATGAACACACAGCCTTGGGAGATTACCGTTATCACTGGGGATGTGCTTGCTAGCATCAGAATGAGAACATTGAGAGGCTTACTTCTGGTGCGACGCCAAACCCGGATGTCCCACCCGTACCTCATGGGGGCAGCGCTAAACAAGTTGCTGCGTCTATCATTTGCCCTGGTGAAGAATCAGACTTATTATCGATCGCCGCAGTTAGTGCAGGTGACCGGCTAGGAGGTATTTACCGTACATCAGGTGGGCAGGGAGACGCCGCTTAGCGTTTTGGGAGCTCATTCGAGTATACATAGAAGGTTATACTGGCGCCATCAAATATATGTCCTTGGACGATAAGCACCGGCGCCAATGGGTCTGCACTGCCGTAACTACCAACGGCAGTAGTCACTATCGGATTACCCTCAAAGCTAGTTATGACTCCTTCGCCTCTGGCCTCGACTTCAGTGCCAACTGGCGCCGGGCTACCATTTATCTCAACTAAGCCATAGAAGGCGTGGGGCAAAGGTGGGGTCGGAGCTGTAGTAAAACTCCACGAATAGGCTGAGGCCATTGCATAGCCGGCAGCATCGGTAATATCCGTGCTGAGGGTAGCGGTATAGACAGCATTGCAGCTTAAGTTTTCGTTCGGCGTGAAGGTAGCGGTGTAGGTGTCGCTATCATAGGAGACACTACCTGATACCGTTGTGCTATCAGTTACCAGAGTGAAGCTACCGGTGGTTATGGTCGTTTCATCCATAGCCTCGCTGAAGGTAGCACTCACTGTGGTGTTAATGGCTACATCAGTGGCATCAGCGACAGGCGACGTGCTGCTTACCGTAGGTGCTGTGGTGGGAAGTGTCGGCTCCGAGGAAAATGCCTCTACTGTCACGTTACGGGCATTCTCATTAGCCTTAAGAAGCCCGGCTGTCCTAAGTGCTTGCGCAGTTTCCTCAGGTACTTCTAGACGCTGTGTCCACTTTCCCCCGGCTGTAAAATGGCCATCGATTGACGTCGTGACCCTAACAGTGTCCTTGCTAGATGTCGTTCCGCTAATAGCACTCTGAGGGACATACATTGAGAATTCCAGAACGTTAGCTGCCAGTTGAACAATCCATCGGATTGCGGCTGGCACGGTAACAAGACCAAGCGAGCCGGCACCTACTTATCAGTTAAGTGATATACACCGCCTCTAACCCCATATCATCACCGTAACGACCTACCAGCACTTTACCCCCGGATTGTCCCGCACAAGGGATACCCCCCCTAAACAGTTTGGCTGACGAAGTGTTTTGTCCCTGGGGGGAGAATTCCCCCGCCACCTGATTCGTTGTCAACTTCAGCCAACGAAGCCCGCCATGCTTCTTCATTGTCCAGTTGTCCCAGTTTTACCTGGACGAAGCTCTTATGACCAGCAACAAGCCGGTCAAACCAGGTATCACCCACACCGGCACCGCTCGGGTCCGCTCCCGTAGCTTTACGAATAAGCCTTCGCCAGTATCGCAACATCTCAAGCTCAGAAAAGTCTATCTCCTAGGGGGTGTGACATAAGGCGACTCCCAGTAACCCACTCCGACCTTACGACCGCAATTGAGGTCGGGCGGGAAGTGGGTGTCGTACAAGAGCGGACAGGAAAGGATACTCTTGCCCGTGACCTCCTCACTCTGCTCCATAATCCAAGTTCATCAAGCTACAAGGGGTCTTTGCCGCTTGTCCTCGTTTTGCTAAGGGGCATCACCATTTGGGCAATCATGAATAGGAGTAAGTTTCATTATCCTTCCCTCATAGATAAAAATCTGCAAGAAGTGTTAGGGCACTTAGGTGGGAGCTGATGGGTGAGGTAAGAGATGTGGTATCCAACCTAGTGCAGACGCTGGATAGAGGGCAAAAGGAAGCAGAAAGCCTGGTTGCACTATGCACAGGCTGCAAAGCTATCTTGAGGAGGAACCCAAGACCATTATCCTAGGAAGCCTTGACCGGCTGCTCACCACAATCAGGGCAGAGTCGGCTAAGATAACTGGAGGAAAGATAACCAGATGGTCGGTCGTGGTGCTTATCTCACCTGAGGGGAGGAGCAGTGTAGGAGAGACCTACGACGTGAATTCCGATTCTTGGCTTGAGCGGCTAAAGTCCCAAGGATTTTCCATTCTTACCCTAGAACAATTCAGGTCCTTTGTTCAGTCCCTTAAATCAGAGGTGGCAGAGGGGGATTTGATACCCGTAATCGAGTTTCTGAGGGCAAACACAAAATTCGCCTCGCCTCCAGTGTATTCGCCAGCACCAGCTAGAGAAAGCTATGGCGAACCATCTGCTCCGTTACCATGGAAGCCGTCCGATTTCTTGCCCGGTCTACCACCACATCCACCCTTGCCAAGAGGGCTGTTCAAGGATTAACATGAGGGCCCGCTGATAAGCGATATATATAGATGAAATGCTTCTCTCTTAAGCTTATCAGAAATGGAAGGCCAGGGCTAAAAGTCGGATGCTGTTCAAGCTATCATCCCCGCACTTCTAAACCCTACTAAATGATAGCAAAAGTTTGTATCTGGAAAACCAGTATGCTATCATCACATCTGGCTTGAGGGAGGTGCCAGCTTTTAACTCTCCTCTGGCCTTCTGATTGGCTGCATGTTCCAGTCCTTGTGCCAGGATGCCTGGGGCTTTACCTCCCATTTAGGGAATAGCCGGCACGGCCCAGCTGAGCTCCCGGTTGCAATCATGATAGACCCTGCCGTCTTCCCCCTGGCTAAACTTGATTGTCGGGACAAGAAAATCACCTCTGAACCACAGGGTCTCAACAGTTAGGCAGCGTGGGCACTGGCAGATATACTCCTGTGCTCCTGTTGCTGACAAGCGATGTTTCTTTACCTGGGACATGGTACACCGCACAGGCTACCACATGGCAGCTGTTCAGTAAAGGGGTACCAATTTTGGCGACGAAAAGGCGACGAACTAAAAAGCACGGGTTGGCACCAAAAGGCACTTCAGCTTCAAAACTAGATACTGTTTTTATCTTTAACCCCGACTATCTTGATGCTCGCCACAGACCAGAGATAGCTAAGCCGCCAAGGGCAATACCAGCGATTGCGGCTCCGACCCAACCGAGCAGGCTCAGGCAAGTAACAATCACTCCAGCAATAAATACGCCAACAAAGATTGATAAGAAGGCGTGTTTGAACCTTAAGCCAAAAAGGACAGCGACCAGTGAACCAGTCCAGGCACCGGTAACTGGGAGGGGTATGGCAACAAACAGCACCAGACCAATCCGCTTATACCTTTCTATGATTTTACCCCGCCGCCGGGTATGTTCAAAGAGCCAGTTCAGGAGCCTGCCAAAGAGAGCTATTTTGCTTAACCATCTGGTAATGGCATCGAGAAACAATAGGATAAAGGGCACCGGCAGTAGATTGCCAATGATAGCCAGCGGCAGGGCATAATGCCACGGCATCTCAAAGCCGATAATGGCCACAGGCAGGGCAGCGCGGAGTTCTACCACTGGTAGCGCTGAAATAATAAGTACTGCCAGCTCTTTAGAAAAACCTAAACTGAGAAAATAACTGAGAAGCTCTTCAGGGGACATACTTTTCCTTTACAGTCATTGCTCAATAGAGATACTTTCAGGTAATGTAACAAATAAGCACTACTAGCGTCAAGATAGCTTAAGGAATTGGCTTGACAATCATTTATTGATGTTGCTAGTATGAGTTTAACTTCTAGTTTAATTAGTGAATAAGCTAACGTGTCAAGGTTATTAGATAAAATAGATAGTCCCGCAGATTTGAAACGGTTGACGCTACCGGAACTCAAGCGACTGGCTGCTGAAATTAGACAAGAACTGGTGGCTACGGTAACTGCGAATGGAGGTCATCTAGCTCCTAATCTGGGAGTAGTTGAGCTTACTATAGCCCTGCATCGGGTATTTGATAGTCCACGGGATAAGCTTGTCTGGGATGTGGGGCATCAAAGCTATGTCCATAAATTGCTTACTGGGAGACGGCAGCGCTTTGTCTCGCTCCGTCAGCTTGGGGGGTTATCCGGTTTTACCTGCCGTAACGAGAGTAAACACGACCCATTTGGTGCTGGTCATGCCAGTACCTCGGTCTCGGCTGCTCTTGGTATGGCTATTGCTCGTGACCTTGCTGGGGATAGCTATAATGTGGTAGCAGTTATTGGTGATGGGGCGATAACCGGCGGAATGGCTCTTGAGGCACTTAACCAGATAGGGCATCTAGGCTCCAGGCTTATTGTAGTTTTGAATGATAATGGGATGTCAATCTCACCTTCGGTGGGTGCCTTAGCTAAACTACTAAGCAAGGTGCGGTTTGACCGCCGCTACTATCAAGTAAAGGAGGAGGCTAGGCAGGTAATTACTACACTCCCCTGGGGTAAAAGATTATGGCAGGTAAGCCAGCGGGTCAAGAGTGGATTTAAGGGCTTGATTATGCCCACAATGATTTGGGAAGAGCTTGGCTTTACCTATATGGGACCTATCGACGGGCACGATATTGGTGAACTTGAAACCAGTCTCACCCAGGCCCGGGATTATCACCTCAAGCCAACCTTTCTTCATATTATCACCACCAAAGGTAAGGGTTATTCTCCCGCCGAAAAGGATGCTGTTTACTTTCATGGTGTACCCCCCAAAAAGGTGAGCGCCAAGATGATACCAACCTATAGCGAGGTATTTGCCCAGACTGTGCTTCGCCTGGCTCGTGAGAATCCTAGGCTGGTAGCAGTTACCCCGGCTATGCCTGAGGGAAATTGTTTGAGTATTGTGGCTAGTGAGTTTCCGCAACGTGTGTTCGATGTTGGCATCTGTGAGCAGCATGCAGTTACCTTTGCTGCTGGATTAGCTACTCAGGGATTTATACCGATTGTAGCCATATACTCTACCTTTCTCCAGCGTGCTTTCGACCAGATAATTCATGATGTTTGCCTTCAGGAGCTACCAGTTATTTTTGCTATTGACCGCGGTGGTATTGTTGGCGAAGATGGTAAGACTCACCAAGGTGCCTTTGACATCTCTTACCTGACGCTAATTCCCAACCTGATTGTATCAGCACCCAAGGATGAAAACGAGCTACAGCACTTACTTTACACCGCGGTAACATCAGGACGTCCTATGGCTATTAGATACCCGCGTGGTTCAGGGATTGGAGTGGAATTGGATACAGAACTATATCCCATTCCCATAGGCAAAGGGGAAATAGTAAGATTTGGCGAGGATGTAGCCATATTAGCCATAGGGGTTACGGTGGCTCCAGCGCTTGAGGCAGCTCAGGAGTTAGCTTCAAGCGGGGTTGAAGCTACAGTAGTCAATGCTCGCTTTGCTAAGCCACTGGACTCTGAACTTATAATAGGTATCGCCACCCATGTTAAACGCTTGGTTACGGTTGAAGAGAATGCCCTCAGCGGTGGTTTTGGTAGTGGTGTAATCGAGCTTCTGCAAAAATCAGGGGTGGATGACATTCAGGTGAAGAGCATTGGTATCCCTGACGAGTTTGTGGAGCAGGGAAGTCAAGCTACTCTTCGCTCCAAGTATAGCCTTGACGCCAAGGGGATAGCCCGACAGGTCTTAACTCTATTCCCTACCTTAGTGCCAAAGTCCTAGGGAGATAGTAAATTTGTTTATTGGCAAGAGTGGTTTTTATACATCACGAAAGCCGAGTTAAATATCAGGTGTGTGGGCTGGCGCCTGATATTTTGCTTTAACCCTATAGATACTCTAGGAGGGACAAATGAATAAAATGACAGTCAGGGACATAGAAGTTGAAGGTAATAAAAGAGTTCTGGTTAGGGTTGATTTCAATGTTCCTTTAGATGAAAAAACAGGGGAAGTAACCGATGACAGCCGTATTCAGGCAACACTACCAACTATTAAATATCTTATTGACCGGGGAGCAAGGGTTGTTCTTATCTCTCACCTCGGTCGACCTGAGGGAAAGGTGGTGGATGAGTTAAGGCTGACTGTCATTGCTCAGCGCCTGTCACAAATCTTAGGGCAACAAGTAGGAGTTGCCACGAATTGTATTGGCCCAGAAGTGGAGAAGTCGGTAGAAAGCTTAAAGAGTGGTGACGTTTTGCTTCTGGAAAATCTTCGTTTTCATTCCGATGAAGAAACAGGCAGCGCTTCCTTTGCTCAAGCCTTAGCCCGCCTGGCTGACATATTCGTTAATGATGCCTTCGGCACCTCTCATCGGGCTCATGCTTCCATAGCCGGCATTGCTAATTACCTGCCAGCAGTAGCTGGACTATTACTGGAGAAGGAGGTCAAAACCCTGAGTGGTATTTTAGAAAATCCAGCTCATCCCTTTGCTGCGCTTCTTGGTGGAGCCAAAGTAAGTGATAAAGTTGGTATGGTAGAAAATATTATGGATAAGGTAGACTGCCTTCTAATTGGCGGTGGCATGGCAGCTACCTTCCTAAAAGCTAGATCTTATGAAGTAGGTTCGTCTTCATTCGAGGGAGACAGGCTGGATTTTACAGTTAAGCTAATGGAGGATATAGCTCAACAAGGGATGCTCCTGTTGCTCCCGGCTGATGTGGTTGTCACTGATAGCCTTAGTACCAAGGCTAAATTCAAGATAGTATCTATAGACAGTATCCCCCCAGATTTTAGGATTGTAGATATTGGTCCCCAGACCATTACAAACTTCTCTCGGGAATTAGATAGGTATAAAACGGTTTTCTGGAACGGACCTATGGGTATATATGAGATACCTCAATTTGCTGAGGGAACGCAGGCTATGGCTAGGCTTCTAGCCAACCTTAAGGCGACAACTATTATTGGAGGAGGCTCTACCGCTGAGGCGGTAACTGAAATGAAACTGGCAGGCAAGATGACCTTTGTCTCAACCGGAGGCGGCGCTTCACTTAGATTCTTAAGTGGTAAAGTATTGCCCGGCGTAGAGGCATTGATGGATAAGGAGATATAGTGGTAATGGAGTCAGTTGATTTAGAGTTCATCGAGCTTATTTCTGTGCCTTCACCCACCAAGATTGTATTAATAGTCATTGACGGGTTAGGCGGGTTGCCAAATCCAGAAACCGGTAAGACAGAGCTGGAGACAGCCAGCACGCCGCATCTTGATAAATTAGCCACTAAAGGCGTATGCGGTCTTATTGACCCAGTAAGCCCGGGGATAACCCCAGGTAGCTCACCAGCCCACCTGGCTCTTTTTGGTTATAATCCTATTATTTTTCAGGTTGGTCGGGGTGTGGTGGAGGCGATGGGGATAGATTTTGACCTCCAGCCGGAGGATGTAGCTGCTCGCGGAAATTTTTGTACTATAGATGAAGCTGGCCTGGTCACCGATCGCAGGGCAGGTCGCATCTCCACTGAAGAGTGTACCCGGCTGTGTCAACTACTAGATGGACTGATAATAGACAAGGTTAGACTTTTGGTTTGTCCAGTTAGAGAGCACCGCTTGGTAGTGGTATTTCGGGGTGAGGGGCTTGTCCCTGACGTCAGCGACTCTGACCCCCAGCAGACAGGAGCCGCCCCGAAGCCCATTAGTGCCCTAAGTCTGGAAGCCAGTAGAATGGTGGCTATTGTCAGTCAGTTCACCGCTCAGGCAAAGGTAATCTTGGCTGAGCATTATCCAGCGAATATGGTTCTCCTCCGTGGTTTCTCTAAGCGGCCTCACTTTCCCACCATGGGAGAGATTTATGCACTGAAGCCAGTAGCCATTGCTAATTATCCTATGTATCGAGGGGTAGCTAAATTAGTTGGTATGGAGGTTGTGGAGACAGGAACTACTATTGAAGCTGAATTTAGCACTCTGAAACAGAACTATGCTAACCATGACTTTTTCTTCTTACATATAAAAGGAACTGACTCTGCTGGTGAAGATGGCGACTTTGACCGTAAAGTCAGGGTTATAGAGCAAGTTGATAGTGCTCTACCCGGCCTTACCAGTTTGGAGCCTGATGTCATTGTGGTTACTGG
>Ga0114920_10001686_pt1 | contig 10266 bp, 8 predicted proteins | sample ChitaG_FD_88683 | JGI IMG/M metagenome (GOLD analysis project Ga0114920, IMG submission 88683) | Deep subsurface microbial communities from South Pacific Ocean to uncover new lineages of life (NeLLi) - Chile_00310 metaG | ecosystem: Environmental > Aquatic > Marine > Oceanic > Sediment ...
CGCCAAATGTTCCCTGCAGTATGCGCCGATTGTGGCAAGGAAACTGAAGTACCGTTCGAGCCACGCGAAGACAGACCGGTATATTGCAGCGACTGCTTCCGTAAAGTAAGATCGAGTCAATAAGCTCGATTTAATCTGCAAGATATATATAGGCCGGGATATACCCGGCCTATATATTTTGTGCTATGGATTTATCTTTTTATTATTCCTTTTTCATGCCACACTTTTACGCCTGGACTTTAGGCGTGAAATTTAGCGGACCTTTTTAAACAGACTATACAATTCGTCATAAAGTGCAATGAGGGGAGGCTATTGACATTGTAAGAATAAATAGTTTATCGTTTATATTTATGAGGCAGAGACACGAAGAAACTGAGGAGAGCCAGAGTTTCCTGTATATCCCTCATAGTGAGCGAGAAAGGAGAAAGAAATGAGCATAAAGGTGAAAATTAGTTCGCTTTTGTCGCAATATACCGATGGTCAACAAATGAGTGAAGTCAACGGAGGCACCGTGGGTGAATGCCTGAAATATGTGGCGGAACAGTTCCCTAAGCTCAAGCTATTCGATAATGATGATAAATTACTTCCCTATTTATGTATTATTGTAAATGAAGAGATTGTCAGCCATGGCAAAATAGATACACCAGTTAACGAAGGAGATGAGGTTTCCATAATACTCGCAATTAGTGGGGGATAAGCACCGGGTATTAATTGAGGGCAGGTTGAAAAATAACGCTATACCGAACTACGATTTAGGTGAATAGATGCTAAAGTGGTTCTGGCGTAAAAGTTAGCCACCCAAAAGGAACAGTGAAGACTGCTAATACTCCTCTCTTGACTATGCTATACCCTTACTATGATATCGTTTGTTAATCAGAGAAGCGTCTATAAAAGGAGGGAAAATGGCATTACACTTATCGAGTCCAGTGTTAAAGGATGGAGACAGAATACCCACTAAGTATACCTGTGAGGGGCAGGACATATCATTACCACTTACGTGGATTGAACCACCTGCTGGCACTCAGTCCTTCGCCCTTATTATGGATGACCCCGATGATGTCGATGCGCCAGGCGGCGTATTCACACACTGGGTCTTATTCAATGTCCCATCTGGCACTCACGAACTACCGCCGGCTGTGCCTACTCAGGCTCGGCTTCCCAGCGGTGCGTTACAGGGAAAGAACGACTTTGGGAGAATTGGTTACGGCGGCCCTTGTCCTACTCCCGGCAGTAGCCCCCACCATTATCGAATCATCATTTATGCCTTGGACCAGCCTTTAGACTTAAAGGAAGGTGCTTCTAAAAAGCAAGTTCTCGATGGTATGCAAGGGCACATCCTTGCTCAGGGGCAGCTCACCGGTACTTACTAGCGCTAGCCTGCCAGCCGGTGTTTTAATCATTACTTAGAAGAGCAAAGTTCAGTCACTTCTAAGCTTGTATAATGTAATATACGGTTGACCATGTGTTGCACCTAGAGAATAGGCTCGATGGCGAATCATTTTGGGTGTCTAGTTGCACGCTGGTATTTGCCAAGCTCCTCTATAATACGAATTTTATCATGATTTAGATTCTACACGTGCCCACCGTCAACCAGAATGAGCTGGCCAGTTACGTTACGGCTATCCTCTGAAGCCAACCAGACCACTGCATTCGATATATCCTGAGGTGTTATCTCTCTACCAAACAAAGACACCTGCTTAATGGCATCTTGATAATAGGTCTCAGTAGGAATCCCCATAAGTGGGGCAAAAATAGGTGCCTCTGCATCTGCCATTTTGGTGTTAATAAAACCGGGGCCAACAGCATTAACATTTATGTTATGCTCTGCCAGCTCACGAGCTAATGACTGAGTAAAGCCGACAACTCCAAATTTGGCGGCACAATAATGTGAGACTAAAGGTGCTGCCTGATACCCATAAATTGAAGATATGTTAATTATTTTGCCGCTCTTCTGCTTTATCATCTGTGGAACTATATACTTACAGCAGAGGAAAACTCCCTTAAGGTCAACATCAAGAACTTTGTCCCACTCATCCTCAGAGATGTCCTGTACCGGGTGAAAAGCCTCGATTCCAGCGTTATTGACCAGTATGTCTATCCGCCCTAGTTCAAGCAATACTCTCTCCGCCATTGCTTTAACTTCGTCACCTTTCCTGACATCGCACTTTATTCCGATTGCCTTTCTCCCCAGCTTCTGAACCTCACTAATTACCTCTTTCAGATCCGGTGACAACTCGTAAATGCCTTCAATGTTGCCACATATGTCAGCAGCTGCTATGTCTGCCCCCTCCCTAGCTAGAGCTAAGCAATGAGAATAACCCATACCGCGCGCTGCGCCCGTAACAATAGCTACCTTCCCTTCAAATTTCATGCGGTGCCTCCTTATTGAGTATCTGCGTGACTAGCAATTTACCAGTCCCCGCTAAATCAACAATGGGGTTACTAAACTGCCTTCAGGTTCAATACCTCAAATAGAACAGTATTCTGTCCGACTGATAATGTCATCCTGGGTTTCCTTGGAGAGGTCATTGAAGTACGCACTGTAGCCGGCTACCCTCACCATCAACCCAGGATATTTCTCGGGGTATTGTTGAGCAGCTCTCAAGGTATCGGTGCTGACACAGTTAAACTGAACGTGCCATCCTCCCAGGTCAAAATAAGTCCTAATCAAGGCCACCAATTTCCTCAAGCCTTCATCGTCCTTTAAGATGGTGGGGTGGAACTTCATGTTCAGCAGGAGACCGTTTTCATGTCTGGCATGGTCAAATGCTGTAACAGATTTGATCACTTCGGTAGGGGCTCTGTCTGTCCCCTGCTCTGGCGAAACGCCATCCGCCAGTGGTGTGCCTGCTTTCCTCCCTGAGGGCAGAGCACCGACAATCAGACCCAACGGTGTGTTGGCTGCAACCGGGAACACCGCTGAAGAACAGCGACAGCCTCTGGCACTCATGTAGCGGTGGCTTTCCTCAGCACAGAAATCAGCAATTGTCCGCGCTATGCTGTCGACATATGGGTCGTCCCGGCCATACTTCGGGCCGCGATTGAGACACAACTGCCTTATTTCTTCACCTCTCTGACCGGCAAAGTCTGTCTTGAGAGCATCTATTAGTTCTGGCAAGGTAAGTAATTTGTCATCAAAAACAAGCTTCTTAATCGATGCCAGGCTGTTGGCTACATTTGCTAGCCCGATGTAGGAGGGCGCCGGTCCCACGTTGTACTGGGCTCCTCCTTGGTAGAAGTCAACACCTTTCTCAGCAGGCCCTACCATCAGGCATGAGATATATGGATACGGGTATCGCTCTTTATGGGCTCGTTCAGTGACCATGTTGCAGATCAATAGGTGCTTGGTGAAATATGCCAACTGTTTTTTAAACGCCTCTTCTACCTCTTGGTAAGTCTTAAACTTCTTAGCGTCTCCGCTGGGTAAACCCCATCGCTTGTCGCTGGGTATCATTGGTAACCAGCCATCATAAAGAGCACACTCTAAACATGACGCCATGTTGAACTGCCCGCCATCGGTGTATTTCCACATCTTGCCCTGAATCTGTGACTCGGTACATCCAGATACGTCATAGATATAGGCATCCTCAATTGGCACGCCAACATTCAGCATCGAGCGAATACCTACCTCGTCGTTGTGACACTGGGGATAACCCATTCCTTCCCTGATTGTCCTCGCGATTTCCATCATGTACTCATCAGGACAGCTTTTATGAATGCGGGCTGCCAGCGAGGGTGAGTGTAGCTTTACATCTCTGGTAGCCTGCATGGACATGTAAGTGAGCTCGTTGGTAGCATCGCTGCCGTCACTTTTCAGACCACCCATATTGACGCTCAAAAAGAGCTGGTAACCGCCAAAAAAGTGAGAGGTCATTTCAGTAAGTAGCCAGATTATCTCGGCCTGTTTTAGCCAGAGGCATTCCATTATTTCCAGCGCGGCTAACTTGGTTAATCTGCCTTCCTTCAAGTCCTTCTCATAAAAGGGAAGCATAAACTGGTCAAAGCGGCCTAGCCCCAGAGAAGGCCCGTTTACCTCCATATAGCAGCCCACCTGGCCAATCCAGATGGCTTGCGCAGCTTCCCAAAAGGTTCGAGGTGGGTTGTAGGGAACGTGGTCAAATATCTCTCCGATTTTAAGTAATTCATCCCTTCGCTTGGTGTCGGTTTCTTCCTTTGCCATCCTCCTCGCTTCTGCAGCGTGCCTCTCGGCTAATGTCTTCATTGCTTGGCAGCAAATTATCATGGCGTTGAGATAATCTATCTTTTCATGGTCCGATGGATTAGCCCAGGATAGCTTGCTCAGAGTTTCACGACAGGTCTCTTCCATCCCCTTCAAGCCTTTGGACAGAATAGTGTACTGCCAACCAGGTACGCTGTGTCCATAAGCAAAACACTGCTTGATTTCATCATCAATGATGCCTGTCTTGTAGGTAAGTCTCTTCGTCTCTTCTGGCAGATGGGCTATGCAGTAGTCGTAGACTGACTTACCTCTCCAGTAGGGTAGTATTTCTTCTCTGAGCTCTTTCTTCTGTGCTTCGGTTATTAGATAGGGGTCCTGCGCCCGATACACCATTGTATCCAGTTCATCCTCTATCCAACGCCAATCCTGGTCAGGACATAGGTTGACATACCTTGGCCCGCAACCTGGAGTACCTGCAATCAACTCATCGTCCTGTATTACAATCGGTTTCTCCTCGCAGAGTCTCTTAAAAGCCTTAGCTCGACGAATGCACGTGGGCTCAGACTCAGTTTCCTGGAAAACCTGTGTCATTATTCTTGCCCTATGAACGCATACTGTCGGCTTATTTCGATGGTACTGTTCTCTAAGACGCTCAATCCTTGGGGTACAGCCCCTTTTCTCTATGAATTTTGCGTCTGCTTCCCGCAATGGAACAGGTAATTCCTCTACCTTCAAATCATCTATTCGGGCACATGTCCTGTCCTTGTATTTGACCAGGTTCTCCAAGCCGCTATACTGTTTTCCTATTGTTTTCGTAGCCATTTCTCACCTCCGTGAACCCGAATCATCCGCAGCAGTAGCTACTTTCATTATGAATCACTCAAGCTCCTTTTGCAAGGCTGCTCAGATACCTTCTAGGTTCAGCGAGGAGGTCTCCTATGTTAACACTGAGGCTTATCCAGGCTATATCAAATACCCCCTACGGTGCCTTTGGCACCGTAGGGGGTAGTGGTCATTTTAGTGAAACTTCTGAAATCGCCACAGGCGCGGAGAATTTCAGCCAGATTTCACACGTACCACCACATTCTGGTTCTAGTAGCCCGGATAGGATGCCGGGAAAACCACCAGCATTCCAAAAATTACGTAGAGGGTGAGAATTATGGATATTATCAGTGCTGGCAAGAACTGCTTGAACCTCATCGGTTTTATCGGACTGTCGTCACTTCCGGGCTTGCACTCCTTATTATAGATATCTAGCCGTCTTTGTAACTCACTGTCCCTTATTTGACGAGTATCTTCAGGTTTAGTCTCACTCATCTCCGGTTCCTCCTTTTCTACAAGACTACATTACCCCTTGGTGATTTAGAAGCCCAACCCTGGAGCACTATGCTCTCGGAATTGGCGGTATGCCTTTTTTATTAGGCAGCAGGAACAGTCGGTAGAAAATATAGTACGCAACGGCAGCCACCGCCGCTCCAGGAATTGACCCGCCTAAAACTCTGAATATACCCTCAATATGAATAGTCTGGGTCAGTGGGTTCCATATCAGGAAGGATATTGTAGCCCCAATCGCCACAGCCAGAAGGACCCACCAATTGATGCCCCCATAGTACCAATAAGCGCCCTTACTGGTTTCATCGTAGAGTTCCTTTATATCAACATTAAAGCGCTTCAAGAGCACGTCTAACACCCACACAGCGGCAAAGGACAGCAAGACCGTGGCAAGAGCTATAACAAAAGTTGCGAACTGGTTGTAGGCCCACTCACTTGCCACCAGTGCCAGGACTATCATGCTTACTCCCACCGTCGCCCACCAGGGTACCTTGGGGAAGAAGTTTCGCAGGGTTAATGCGATGAGGTAGCCATTGGTAGCCAGAGACGATGGGTTGGCGATAACTAACAAGCCCAGATATAACAGGACCCAACCACCTCCGATGATTACTAACCCTTGGATGATGTCCTCGGCTCCGACAACTAGAGCGACAAACATCGCCGGGATAGCCAGGACAGCCCACAAAATTCCCCAACCTATGAAAGTCCCGTAGAAGGCACCACTTTCACTCTTACAGATTCTCCCATAGCAGGCAAACTGGAACAGCCACGAAACTCCCAGCCCAATCGCCATCTCAATAGCAATTATGAAGCTGATGTAGGGGTTTGGATTCAAGCCTTCAGGCCGTATTGCCAAAATATTGCTCAAGCCCCACTCGGTGAGCATCCGCCATGTTATTATTGCTATCAGGATAAGCATAACTGGAGTAGCAAAACGGACGGACCACTTCACCCATATTGGCCCCTTGTAAGTAATAAATAGACCAAGTGCCATGCAGAGCACAGCCCAGAGAAATTCATTGGTAATAAACCCCGTTATACCGCGTGCGCCGAGTATGATGTTCACCGCCTTGCCGAACATGATGGCTGGAATTGAAATCCAGCACCAGGCGGGTATTATCCCAAAGAGTCCCACTATAAGTTTAGTCCCTCGAGGGCCGAATGTGGCTCTCGCCCCATAGGCTACATCTACTCCCCACCTGGCGAAGTACTTACCAAGCAGGCTCTGGCCCAGGAGTGGTACTGTGCATCCAAAAAGTGTGGCAATAATAGCCAGATGCAGCGGTGCCGCGAACCCCTGCCAGGCACCCATTACGAACAGCCAGGTGGCTATGCTCCATGCTGTCGTCGTAAAAGTGTGGTCAAGACCAGAAAAAACACGGTCGCCGGGTAATGCCGGAAGTTTGCTTCTATATACTTCCGCCCTTATTTGCTGTTCGGTCGTTGAACTCATATTACCTCCTCTAGTCAGGCTTTTTACACCCGCCAGCCGACCATTTTTTACATTTTAGAACTGGCTTTCACTCCTAAATGATTCCGACATTTGGACCATACCCCCTTGACCCCTCTAATATTCATCATGTTTTCATCGCTTGGCACCTCCAACTCTTTAATCTAGTGCTGTATACCAAAAAATTTGCTAATTCCTCGCTAATTAAATGCGAGTCTACTCTTCTTTTGGGAAATTGTCAATACCCTTAAATTAATTCATAAGTGTGCCAGCGACGGCCTCGTTATCTCAGCTAAGCCTAGTTGCTTTCGTTCTTCTCGATAGGCACACCTCTCTAGAATTTCTTCATCTGAGCCAGGAGTTCTGTGTTAAGGAAGTTTGCCAACTAACTCCGTTAATCCTAGTTCCTTTAGAGTGGACTCCAGTGGCTTACCCGTTTCAGTATCCCATCCGAGTGCTGCATAGCCCAGCTTTTTCATGGCTTTGAAGTCTATCTTTCTCCCCCGGATTGGCCCTGTCTCTGGCGCTGCATCTAGCCTTTCTGGCATACACCATTGGCTTGTATTTACCCCCTCACGAACATTAAAGGCTTGACGCAACGCCTGTATCCGACGCCCTGTTTTTAACCCTTCTGTCAAGGTGAAATCCCACCCCGTTATCGCTGCTATTGCCTCGACCATGGGGAGGGTCTCCGGGTAAGTTCCGAACCAGCAAAGACCGGCGGAAGTCGACAAACGATCTAAATCGCTACAGATGGCAAATATCGGTGCCATGGCTTGGAGGTCAAGTTTGTTCTCCACTTGGGGGATTTGTAGCTCAGGGGAGGACATGACAAACGCGACTCCCTCCTCCACACTATCCATGTACTGTGTAGCTGTGTGTCGTCCTGGAGTGGGGTCACAGATATAACCCCAGCCGTGGCCGGTACTAGTCCTCGGGTCATGAGCCGGTAGGTCCTGACCACCAACATGAACTGCCCACTTCTCAGAACCTTTGCCGATGCGCTCGGCCGCCAGCCTGCTGCCATCAGCAATCACTGCACCAAATCCTTCTCGGCGGCCTATCTTTGCCAACATAGCTAACATTGCATCGGCGTTACCCCAGGTAAGTTCAATGCCATCTGTATCTTCCTTGGTAATAATACCGCGCTCATAGCTCTCCATTGCCCAGCCAAGAGCACTGCCAACTGTGCACGTGTCCATTCCATAACGATTACAGATGTCGTTACCTTTGATTAAGGCTTCTGTATTATCAATGAGAAGGTTGGAGCCAAGCATGCCCAAAGTTTCATATTCTATCTTGGCCACTTTATTTACTGCGTAGGGGCCTTTCTCTACCGTGAGCCAACCTTTGCAACCTAATGGACAGCCGGTGCAGGCGTGTTTTCTTACTTCGTACTGAGTAATTGAATCACCGTGTATCTGGGGCCAGCTCGGGAACCCTTTCTCACCATAACGAGTCCAGTTTTTAATGGGGCAGTCACCCATGAGCAGGTAGCTTTCCATAAAAGAGCAAGTACCCCAATTCTTGAAGAGGGGAACCCAGGGATGCTCCGATTCCTTGACACTTTTTAAATAATCCCGGCGCATGGTAGCCACGCGCTCAACATCATCTATCAGTACTTTTTGGGTGCCTCTGGTAGCGAATGCTTTAAGATTCTTCGCTCCCATTACCGCCCCCAGACCTGATCTGGCAGCAGCACAGCCCTCGTGTATGATTCCTGCTGAGAATGATTTAGCCTCTCCGGCAGGGCCGACACTGGCAACCTTCACTCGCTTATCACCCAATTCGTTCTTGATGCTCTCTTCAGTATCAACCGTGTCCTTACCCCATAGGTGAGTAGCATCCTTAAATTCAACCTTACCATCATCTAAGTATAAGTAAACTGGCTTCGGCGAACAGCCAGTAAAGAAAACAGCGTCATAGCCGGATGCCTTTAATTGAGCAGCAAAGGTGCCACCACAATTTGAATCGCCCCACCCGCCAGTGAGTGGAGATTTTCCGACTACCTGGAACCTGGCACCATGGAATCCAATTCCTGTCAGTGGGCTAACCAGAAAGCCGAGTATGTTGTCTGGGCCTAACGGGTCAGCTTTGGGCTTCACATGCTCATAGAGAATTCTTATCCCTAGACCCTGACCACCGATAAAATCACGGTAGATCTGATCCTCAAGACCCTGTTCCTCGACAGAACTTGACGGTAGATCAACAAATAGAATCTTCCCCATGTAACCCTTTACCATCTGAAACCTCCTGAACTTTCTCTCATATTATTTTTGGTAAGTATACCTTAGGAGCAAGTATGGGACTGGGGTACTGACCCCGATTACGGTCAAGGCACCACACGGGACGGCGAGGTTAGACTAACGGTTATGGATTCCGACCTCGATTTACCGAGCACCCCAGCCAATTTGATTATACTACTATAGGGGATGTTGTCAATGGGATTGACAACATCAGAACATTTGTTCTATAATTAAAATAGGGAGGTATACAATGCTGGCCTGCCCTAAGAAATTATACCACTTTCTAAGTTAATATCTCCGGTAATGGGCAAGTTCTACATTCTCCGAGAATGCTATCCATTGCACATTACGTCAGATTGTGTGATAAAAAAAGAAGGCTGGATACTTCAGTTAGCTGAGTATCCAGCCCTATGTTAACCTTGATACCAATAGTATCAGGACTTAGCTCTTTCCTATTCTGAACATCTTTGTGCCGCATGTTGGGCATGTTCCTTGAGTAGCAGGCTTCCCATTCTTCATAGTTATGCTCCTTGGGTTTTGCATTTCCTTCTTGGCACGGCATTTAACGCAGTACGCTTGCATGAGTACACCTCCTTTCTCAATAAGTGTTATGAACGATAAACCGTTTTCTCCATGATGTCAATAGGGGAGGAAGTTAGCCTAGAGGTAATAATACAAGCTTTTGTTGGGTTAAAGATAGATTATAACTCCGGTTAGCTCCGTAAAGAGCATACTGAATACATGTGCCAGCTTTGCCAGCTGGCTGAACGTCTATCTTTCCTCTATGGTTATCCGTACTATAGTATCACCCTGCTCAATTGCTTCCAGGACATCCATGCCATCTATAAGCTGACCGAATACCGAGTGCTTACCATCAAGGTGGTGTTGAGGAGCATAAGTAATAAAAAACTGGGAACCATTAGTATTGGGGCCAGCGTTAGCCATTGACAGAGTACCAGTGACATGGGTGTGCTCGGTGAATTCATCAGCAAAGGTGTAACCGGGGCCACCGGTTCCGTTGCCGGCAGGGTCTCCCCCCTGAGTCATAAAGCCGGAGA
>Ga0114920_10001687_pt1 | contig 10266 bp, 3 predicted proteins | sample ChitaG_FD_88683 | JGI IMG/M metagenome (GOLD analysis project Ga0114920, IMG submission 88683) | Deep subsurface microbial communities from South Pacific Ocean to uncover new lineages of life (NeLLi) - Chile_00310 metaG | ecosystem: Environmental > Aquatic > Marine > Oceanic > Sediment ...
GGGGCGCGGTGATTTCTGTTCCCCAGACTTTGTGAATACCGGTTGTATCGAGGTTCGATACGTTGAAATCCTGCTTTTCGAAGTAGTATGTCTCTCCACCAAAGTAGAACGGGTTTACTCTGGTATAAAGAAGGGGATCAAAATCCGGGTCGCCAAACAGGGTTTGAAGTGAATCGAGCGTGAGCGGTTCGTCTCCTATGACCCATTCGGACAGACCATCGGGCGAGTCTTTCCACACATAGACGTTGAAATCTTCGCGATCGTACGAGGCCAGCAGCACAAAGCTGGCATCGCGCTCATCAAGTCCGTAATAAACCCGGTAACCTTCGAAATCCGGCTTCCCCAGAAACACATCCGGAGTGGTTTCGGTATAATAACCATTCCATCGAATTGTTAATTTCCCAACACTCGGAACGACGCGTAGTTTCGGTGCTGGAGGAGGGCCTGCACCTCTGAAGTCTGGTACACCATCGCCTTCGTACCAGTATAGCTTGAGCCCGGTCGTGTCTAAAGAATCGGGAGGGATGCTGTCAGAATCCTGGCCACATATACGGAACTTGCCGGCGTATCCGTCACCATCCGTGTCCACCCCGGGATTGTCGTAGACCCATGATGCCCATCGCGCATTAAGTGCGAGGTTCGAGAAATCGAGTGTCTGGCAGAATGCTTCGGGGCGTTGGGCGTTAAACAGGTCCTCGAACGCGGTTGGACTTGTGTGCAGGTTTTCTCCTCCCACCAGGGCAAACGAGACAGGTAGTACCTGCCCGGGATCGATGTCAAACGGTCCGAAGGAGAGCAGGTAGCGGCAATCATAACCATCGGCGTAATCTGTCGCCATATAAGGAGGTGGCAACCAACCATCGCCGGAATGGTCGAGCGCGGTGTAGTACAGATCGTAGTCAAACTCTTCATGGCTGAGAACATAGTATTTATTCCGGTCACCTTCAGGTGTGCCCAGCCGGGTGCCAAAACTGCGAAACGGATGGCCGGGCCGGCCACGCCGGCGCGGGCCAAAGTCAAGGGTGGCGTCTCCGTAGTCTGTGATCCACCAGTTGAATGAGTATTTGAGAGAATCCGATGGTGTCCGCACCACGCGGGCACCGACAGCAGAACGTGGTGATCTGTAATCCCAGGCGCCACCCACGGGATCTCCGTCGTTGTCGGCATGATACGCAATATTGACGGTGTCGATGAAATTACAACCCTCGGGGGCAGGATGGGTTCTCAGGAAGCCGACAACGTCATCGTTCCAGCCGGCCATGCCTCGGCGCTCAACATGGAAAGCGTCGCCGTCAATCCAGATTCCCATGTACACTTTTCTCAGCCGATCATCGCCGATGTTCTCGATCTGATAGTCGAAAAGGATGAAATCATCGGCGTAACCATAGCTCCAGGCCATGGACCGCTGCGAAATTTTGACGCCGAGTGGAATGTGTGAGCGGTTGTCGAACCGGTCCCTGCCGGTCAATCCGGGGTCCGTTTGTGTGTCGTAGTATTCACAGTAGACGTCCTGCTCCGAATATGCTTCCAGCGATGAACTCTCATTATAGAACCTGCTGTTGATGTCGATTGAATTGTATTTGAAATGACCGAGCAACCCTGCTTCTGGCCATAATTCGCTGGTTTCATAGAAATCCTCCGAGCCGACTGAAACGAGAGTGTCGTCACCGACAATAGCGCCGATCCAGAACGCGGCTACCCATAGGTAGACCAGGTAGGAGTTCCTGGGGTACGTGCAGGACGCTATCAAGTCGTTGGTAAACGGGTCTACGATTGGCTCGCCGAAGGTTCCGAAGGTTCCGTTGTTTGCTATTCCCAACTGGATATTGCCGCGGTTGTGAACAGTGTAATAGACCTTTGGTTTCTCGGCGGCAACCAGTTGTTGCTTTCGGAGCTGCGACGCCTCCAGCTTCGGAGAGGCATGCAACTCACGGGCCTGGGACTCCCCCAGAACCATTAAAATAACTAAAGCCGCCCCAAGGTAGACTTGATGACGGCTTTCCATTGCGAAAATCCTTAGCATGCGGTATCAGCCAGGGCTCATCGTACGATGACTACATGATAACGACGAGCTTCCCGATCTGGGTCTCAGCGCCCGGGATTTCCACGACCCAGTAGTACAGACCGGAGACAACCAACTGGGTATTGCGGGTGATCATGTCCCAGGTCTCATGGTTGGCCAGTGGATCGGACGGGTGAACATCATGTTCAAGCTCCCGTACCAGGTCGCCATCGATTGAAAAAATCCTGATAGTGCATTTGGGGGGCAGATTTGCAAAGTGGATCCGGCGTACACGGTCGTCCGGACGCCCGCGATCATCCTGCGCATATCCCTCGAAACCGGCAGCACGGTATCCGGCATCCAGACGATACGGATTCGGATAAATAAATATCTTGAGGTCCTTTGTTTCCACCGAGTCAATCGACTCCAGAGCATACGTGACCGCCGGCATAATGGTCGGGGAGGTCTCAAGAGAAGGCAGACCGGATGATGGCGAACCGTAGTCAAAAGCCGTCACGTTGATCCAGTACGGAACGGTCGGCAGAAGATCCCCTATCGTGTACTCATACTCGTAGTACTTGAAATATCCGTCCTCCGTCAAGAGGGAATCCCGCAGTGTATCGGGAATGGTGGCGGTATTGTCAACCCATTCCATAGTTGGCTTCATGGCATTTATGTAGCATTTGCGGATGCCTGTTGTGGCACTGTCCCCGTAATTAGCCAGCACCGAGCGATTGTAATCCTGGGCAACAAAGTAGAATACCGAGTCCCCAAATGGAAACGGCTTACTTCTTGGATAATCAAGCGGGTCCCAGAGCGTGTCGTTGCAGGAATCAGGAGCATACCAGCAGCGAAGCTCCTGCAGAGTGTACGGCCTTTCGCGAAGGATAAAAACCCCCGTTGTATCATCAAAGACCCACTTGTTGAAATTCTCGAAATCGTACGACTGCACAAGCGAGTAACTGGAAAGTCGCTCGTCACGACCCATGTAAACACGGTACCCCTCAAAGTCCAGAGCCTGAGAGAAATTGTCGGGCGACGTCTCTGACCGGGTGCCGTTCCAGCGAATCGTGATAGCCCCCAGCCTCGGTATTGCCCACAGCTTTGGCGCCGGTGGAGGGTTGGCCCCTCGAAAGTCCGGTACGCCATCTCCCTTGATCGCGTAGATCGAGTCATTTTCGTAGGCCCACGTGGTACAGATGACAGTGACCGGTACACCCGCGAAAGTGTCCACCAGCGTATTGATGCGGCCTATACTGGAGTCGCCCCCAAGGTTACAGGTGTCAAACACTCCAGCAAAGCCGTCACTATCGGTGTCAATTCCCGGGTTGTCATAAATCCACTCCGCCCAGATGGCGTTTTTGCTCAGGTCGTTGAAATCAAGCCCGTCGTAGTACTTCGTCGGATTGTAGTCATCCTCCAGGTAGTTTTGATGGTTGTAGGGGTCGTTATGGAGATCTTCGCCGGCAACATAGGCAAATGAAATGGGGAGGACCTGACCGGATTCGATATCGAACGGTCCGAATGAAAGCAGATAGCGAGTATCGTAACCCTTCGAGAGTTCAAGTGCAACTCTTTTGTTCGGATGTGGAAGCCAGAGTGTGTCCAGAGGGGGGATCGAGGCAGTAAATATCTGATTGTAGTCAAACTCGCCGTTGCTCAGAACAAAGTATTTGTTGCGGTCTCCCATGGGAGTCCCGGTACCACCAGTACCGTAGTTTCTGTACTTTTTTTTAGTCTGAGGACCAAAATCAAGGGTGGGATCCTGGTTCCCTATCCACCAGTTGAAAGACACCTTTAGAGAATCGGGGTTGGGGGTGCGGACAATACGTGTGCCAGTTACATGCGGCACTTCGCAGCCCGGAAGTGTGTTGAAATCGCCGTCGTTGTCGGAAATCCAGGCCAGGTTGACGATATCGCTGTCGTGTTCGCTGCATGGGTATGGTGCATAGAAAGCCCTCGCCTTGTGCAGGAAACCGCATATGTCATCCTGGGCTCCGTTGGCCTGAAGCATATCATGGTGCACGTCGGCATCCACATACACACCCATGTATACCTGCTTCAACCGTTGCGTACCGATGTTCTTGAGAGCGTAGTCAAACAGTACAAAATCCTCAGCATAGGAGTATGACCAGGCATAAGAGCGCTGTGTGACCTCAATATGAAGTGGTATGTGAGGGCGGTGGTCAAGCCAGTCTATCGAAAGCCCGGACACTCCGCTTGTGAAGGTGTCTGTGTAAACGGCTATATAGTCTTGCTCCGAAACGGCGTCCTCGAACTCCGGCTTGGATGGATCAATCGTAGAGCGGTATTTCATGTTGCCAAGCGGTGCATCGTCTGGATGAAAATCCACTGCCGAATGCCAGCCATCCTGGCCGACTGATACAAGCGTGTCCCGGCCGACCACCGCGCCGATCCAGAATGCGGCCCCGTACAGGTACCATGTCTCAGTGCCCTTCGGATAGGCACAATTCGGTACTAGTTCTCCGGTAAAACAGTCCTGTGAACCTGACGAGGAATACTGAGTCCCGATGGAAGAGTTGTTGCTCACTCCGATTGCCATCTTGCCGATGTTATGCAGAGCCATGCAGTACGCCGGACTGGCGGTTGCGACCTCGGGTAATGAATACCCAGGGCGTGAGTCGCTCGAAAACCTGCCCATGGCGGGTCCTGTCGTCACTAAAAGGAAGAGCGACGCAAGTAAAAGAGTGGTCGCGTATTGTTTCATGGCCGGGAACCTTCTTTTTTTTTATTAATCATTTGTTGCTACCATACTCTATCGGGGATACAATGTCAAGAATTGTAAGAGGCTGATTTTGGTGGCTGCCGACAGTTGTTTTCTGGCTGCTTGCGGGATCACCGCCAGGGAAGAGGTGAATCTTCAGGAAAGCAGCACCCAATATCTCGGCCAGTACTGGCCATTTGGCCGGCAAGCATGGCACGGAGTCGCGCTCTGCGATCTAAGATAAATGATTACTGGAGTTTCGGTCGTTTCCGTAAAGAAAAAAAGACCGGCTATTTTCAGCCGGTCTTATGGTATGCAGAAAGTGGTTTGACGGTAGACTATTCGGGCGGTGCAAACGAATTTGCAGGGATCTCGGTATTAATAAGAAACTCAGAGTGAGTCAGTTCGCCGATTTTCTGGCCGTTCATGTTTCGGACGATCGTCAAGGGGATGCGTATACCATCGATTTCGGAGTAGCCGGAGAACAGTTCCTCGATATTTCCTTCACCCATCGGTGATTCGCCCCAGTAGTATTTGCACACGAGTTCGTGGCTTGCGATGCTGAAGCCAAAGCGGCAGATTGTCTCGCCTTCTTGGTCGACCAGCGTCACGAACTCAACATCAGACCCATTTACAGTGCCGGTTCCGCCGTATACTGGCTGGTAATCCGGATCGACAGATTGCTGGAAGACAAGGATGGTGTTGCGTGTTGCCTGCCTGGCGTCATCGGCGATATCTTTATCAGTTTTGGGCACGATCTCCATGGTTCTGGGACTGGTCTTCCAGCCGCTGGAGCCATCCCGGATATCGTACATCTTTCGCCCCATGACAGTGACAATTTGGGAATGTCTGTCGGGGAATACGGTGATCTCCTCAAAATTGACAGGAAAACCGCCCTGGGGGGTGGTGATTGTAAACGTCCCCCTTGTTATAATGGACTTGACCTTCTTGTAGTTCTCCAGACCGCCATGGGCAACTACCGCTTTGTCCAGGATATCCTTGCCTTTGGCGAGATTCTCCGGTGTGATTTCCAGTTCGTGTTTTTCCTCACCAGAAGGAATGGTGATATCGATCTCAGTCACCGGTCCCAGCTCGAGTTGATCAAGCGGCAACTCAAAATCCTCAACCTTGCCAACCACAAGAATATCAAGATTGTCGGGGTGAAGGTTCTTTTTTGCAGCCGTAACGACATCCTCAGCCGTTACTTTTTCAATCCTTTCCTTCTCCTGCTGTAAATAGTCATCGGGCAAGCCATAGAAATCGTAGTACATGATGCGGTTGACGATTTCCCTCTTGGTGTCGAAATTGAAAACAAAGGAATTCAGATAGCTCTCTTTTGCCCGGCGCATCTCCTCTTCCGTCGGTGGGTCGGTTTGCATGCTTTCGATCACCTTGATTATCTCGCGAATCGCTTTGCCGGTCGTCTCGGACTTGGTCGCTGCAAAGTTGTAGAAAACACCGGGGTATGAGATGTGAGCTCCATAGACGCCTCTGGCGGAATAAGCGAGCCCCTCTCGCGAACGAACGGCGTTGAACATGCGGTTACCCAGTCCGCCACCCATGATTTTGTTCATCACGATGCGCGCAGCATAGTCTTCATCCGTGACAAGGCCGCCGATGTGGCCGATGTAGATGTTTGACTGGTTGACATCGGTTTTGTTTACAAAGTATACTTTACTTTCGAAATTGTAGTCCACTTCAGGCAGAGGTGGAACAGGTGTAGCTCCTCTTTCCCAGTCACCGAAATACTGTTCGATCCTGGCAATGATTTCTTTCTTCTTGAAATCTCCCCAGATCGCCATCTGCGTGTTTTCCGGTCGGATATATATGCTGTGATACTCGACAAGATCATCGCGCGTGATGGCGTCGATTGTTTTGTATTCGGTATGACGGGCAAAGACCGACTCCGCTCCGTAGATGATCTTGTTGAACTCCCGTCTTCCGATGTTCTGCGGGTTGTCATTGCGACGGGAAATCGTCGACCGTTGCTGGACGTTCGCAAGGTTGATCTTGTCCTCCGCGAATACTGGATGACGGAGGATCTCGGCGAGTACCTCCAGGCTCAGGTTTGTGTGTTCGGATAGCGCATTCACGTAAGCACCGCAGTTTGTCAGCCCGCCCCTGGTCTCGACCGTGGCTCCGACTGCTTCCAGCGCCTCGTCAATCTCATCGCCAGACCATTTCCGGGTTCCGCCTGTGCGCAGTACCTGGCCAACCAAAGACACGAGGCCGATCTTCTCGGGATCCTCAAGGAAGGAACCAGCGTTGATGCGTACCGAGACGTTGAACACGGGTAGTTCTCTGTCTTCCACAATGTACAGCCGCATGCCGTTGTTAAGTGTCACTCGCTCTATTTTTGGAATCTTCAGCTTATTCAATTTTGGATACTTCAGCTTGTCGACATCCTGTGCACTGGCTGTCATAGCGACGAAGGCCAGCAGGAATGCGACCGCTATAATGAGATATATTGGTTGCCTTTTCATCTTCTCATACTCCTGATCAACTTTCCACTGTATTCATCATAACTACAACGCGGTTCTTCTTGGTGAAGTACTGCTTCGCCACGCGCTGGATATCCTCGGGTGTAACGGCATTGATTCGGTCAAGCTCTTTGAACATCTCGCGCCAGTTACCCCAGTAGTTCTGATAGCCAGCGAGCTGTATGGCCAGTCCCAGGTTGCTGTTGAGTCCGCCCATAAAGCCGCCACCAGCGATAAAATCGGCTTTGGCGCGGGCTTTGATCTTGTCGACCTCCTCATCCGCTATCAGTTCTTCTTTGAGCTTCTCCGTCTCCGCGAGAATCTCGACCTCACACTCGTAGTTGTCGTGACCCTGTGAAGGCATTGTATACACTATCGCCATAGTGGGGTACTTGTCCCCTACGTAGCCTGTTGGCAGGGAGCCTACACGAGTAGCGATTTTCTTTTCTTTCACCAGGTTCTTGTACAATAGGGAAGTGCGTCCTTGACCGAGGTAATCAAGCAATGCGTCGATAGCCGGGCGGTCGGGGTGCGTGATCTCCGGGATGTGCCAGCCGACCAGGTAAAGCGGTTGCGAAGGGTCCTCCATTTCCATTCTTCGTTCGCCCGACTGCTCGGGCTCCACTGTGGCGATTCGCTCCGGCGCCGGGCGTGGCGCGATGCGTCCCCAGTATTTCTCGGCCAGCTTGAACACTTCCTTTGGCTTGACGTCCCCGACTATAGCGACAGTCAGGTTCGATGGCCCGTAGTATTTCTCGAATTGGGCTTTTGCCGCATCGAGGGAGTAATACTGGATGTCGGACATATGGCCGATGATGGAGATGCCGTAAGGATGCGCCTTGTAGCTCAGAGCGAGGAACTCTTCCATCAACCGCCCGAATGGTCTGGACTCGACCACCATGCGGCGTTCCTCTGCGACGACGTTCCGTTCTCTGTACATTTCTCTAAGGATCGGATTGAGAAAGCGTTCTGATTCCATCGCCATCCAAAACTCCACCTTGTTTGATGGCAGACTGAAGAAATAGACGGTCTGATCCTTGCCGGTGCCGGCGTTGAGGAAGTGGCCGCCCTCGCGATCTACGGTTTCACCGAAAGCATTAGGTACAACAAGTTCATAGGCCGCATCGCAGGCTTCGTCAAAGGCAGCCTCCAACTCATTGATCCTCACCGAGTCGGCCAGCAGTCCCTTGTTCCGCTCGGCCCGGAGTAACAGGAAGATTGAGTCTTCGACCATCATCAGTTCAAGTTCTCTGTCGATGTCCTTGGTGCCGAGCGTAGTGGTGCCTTTGAACGCCATATGCTCAAACATATGGGCTATTCCGGTGTACCCTTTCGGGTCATCGACCGAGCCTACATTAGCATAGGTCAGGAATGACGCCACCGGGGCTTCGTGGCGTTCCATCACAATTATTTTTAGACCGTTATCCAGAGTATGTTCCTTAACGGAGTTCTCCAGTTTCGAGAAGTCGAAACCTGAAACCCCCGGAACCAACAGTAGGGAGAGGCAGGCTGCCGATAATAACAGCCACAAGGTTCTGTCTCTCATTTTAACCTCCACGGTTTATCAGGGTATATGAGATGTCTCGACAAAAACGCATTTCGAAGGGTAAGTGTCAATCATTTATTACGATATGCGGTTACTGGGGACCGAGTTTGAGGTTTGTATATTCCCGGAATAGGGTGTGGTCATATCTTCGCAGAGTTTGGAAGTCACCATATATTACTTTGCATAGCTTACGTTACGGATGGGCGGGAAATGAGTTTAGAAAAAGATACAGTGTGAAAAGATATTGTGCGGGTACGTCGGGGCCGTCACTGATGACAAGCGTGGCAAGCAGTTATCTGCCGCTACCACCAACTGATTAGTCTTGGCCTGCGGGTGTGATGCAAGTATTCGTTTTTCGGGACTACCCTGGCAGTAACCCCGAAGCGGCCCGATTCCACACAGGTTACCTCTCCGGAGTAAGAGTAAAGACCTTCTGAAGTCGAGTCCGCTTGCGGGTCGGAACCATTCAGAGTAGCGGTTGCCGGAGCCAGATCCACGAATCTTTCCTGGGAGTCCAGCCGTCCGGCAACAACTTCCACGCAAACATCATCTGGCGTCACGGTACCAAGGCGGACCTTCATTCTTACAGGTATCTTCTGGCCGACCTGGACAGTCGAACCTACATCAGGAATATCAATGTCGGTAATGGCGATCTGATCCCAGCTATTAGAGATTCGTTCCAACCATGATGTTACCTCGCGATTCAGTTCGAAGCCGTTTACGCTCATCTTGCGGCTAGCGTCAATGGCTGGTATGTAGCAATTGTTGGTGTAGTCCATGAGCATCCGCTGCGCTGAGAAGCGTTCCCCGGCCATTTGTATTGACGCCTTCATCTTCTGAATCCATCGGTCTGGCAGGTCTATCTCATTTCGGTTGTAGAACAAGGGAATGACATCTCGTTCCAGTGCGTTATATAACGATTCGGATTCCAGGAGGTCCTGTGTTGTGGGATTGTCATATTCCTCGCCGTAACCGATCTTGAAGCCGACATCTTCACTGTATCCCTCATCCCACCAGCCATCCAGGATCGATAGATTCAGTGCACCGTTGAGGGCTGCTTTCATGCCGGATGTCCCGGAAGCTTCCTGCGGCCGCCGTGGGTTGTTCAACCAGACATCAGTTCCCTGCACAAGGTAACGGCCGACGTTGATATCGTAATCCTCAAGGAAGACAATTCGGTGGCGAAAACGCTCCTCGGAGATATGTTTTGTAATGTCGCGGATGATCTCCTTTCCGGGGTTATCCAGAGGATGTGCTTTGCCGGATATAATCACCTGTACCGGGTGATCCTTGTTGTTGATGATGCTGTCAAGACGGTCTAGATCATGAAAGAGCAGATACCCGCGCTTGTACGTCGAGAAGCGGCGCGCAAATCCAATTGTGAGAGTCTGCGGATCGAGGAGCTGATCGGCCCCTTGGATTTCAATCTGTGTTGCACCACGGCGTTGCAGTTGCTGTTTCAGGCGTTTGCGGGCGAAAAAGACTAGCCTTTCTCGCCGACGATTGTGAACAC
>Ga0114920_10001690_pt1 | contig 10258 bp, 10 predicted proteins | sample ChitaG_FD_88683 | JGI IMG/M metagenome (GOLD analysis project Ga0114920, IMG submission 88683) | Deep subsurface microbial communities from South Pacific Ocean to uncover new lineages of life (NeLLi) - Chile_00310 metaG | ecosystem: Environmental > Aquatic > Marine > Oceanic > Sediment ...
AATGAGGGTTGCTTGATGGGAGTCTATTCTTCTAAATGTTAGAGAAAACCTTATTTCATGGGGTTTCTCAACATTTTAATAAATACAAATAGTAAGTTGGAAAATCAGATTGGGCATATTAGAGGGACAGAATTCTCTGAATAAGTTTTTAAGTATGCACCTAAATCTGTGCGTGATGCACATTTTTTTGTGCACTTTACTTCTGCTGCTTAATCGCCCGCTGTCTTGATTGATGATCAGCAAGGACAAGACTAACCATTGCTTCGCAGACAACATTTATGCGTGGTATGGCCGAAACGTCATGACGCCCTTTTGTTGAAATGGTTGCTGAATTTCCTGACCAATCAATTGTCTTCTGCTCGATCAAAATGGAAGGAATCGGTTTAACAGCCACACGAATTACAATATCGTCACCATTAGATATTCCGGCCAGGATGCCGCCGGCATTGTTGGTGGAAAAGCCCTGAGGAGTTATGGGATCATTATTTTCAGAACCCAGCTTTGCTGCCGCCTCAAATCCGGATCCTATCTCAACCCCCTTGACAGCACCGATGCTCATAAGGGCTTTTGCCAGATCAGCATCGAGCTTGTCGAATACCGGTTCTCCCAATCCAGGCGGAACTCCTCTTGCCAGGATCTCGACAATGCCGCCGATTGAATCACCACCTTTTTTTATCTGCAAAACGCGCTTTTCCATCTTTTTTGCGGCTTCCATGTCAGGACAATAGAGCATGTTTTTATCCATCACATCCAGATTACGCTTTTTTGCACTGACACCACCGAGTTCGATTGTGTATGCAAAAATCTCGATGTTTTCTCTATCAAGAAGAGCTTTTGCCACAGCACCTGCCGCCACTCTTGCCACGGTTTCCCGGGCAGACGCTCTCCCGCCCCCGCGCCAGTCTCGTATGCCGTACTTGGCCATGTATGTTATATCACCGTGACCAGGCCGAAAAAGGTCGGCATACGGCTCATACGCCTTAGAATCAGCATCTTTATTGTACACCATGATCATGATTGGTGTTCCGGTTGTCATATTATCAAAAACACCTGACATGATAACAGCCTGGTCCGGTTCCCTCCTGGTAGTGCTTGCAGAAGACTTTCCCGGCCGTCTACGGTTCAACATGGACTGGATGATGCTCTCATCAAGTGGTATCCTTGGCGGACAGCCGTCAATGACAACGCCAACACCTTTTCCGTGCGACTCACCCCATGTTGTTATTTTGAATAATATTCCGAATGTGTTTCCAGGCATTTTTACCCCCTATTTACCGGAACCCGAAACTCATATCCCATATCATTAAGTTTCTTTATAATAGCATGGCAAACCTCATCGATACCAATATCATCCGTATCCACGTCAAAATCCATTGCTTTTTCATAATACGGATTCCGGATTAAAAGCGTTTCCTGAATCTCTTCAACTGATCCTTTTAATGTTAAGGCAGGGCGAAAATCTTTAGTGTTTTTGTCCTTCAAAATCCTTTTTTTAATGGTTTCCGGCATCGCCTTCAACCAGACAAGCTTTCCGCTTCTTTTCATATGTTTTACGTTCTTATCATTAAGAACAGCACCGCCGCCTGTTGCCACCACGTGATCGTCAAGGTTGCAAACCCGTTTTATGACGTCGCTCTCAATTTCACGAAAGGCATCCCAACCATGTTTGCGTACAATTTCAGATATGTTCATGTCCTGTTCTTTCACCAGTTCAGAATCAGCATCAAGAAATGGCCGTCCGAGGCTCTTTGCAAGGGATCTTCCCACGGAAGTCTTGCCTGTACAGCGATATCCGATCAAAAATATATTCATCTTTTAAACAGCCCTTCGAACACATTCCAGAAATCCGGAAATGACTTTTCAACGCACCTTTCGTCCCTGATGCTAATGCCGGGGACTTTAAGCCCGGCAAGTGCAAAACTCATGGCTATCCGATGATCACCGTAGGTATCGATTTCAGCGCCAGAGGGGGTTCCGCCTTTGATCATCATACCGGTATCGCTGCAACTGGCCTCGACACCCATTTTTGATAGTTCATTTACGACAGAACCTAAACGATCGCTCTCCTTTGCCTTAAGATGCGCCACATTCTCAATAACCGTTGTCCCTTTAGCAAATGCCGCCACAACAGCCAGGGTCGGAACCATATCCGGCATATCGGCCATGTCCGCCGTTATGGCCGATAAATGACCGCCGGAAACTGTAATGCCGTCCTTTTCATGTGAAATTTCACAGCCCATGGCTTCGAGAAGTTCCGTAAAACGGACATCACCCTGGTGCGATTTTTTCGTGATTCCCTTTACCTTAATACCGGCGCCTGATATTGCAGCAGCTGCCCAGAAATATCCCGCCTGGGAACAGTCGGGTTCCACCATATATGATCCCGCCATATATGTCTGCCCCCCATCAACTCTGAAGTGTTCGTAACCATCACGTATGACCTCAACTCCAAGTTTTTCCATGACATCCACGGTCATATCCACGTAAGGTCTGGATACCGGCCCCTCGATAACATTAATTTCAATTCCATTTTTTGTGTAAGGCGCCATCAGAAGCAGTGCGGAAAGAAACTGGCTGCTTGTTCCGCATTTCAGAGCAATGCTGCCGCCTGCAATTTTCCCCCCTTTTACCTCAACAGGAGGGCATCCATTGTTATTAACCGAACGGGCCCTAACTCCTATCTGGCCCAAACCGTCCAGCAGGTCCTGGATCGGCCGCTCTCCCATACGTTCTGTCCCTGTAAGCGTATAAACTCCTTGTCCCAGAGACGCTATAGCTGTTAAAAGGCGAATTGAAGTTCCGGAATTTCCAAGATAAACAGGTTCAACACAGGGTTTAAAGACTCCTTCTTTTCCGTACACCACGAACCTGTCTTTGCTGACGTCTATCTTTATCCCCATCTGTCTTAAAGCACTTAGGGTTAGGAGCGTGTCTTCACTTTTAAGCCCGTTGTATATGGTGCATGTTCCGCCTGACAGGGCTGCGGCAATAAGGATCCTGTGGGTGTAGCTCTTTGAACCCGGAACCGTAACCTCTTTATTATATATTCTTTGAGGTCTTATCTCGATCATCAGGATGTTATCCTTTTCGTAACAGTTTAGTTTAGTTCTTTGAAACAAATCGATTTCAAACGAGCTTCAGGTATGATTAAATTTTGTACTGGAAACTGTTTGAGTGGATTAGGGATCGTTATGAAAGAACCATAAGGGATTTTATTTAAAGATGAAACATAATCTTAAAACAAAAACCTTTATTAATAGCCTGGACGGGTTCTTTCATTACAAGCCGTTAGCCACGAGTTTTATCCGCCTTCGGCGTGATTTTTCAGGAAAAATTTAATTATACCTGAAGCGTCTCGGCCCCACTCAAGGGGCACAAGCGTTAACTTAACAATTAACAATTGATTATTTTTTCCTGTTGCCATAGTTAATAATCAATAATTAATTGTTAATGGTGAATAGTTAATGTCTTTTTGTCAAAGTTAACGTTTATTCCCTATTCTTTACTATTCGTTATTCTCAATCATGGTCGCCTCTTCCCAGGGCATTAAGCACAGCCTTTTTCATCACTTCAACGGGTGCTTTCTTTCCGGTCCACAATTCAAACTGGAAAACACCCTGGTATACAAACATCGAGATGCCGTCTATGGTCATGCAGCCAATATTTTCAGCCTCTTTTATTAGACGGGTCTTTAATGGATTATAAACAACATCCATAACAACCATCGACTTTTCAAGATCATCACTTTTAACCGGCATGGCATCAGTATCGGGTATCATCCCCACAGGCGTGGTGTTGATCAAGATTTGACATTTTGTTTTTTTGAGGTTTGAAATATGTTGAAATTCTGATCCAAGATCTCTTGCCAGTTTCTCACCTTTACCTACGGTACGGTTTAAAATCGTCACCCGGCCGCCTTCGGATATTATGCCGAACCCGATTGCACGTGCAGCACCTCCGGCGCCGATGATAACGACATCCTTATCTTTTATGGCTGTTTTCTCGGAAATGGCCTTCACGGCGCCAAGGCAATCTGAGTTATAGCCGGTTAAAACACCCTGCCTGTTAATGATTGTATTCACAGCCACAATCTTTCCTGCTGTATCATCCAGCTCATCCAAAAACGGTATCACCGAAACCTTGTGAGGGATGGTGATGCTGGCGCCTTTGATATCAAGGGCCTTTATACCGGATACGGCCTTACCGATATCTTTGACTCTGAAAGCAAGATATACCCCATTGTATCCGACATCAGATAACGCCTTGTTGTGCATCACAGGACTTAAGCTGTGGGATACAGGATCTCCAAGTACGGCAAAAAGGACGGTGTCTGAATTCAACATCATTAATTAGTATCCATCGGCAAATGAATTATTTTTAAAGACACTAGGTAGTTTCCAATTCAGAAATGAGCAATTTTTTCGATGAGCAAGGCCGCATCCCGCTATAGCGGGACGTTGAGGCGTACATAAGGTACGCCGCAGACGGAAACCCGCGGAGAACGCAGCTCATCGGGAAAAGGGCCATCTCTGGATGGAAACTAATTACTTTTCCGTAATAAATTCTTCTATCTTAAGACCAAAGTGTCTGCCACCCTCCTCGACCGCCGCCAGAACCTTGTCGCCGGGCGCAAGACTTACAACCGATAGGGCCTTGCCTTGAGGGTCGGTCAGCCGGATTGTTTCCGCGTTTTGAACAATGCTTGAAATCTGTTTGTCGCCAATAACAGCCTTCACCAGCATCAATGGGCGTTTTTCGATCTTTAAACGCCCCACAATGCCGGTTGTTGTATTGCCCTTAAAATCGACGATCAGCACCTGGTCACCGGCTGACAGCTCTGAAAGATACCTTGTTTTTCCGCCTGGAACTCTTGTGTATGCATGCACCGCCCCGGCGTTAACTCTGAAGGGCCTGGGAGTAACATAAGGATTTATAATACTTTCGGAATGAACAAGAAACAAGGCACTGCTGCTGTTTCCAACCAGCATGCCCTGGCCCATGGTCATTGATGTACAGGAATCCACACAGACCCTGTCTCCCATCCCCACAGGGCGGACCTCGACTATCTCGGCCGCTTGAAGTGAGATTTTGTCCCCTTCTGAATGAAGCCAGGAAAGTACCTTTTTCAGCTCTACTGCATCGTTTGAATGGAAAAGAATATGTTCCACGCCTTTTTCAAGAATGCTGAAAGCGGTTTGCGCTTCTTCCAGATTCCGAACCTGGGCAATAACTTCTGCGCCTTTTGCAATCAGGTTCTCAAGCGGTATGATTGTCCAGTCACTGCACTGAAGAATTACGCGCTTGTCCTGGCTGAGCTTGACAATTTTATCCTCGTCCTCGCCGCTCTTTATGCTATAAAAGACCACATCCTCTCCCAGTTTTAAGTCTCCATCTTCGGAAATGGTCTGAATCCTTCCAAGCGCTTTTACTTTTTCGGAAAATCCCTGTGGAACCAAGATACCGTCCGCACCACCTTCAAGTGCGGTTGTCACCATTTTCTTGTTCCAGGGATCCACCCTTACCCAGATTTTTCGCATCGTCTTACTCCCATGAAGTAAAGAATCCTGGCCAATAGGACCAGGCTTTAGCCCCGCCCGCCATAGCCACTTATGATTAACATTGTCTTCACAGTTAATAATTAACAATTAATTATTAATTATTAATTGTTAACCGCCTGCCATAGCCACTTATGATTAACATTGTCTTCTATCCTCCGTCTCATTGCTTAAGACAGCTAAAGAGTTAAGAGCGGATAGGCATTGGCGGGCAGATCACTTTAAACTTTAGTCCCGCCTGCCATAGCCACTTATGATTAACAGAGTTAAGAGCAGACAGGCATTGGCGGGCAGATCACTTTAAACTTTTGCACCGTCTCTTCTGGCAGAGCCGGTTATCTCTGACCCCCGCAATGCGGGACAGGCATGGCCCATCGAAGATCCCGCATTGCGGGGAAGGACCAGGTTTTCAAGGTCGAAATAAAATTTAACCAATTGTCTATTCCAGAAATTTGAGTGCATTTTCTACGTTACTGCCATCATGAACAATGGCTGAAATTGCCTGTACCATGCGCGTCGGATCTTTATGCTGAAACACATTACGGCCTATGGATACACCGGCTCCACCTGCATCTATTGATCCTTTTACCATTTCGAGGATCTCCCGGTCGGAATCCATTTTAGGACCACCGGCAATGACCACCGGAATCGAACATCCTGACACAACTTCCCTAAATGTTTCCACAGAACCGGTGTACGAAACCTTTACAATGTCCGCCCCCATCTCGTGTCCAACACGCGCCGCATGTTTGACCGCATTTACATCAAACTCATCCTTGATCTTCTCTCCTCTCGGATAAATCATGGCAAGCAGCGGAATACCCCACACGCGGGCTTCATTACTTACCCGGCCAAAATCATTCAGCATCTCTTTTTCATGGCCGTTTCCAAGATTTACATGAATGGATACAGCATCTGCACCGAGTTTAATCGCCTCTTCAACCGTACATACAAGGGTTTTGACATTGGGAAACGGCGAAAGACTCGTAGATGCGGACAAATGGATTATCAGGCCAATATCCTTGCCTTTTCCGCGATGACCTTCACCCACAAGCCCCTTGTGTTCCACTATGGCATTTGCCCCCCCTTCCGCCACTTTTTGGATTGCATCCTTCATATCCTTCAGCCCGTCAATGGGGCCCATTGAGATACCGTGATCCATCGGCACAATTACAGTTCTCCCTGTATCCCTGTTTTTTATCCGCTCAATTCTGATCCGTTTACCTAAATACGTCATGATTCACTCCTCCTTTTAAAGCAAAAAAAGGCTGCGAAGTTTTTTTCTCCACGGCCTCTAAAAATAAAAGCCGCGGGGTTAACGTCTACCCGCGGCTTTTTCGCTTGTTATAATGTTCTTGTATCAGCGCACCTCAGGCAGACCGGTGTTAAAAAAATACCAATAATAAAAATAATAACCGCCTGATAAATTACGTGCCACTTTATTTTCCTTTTTTACAATAACTTTCAACAAAATTACACTATGGATTTTTTTATGTCAAGATATTTTTACCTAAAATCTGCAAAGGTCTCGCTTTAATCAGACAGGAACTCCCGCTTTGTAAAGTGTGGCATCCCCTTCAATGCAATATTTCTTTACAGATGAAGGGATAATAATCGATTTTCCTCTGCCAAGGGCTAATTTATCATTATTGCCAAGGTCAGTAATGATTGCATCCCCATCAGTACACAGGAGTATTTCAACACTCCTATTGGTGGGACTATAAAAGGTCAAACCCTTTTTCACAGTAATAACAGACAGTACAAACTCCTCGGCGCGGCTTGAATATATACGCTCACATTCGCTTCCTTCTATCGGAGAGAGGATATCTAGTTCCCGTTCCTCAAAATTGAGAACATTCAAAAGTTCCGGCACATCAACATGCTTTGGGGTCAGCCCGCCCCTTAATACATTGTCCGAATTCGCCATTAATTCTATCCCCACGCCATCAAGATAAGCGTGAAGTTCTCCGGCAGGAAGGAACATGGCCTGACCCGGTTTAAGGCAAATCAGGTTCAAAAGTATGGGAGAAAAAACCCCAATATCCGCCGGGTATTCATTGTGGAGGTCTATCATCCATTTATAAGCTTGATCATCATCCGTAAATTTTTGTGCATTTGTTATAGCATCGGCAATGATCTGATTCTGTTGATCACGACCCATGGTCATAATAGCCTGAAAAAATTTCTTTAGCCCGAGGGAATTCGGCTCCCAACGAAGATTATTAAGATCTTTTTTTAAACCTTGCGGACAGATTTTCTCCAAAAGTGAAATAATGCCTGAAATTTTTCGAAAACCGTTCAATGCCCAGAAAAAAGTCAGGGCGCAGATACACTCAGGTTTGTGATTATCATCTTTATAGTTCCTGTTATGAGCATCTAAAGGAATCCCGAGGCTATTTTCCCTTCTAAAACCTTCCTTTGCCTGGGCCAGGCTGGGATGGGCCTGGATGGAAAGTGGTTTTACAGCGGCCAGAACCTTGAACAGATACGGCAGCCTGTTGTTAAATTTTTCCGCTACTGCTTTTCCGAGAATATTTTTCGGGTTTTTCTCGATTAACATAATTATAGACAACCACTTGCCGTTCGACTTGACCTGGGAAGGCGCCTTGGGATGTGCGCCCATCCAGAGCTCCGCCTGGGGGGTGCTTGCCGGAGAATCATTGCCTAAAAGTTCCGGAATAGCCGTATAAGACCCCCATGCATATTCCTGCACGACATTTTTCAGTATGCCAATATTTTTCATTTTGTTCCAAACTCGGATTTCTTATAAAGAATGTTAAAAAAGTTTTGCAGCCTAGATATCACACAACATCCTGAAAAGGCAAATGTTACGTTGATGTTTACTTATTTATAAGCAACTGATATAAGTTGCCTGAAGGTATCAGCAAAACCATCAACAGTAATAATATAAATTCACCCGACAGAAACGAAAAAACAGAATATGGCCCTTATGATAAATGAAATATTCCACAGCATCCAGGGTGAATCAACATATAGCGGTCGCCCCTGCATTTTTGTGAGACTTACCGGATGCAACTTAAGATGCTCATACTGCGACACCCGCTATGCTTATGAAGAAGGGGTGAAGATGGAAATCTCGGAAATCATTAACCGGGTTGCCGGCTATGAGTGCCCATTGATTGAAATAACCGGTGGAGAACCCTTGCTTCAGAGCGAAACACCCCTTTTAATTTACAGGCTCCTTGAAAATGGATATGAAGTTATGATGGAAACAAACGGAAGCCTTGACATCAGCAGTGTTGACGGACGGTGTATAAAAATTGTCGACATCAAATGCCCCACAAGCAGCGAATCTGATAAGAATGATCTGGAAAATCTAAAAAGGCTCAATCCCAAAGACCAGGTCAAATTTGTAATAGGGAGCCGCAAAGATTATGAGTATGCCAAGGAAACCATCGAGTTAATACACCCTGGATTTCCCATGGACCAGATTCTCTTTTCTCCGGTGTCAGGGGAAATGGCGCCCGCCAAACTTGCAGAATGGATACTTGAAGATAGTCTTAACGTAAGATTTCATCTTCAACTGCATAAGATCATATGGCCGGGCAAGGAGAAAGGAGTATGACTATAATATATTAGAATTACAGGTAGTTGTGTTGATTACTTAAACCTTAGCTTTAAATATAGAAACAAATTTATCTATGAACGCTACAAAAAAAGCCGTTGTACTTTCAAGCGGAGGAATCGATTCCACCACCGTCATGGCCATGGCAAAGCACGAAGGTTTTGAAATCTATAGTTTAAGTTTTTTCTACGGGCAGCGCCACGCCTTTGAACTCAAAGCCGCCAAAAAGGTGGCGGATACCATTGGTGTCGCAGAGCATCTTGTAATAAATATAGATTTAAAGAAAATAGGCGGTTCATCTCTTACAGATGATATCGACGTGCCAAAAGCCAGAAATGAAGAGATCATGACTCAAGAGATTCCCGTTACGTATGTTCCGGCAAGAAACACCATCTTCCTTTCCTATGCCCTGGCATGGGCTGAGATTCTCGAATCATCCGACATTTTTATCGGTGTTAACGCCATTGACTACAGCGGGTACCCTGATTGCAGACCCGAATTCATCGAAGCATTTGAAAATATGGCAAATCTTGCCACAAAGGCAGGTGTGGAAGGTATTACAAAAATCAAGATAAGAACTCCGCTTATCCATCTGACAAAAGCACAGATCATCAAAAAAGGCGTTGAGCTGGGGATCGATTACGCTTTGACCCACAGCTGTTATGATCCTTCTTCGCAGGGTCTGGCATGCGGCCAATGTGACAGCTGTATATTAAGAAAAAAAGGTTTTAAAGAAGCAGGGATAGAGGATCCTGCAAAATGAGACCTTTGCAAAACGCCCCCTTTTGCCCGATTTCTGTGCCTGCCTCCCCCTTCATGGCAGAGAGTTTGGTGGAGGTGAAAAAGGATTAATATCATGTCTGAAAAAGGTATTGTATTCTTCCCGGAAAGATTCATCGAAGCGACCCCTAAGGATTACCAATTAGAGGCCTATGAGGATGTGTTCTTTTCCGCCCAGGATGGCACCCGCCTTCATGGCTGGTTTGTACCCGGACCGGATGAGCGGGCGGTGCTGCTCTGGTTTCATGGCAATGCCGGCAATATCAGTCATCGTCTGCATAACCTCAAGAAGCTGCATGACGCTTTGCAGATCCCGATCTTTATTTTCGATTACCGG
>Ga0114920_10001691_pt1 | contig 10258 bp, 10 predicted proteins | sample ChitaG_FD_88683 | JGI IMG/M metagenome (GOLD analysis project Ga0114920, IMG submission 88683) | Deep subsurface microbial communities from South Pacific Ocean to uncover new lineages of life (NeLLi) - Chile_00310 metaG | ecosystem: Environmental > Aquatic > Marine > Oceanic > Sediment ...
AAGGCCTTCATCCCCCACGCGACGTCGCTGTGTCAGGCTTTCGCCCATTGCACAAAATTCCTTGCTGCTGCCTCCCGTAGGAGTCTGGGCCGTGTCTCAGTCCCAATGTGGCTGACCGCCCTCTCAAGCCAGCTACCGATCATCGCCTTGGTAGGCCTTTACCCTACCAACTAGCTAATCGGACGCAAGCCCCTCTCCAAGCACCCGAAGGCTTTAGTGATAGAGCTTGAGCTTCATCACCACATGCAGTATTAGCCCCGGTTTCCCGGGGTTATCCTCCACTTAGAGGCAGGTTACTTACGCGTTACTCACCCGTTCGCCACTATCTTACCGAAGTAAGACCGTTCGACTTGCATGCATAAAGCACGCCGCCAGCGTTTATCCTGAGCCGGGATCAAACTCTCCATACAAAATAATTTTCGCTTGAACCTTCCTTCCGCTATTCAGTTGTTAAGGTACTACTATAAAAGTAAGTTAAATGCTAACACAACCCTAACCCTTTGTCAAGCATAATCAGGCTTCTCACAAGTGAAGCCTGATTATAGCAAAGGTTAAAGCTGAGCAGTAAAAAGCACCATAACTTGAACACGCTTGAGCAAATACAGTATAATTTCACCAGTTCAGCATAAGTGATTTTACCATAGCATGCACGAGCTTAGTATTACCCAGAATATCCTGGACATCACCTTGGAAAAAGCCAAGGAAGCCGGGGCTAACAAGGTTATCAAGATTAACCTTACCATTGGCGAGCTATCAGGCATTGTTGATGATTGTGTTCAGTTCTACTTTGATTTCCTTAATAAGGATACTATTGCCGCCCAAGCTGAGCTTAGCTTTCATCACCTACCGACGCAGCTACGCTGCCGCAACTGCAATGCCATCTTCTCACCCAATAACTTAGACTGGTCTTGTCCCAACTGCCGCAAGCAGCAGGCAGAAATAGTATCCGGACGCGAGTGTTATGTTGACAGTATTGAGGTAGAGTAAACCCGATGGAGATTAAAGTCTTACAAGATATTCTCAGTGCCAACGAGGCACTAGCCAGAAATAACCGTAAGTTACTGGACGCAAACGGAATCTTAGCCATAAATATCATGTCGTCCCCGGGGGCAGGTAAGACCAGTCTTATCCTCAAGACAATAAATAAACTTAAAGGGAAGGCTCAAATCGCCGTTATTGAGGGTGATGTTGCCTCCACTATTGACGCCGATAAGGTGCAGAAGGCAGGGATACCTGTAGTCCAAATAAATACTGAGGGTGGTTGCCACCTTGAAGCCAACATGATTTCGAAAGCACTAAGTAGTTTGTCCCTTAAAGATACCGACTTACTCCTCATTGAAAACGTGGGTAATCTCATCTGCCCGGCCGGGTTTGCCCTTGGTGAACACAAGAAGGTAATGCTCCTGAGCCTGCCTGAGGGGGATGACAAACCGCATAAGTACCCGGCAATGTTTACCCAAGCTGACGTGGTGGTGTTAAATAAGATTGACCTCAGGAGCTTGGTTGATTTCGATGTTGCTGCTTTTCATCAAGCGGTAACCGGAGTAAATATTAAAGCCAAGATATTTGAGATTTCCTGTAAGAGTGGTGAAGGGCTTGAGGAGTGGCTATCCTGGCTTAATGATGAGTTAGCCTTAATTCGGGCCAAGGCTCGTAAATAAAAATGGCAAAGATTTCTACTCTTGAGTCAGTTCACATCAGTGTTCGTGGGGTAGTCCAAGGTGTTGGCTTCAGACCTTTCGTCTATCAGTTAGCCACCAAGCACGGACTAAAAGGGTGGGTCTGCAACACCTCAGAGGATGTCAAGATTGAAATAGCAGGACAAACCGAAGCCATTGAGAATTTCTTACATGATTTACGAGAAAAAGCACCACCTCTGGCCTATATTAAGGATATAACCACCAAGCACTGTCGCCCAGTTAATTATAAAAGCTTCAAAATCCGTCATAGTATTGCCGAGAAAGGGAAATACCAGCTCGTCTCGCCAGATATTGCTACCTGCCAGGAGTGTCTTGGGGAAATTTTAAGTCCAGATGACAGACGGTTCCGCTATCCTTTCACCAACTGCACCAACTGCGGACCGCGTTTTACCATAATTAAAGACATCCCCTATGACCGCAGCCGAACCACGATGAATTCTTTTACAATGTGCACCCAGTGCCAGCGGGAATATGATGAACTGCTTGACCGCCGCTTTCATGCCCAGCCTAACGCCTGCCCTCAGTGCGGACCAAAACTAAAGCTAGTTGATACCAGAGTTAACCGGGTAGACTGCACTGATGCTCTAAATGCCACCGGTAAGCTTTTGAAAGAAGGGAAAATTATTGCCATCAAAGGTCTGGGTGGCTTTCTCCTGGCTTGTGATGCCACCAACCAAGAAGTAGTCTCCACGCTTCGTCAGAGGAAGAAACGTCCCTTTAAACCCCTTGCCGTAATGGTCTCTTCTCTGGAAGAAGCAAAAAAACACTGCCATGTATCAGACGATGAGGAAAAACTACTCACTTCACCCCAGAGCCCGATTGTGCTGATGAAATGGAAACCTGACTCTACAGTATCAGGAGAGGTAGCACCCAACCTAAAGTATCTCGGGGTGATGCTCCCTTATACCCCCCTGCACCACCTCCTGCTTCAAGAGACAGCACTGCCGCTAGTAATGACCAGTGGCAACCTCAGCGAAGAGCCTATCGCCAAGGATAATGATGAGGCAATACTGAGACTGGCTGGGATTGCCGACTTCTTCCTGATTCACAACCGTGATATCTATGCCCGCTACGACGACAGTGTCACTTTTACTGAGCGAGGTAAAACCCAGCTTATAAGACGAGCTAGGGGCTACGCCCCCTACCCTATTCACCTTGATTTTAAAAGTCGGGAGGTACTTGGCTGCGGGGCTGAGGAGAAGAATACCCTCTGCCTCTTAAAAGATGATTATGCCTTCCTAAGTCAGCATATTGGTGATATGGAAAACCTGGAAACAATGGAGCACTATGAAGACACGCTAAAGCTCTATAAGAAGCTGTTTCGCATTGAACCGAGTATTATTGCCTGTGACCTCCATCCCGATTATCTGGCAACTAAGTATGCCCATAAGTTAGCCTCCCAGTGGCCTGAACTTAGCCTTGTCCCAGTGCAACACCATCACGCCCATATCGTAAGCTGCATGGTAGATAATAAAGTAAAGGGCCCGGTCATCGGAGTAGCCTTTGACGGCACCGGCCTTGGCAGCGACGGCAATATCTGGGGTGGTGAGTTTCTGGTGGCTGATTATAATAATTTTACTCGTACGGGACAACTTGAGTACCTGCCCTTACCCGGCGGCGCTCAAGCCATAAGAAAACCCTACCGCACTGCCATTGGCTACCTGCTAACGCTATTGGGTGAGAATGCCTTAAAAGAGCTACCTTGCTTAAACGAGGTTGATAGCCTTGAGATAGACGTAATTAAAAGGCAACTGGAAAAGGGGCTCAATTCACCGCTTACTTCAAGCTGCGGGCGCCTTTTTGACGCCGTATCAGCTCTGCTTGGGGTAAGGGGCAAGATAGAATATGAAGCTCAGGCGGCTATCGAACTTGAGATGATAGCCTATGATGAAGCTGGTCAAACCGGCTGCTACCCCTTTGCTATCGTTGAGAAAAACGGCTTAGTACAGGTTAAGCTTGGGGATTTGCTTGCCGCAGTGATTTGTGACCTGCAAAGCCGAACAAGTAAAGCTAAAATAGCAGCCAGGTTTCATAATAGCGTAGCCAAAATAATAAATACTTTATGTCAAACAGTCTCTAAGAAGACCGGATTATCCCAGGTGGTCTTAAGTGGTGGCGTATTTCAGAACCGTTTACTGCTGGGGAAAACGGTTAACCTACTTGAGACAAGCAGGCTCAGTGTATTTACCCACCAGCAGGTGCCGTGCAATGACGGTGGAATATCTTTGGGACAGGCGGTGATTGCTAGTTTTAATAGCGATAAGGAGTAGAGATGTGCCTTGCCATTCCGGCCCTAGTTAAATCAATAGACGGTTATCAGGCAGAGGTAGAAATAGGCGGCATAAGGTGCCGGGCTAACCTTCAGCTTACCCCAGAAGCTAAGGTCGGTGACTATGTGCTACTCCACACCGGCTATGCCATAAATGTAATTGCAGTCGAAGAGGCTGAGGAAACCCTAAGGCTCTTAAGAGAGTTAGGCGAAGCCTATTGATGAGTTCGCAACCTAAAACTAACTAAAAAACCGAAGAGGCTATAAAACTTTTAAGGCAGTTAAGTGAAGTATATTGACGAATTCCGTGACCCGGAACTAGCCAGAAAACTGGTAGCCAGAATCCACCGTAACTCAACCCAAAAGATAACCCTAATGGAGTTCTGCGGTGGGCATACGGTAGCTATCTTTAGGCACGGTATACGTCAGCTTTTACCTCAAAATATTACTATGCTCTCTGGCCCGGGCTGCCCGGTGTGTGTTACTGCAAATTCAGACCTTGATAAAACCATCGCCCTAGCCCATCTACCCAATACCATCATCACCACCTTCGGTGACCTTTTTAAGGTGCCGGGGAGTTACTCAAGTTTAGCTGAAGTCAAAGCTGAGGGCAGTGATATCAGGATTGTTTATTCAGTACAGGATGCTCTAGATATCGCCAGGGATAATCCGGATAAATCAGTAATCTTTATCGGCATTGGTTTTGAGACCACCGCCCCCACCATCGCCGCCTCCGTTCTGGAGGCAGAGCGGGAGAGGATAACTAATTACTACATCCTGCCGCTTAATAAGCTCTGCCCGCCAATAATGAAGGCACTGCTTAAGCTGGGTGAGATAAATATTAGTGGCATTATTGCCCCCGGGCATGTGAGCGCTATCATTGGCTCCTACCCTTATAATTTCATCCCCAAAGATTTTAGTGTCGCCTGCGTCATTTCCGGGTTTGAGCCTCTGGATATTCTGCTCTCTATTGACATGTTGTTAAACCAGATTGAGACCGGAGACTGCAAAGTAGAAATAGCCTACCGCCGTGGGGTGAAAGCCGAGGGTAATAGAGAGGCGATTCGTCTGCTTGGCGAAGTCTTTGAGGATGGCGAGGCTTATTGGCGTGGCATTGGAATGGTCTCATCAAGTGGACTCAAACTAAATAAAAAATACCAGCGTTATGACGTCGAAAATAACTTCAATATCAAAACTAGGCCAGCCCTTGAACCAAAGGGCTGCATCTGTGGCAGTATCCTGCGCGGGGTCAGCACGCCACCAGATTGCAAGCTCTTCCGTCAAAAATGCACTCCAGAGCAGCCGGTGGGTCCCTGCATGGTATCCTCAGAAGGTAGCTGTGCTACCTACTACCAATATGGAAACGGCGATGAAAGATAAAATCTTGCTGGCTCATGGCAGTGGCGGCAAACTCAGCCATAAGCTAATCGAAAAGAATTTTGTCCCGGTACTGGGTAACCCCTTACTGGATAAACTGGATGATTCAGCAGTATTTGACTTAAGCGGGCGCCTGGCTTTTACCACCGATAGCTATACGGTTAGCCCCATCTTCTTTCCCGGTGGTGACATCGGCAAGCTAGCAGTGTGCGGCACCATAAACGACCTGGCAATGAGCGGTGCTACCCCCTTATACCTCAGCCTTTCTTTTATTATTGAAGAAGGTTTACCCCTTGATGAACTGGAGAAAATAGTAAACTCGGTTCACCAGGCAGCCGTTGAAGCTGGGGTAAAGATAGTTACCGGTGATACCAAGGTGGTAAATCAAGGCAGCGCCGATAAAATATTCATCAATACCTCAGGTTTAGGCATGGTGCCCCCTGGTGTGGATATATCCGGGGCTAACGCCCAACCGGGGGACAAGGTCATTTTAAGTGGCACGCTGGGAGACCACGGCATAGCCGTATTAAGCCAGCGTGAGGGACTAAAATTTAAGACGCTCTTAAAAAGTGACTGCGCCCCTCTAAATAAACTAGTAGCCCAGATGCTGGAGGCAGCATCGAGCATCCACTGCCTTCGTGACCCAACACGGGGAGGGCTTGCCACCACCTTAAACGAGCTAGCTCAAAAGTCAATGGTAGGGATTAAAATAGATGAGGCAAGGCTACCTCTAAATGAAGCGGTCCTAGCTTGCTGTGAGCTTTTAGGCTTTGACCCACTCTATGTAGCCAACGAGGGCAAACTGGTAGCTATAGTTACCCCGGCTGAGGCGGACAAGGTTCTTGTCAAAATGAGGCAGAATAAATACGGGAAAAGAGCCAGCATCATCGGTGAAGTTTCCGCTCAGCACCCAGGACAAGTAGTGATGAAGACACATCTGGGCACATCACGTATTGTAGATATGCTGACCGGGGAGCTACTGCCCAGAATATGTTAAGTCAATTAAATCAAGACAAGAGTTATGTCAGCAGGCTTGAAAATGGGAGATAAACCTTTACCCACTGAGCAAGGCTATAAATCTGCTTACAAGCTGGCTTGCGAGCAACTTAAAAACTGCGATATAGAAGAACAGTGTCAGCGCAGTGGCGCCCAATTTAAGGTAATAGACTCAAAAAAGGTTATCACCGTTGAATATTTAAATAAGCCATATCAAATCGTCCTCCCCGATGTTGCAATCTCAGCCCTGGGCAGCAAGGAGGAGGTGCCCCTAAAGGGCAAAATCCTGATACTTCACTACTTCACCCAAGCCAAAGGTACTCCGATGACGGGTAAGCTCATCACCTTCAAGGAATTACCGGCCGGGGCTAACTATTTCCCAACCTTCTCCAAAAGGGCGATAAGACCACTAATTGAGCGTTTTGGCACCGAGCCCCATCTGCTGCAAGCTGCTGCCCGGAAACTGGGGGGATATAAGGCTGATTATGGTGATGTGGCGGTAACCATTGATGCTTTTAGACGAATACCAATCACCCTAGTCCTGTGGCGAGGCGATGAGGAGTTTTCCCCTGAGGGAAGCATACTGTTTGATAAGAGCATCTCTGATTACCTCCCTACGGAAGATATAAACGTGCTTTGTGAAACCATCGCCTGGAAGTTAGTCAGACTGCATACCAGCTGATAGAGAAATCAGGCTTTCTCATTCTTAACCACTTCCTGCTATAAGCTTCTTAGCTAAATCTACAGCACTGCCTGCATCAGGGGCATAGCCATCAGCACCAATCTCATCAGCAAACTTCTGGCTGGCGGGAGCACCTCCAATCATCACCTTCACCTCCCGCCGATAACCTCCAGCTCCAAGCAAATCCATAACCTCTTTCATGTTCAGCATCGTTATCGAGAGCAAGGCTGAAAGACCAAGGATGTCAGCTCCCACCTGCTTGGTAGCGGTGACAAATTTATCCGAGGACACATCTACACCGAGGTCTGTAACCTCAAACCCAGCTCCCTCAAGCATTGTAATCACCAGGTTTTTACCGATATCATGAAGGTCTCCCTTTACCGTACCGATAACCACCTTTCCCAAGGCGAAAGTAGAGTTGTCCCTAATTAAAAGAGGCTTAACCATCTCGGCGGCTTGCTTCATTGCTCGTGCCGAAAGAAGGACTTCAGGAATGTAGTATTCCCCAGCCTTCATCTTCTTCCCCACCACATCCATCCCCGGGATAAGGCTCTCCTTGTAAATGGTGAGGGCAGGTATACCTTCTTCCAAGGCTTGCTGGGTCAACTCTTTGGCCAGGGTGTTGTCCCCACTGATGATAGCCTGAGCAAGGTCTGATAACTTCATTGCTATAACCCCCGTTGCCAAGTTTGAGCTAGAGTTTATCATCAACCAGTCATGCCGTCAAATGCTTCCTTAGGGGGTGCTACAGCAATAAAATAGGCACTCCTCTTTACAGCTATTGTTTTTTTGGACTAAAATAGAGACGACTTTGGCGGGTGTAACTCAGCGGAAGAGTGCTTGCTTCCCAAGCAATAACCTAATGTACATTGCGGTACTGCTCTCACCCTTCCACCCTTTCCCTTATGTACTTTCCTTACTCACTCGTACTATAACCCTCATTTACTCTGTTTTCCTCACTATTTCGTTTCACCTTGACAAAACACGTCAAAGAAACTTACTATAAATTGATTCCACCTGGCGGGAGTAGCTCAGTGGTAGAGCATCTGCTTCCCAAGCAGAGGGTCGCGAGTTCGATCCTCGTCTCCCGCTCCACTCTATCGGCAACCACTCTCCCGCTGAGATTATACCCTGCCTCCAGCTCAAGCCTCCTCAACGCTTTGGCATACTTCCTTTTTTCACCTATCGTCAACATCATCCCTCCATCAATCGTTTTGACAGTTTCAATAAAAGAACATTTTCTAATGTAAGGAAAATCTTCTTTATATAATATAGGAAAATACTTCCACGAGTTAGACAAGTGATATAGTATATATAACTACTGTATATATACAATAAGGCGGAGCGGGCTTTAGCCCGCCACCGCCTTGCTTACCGCTTCCGCTTCCGGTTATCAATTCCTTACTTATCTACTTAAAACGCCCACATTCTAACTACATACCTTCTCATAATACTTCTACTAATAAGGGGAGCTTTTCAGCTCCCCCGGCTCTCATCATCTCACTACACTACCAGCCGTCAAGAATAAAGGCTTTGCCCGACTTTCAGTCGTTCTTGACTGCCTTGCCGCTTTCCACCATAATTAAAACAGGTAGGTGAAGAGATATATTCCCACCCCAATTAAAATCATTCCTCCCGCCTTTTTGGAGTAGGTGGAGAAGTTGCTTATTCCTTTCGATGCCAGTACCCGCTGGGCAAACCCTGCCGAAATCCCAGCTCCGAGCACCAGCACCCAGTGCCCCAGGGCATAGGCCAGGAGAAGCCCGCCACTGTACGCAATTTCTTGCCTTGTGGCTGCAAAAGTTAGAATTACTGCCAGCACCGGCGTAGCGCAGGGAGAAGCAACTATGCCGAAAAAAAGCCCTATCAGGAAAGCTCCAAGAAGAGCCTTTCTCTTGGGCATAAATCGCTGCGATAAGCCAACATTTAAGTTCAGTTTGTCAGAAAACAGGAGATATATCCCCAACAAGATAGCGACCGGTGGCAATACGTAATACCAGAAGCTACCGACATCACCAAAGAGTCTACCTAAAGCACCAGCGATTATCCCCAGTACTGTAAAAGTGATAGTCAGACCCAGTGTAAACATCAGCGAGTACTGGATGGCTTTCTTCTGTGAACCTTCCGAATAACCGCCGACATAGCCGATTACCAGTGGTATCATTGCTAAGACACAGGGGCTGGCACTGGAAATGATGCCTCCTAAGAAACAGGCGGGAAAAGCCAGCCAGCCCTGGGTCTGAATTAGTTCTCCAATATAGTTGAATAAACCTTCCACTACTCAATCCCCATCTTCTTTAGCTGAGCGATAATGTCATCCTTAGCATAAAAGCCCATGTGTCTGGTTATTTCTTGACCACTACTGGCAAAGAATATCTGGGTAGGGATCGCCATTATTTCATACTCCTGAGTCTGGTCCATATGGTCGTCAATTTCTACAATAACTACATTCAGTTTGCCTTCATATTCAGTGGCCAGTTCTTCCAGAATTGGTTTCATGGCTTTGCAGGGAACACAGATTCCTCGCCCAAACTCAGCGAGAGTCGGCAAGCCACTGGACAAGGCTTGCTGAAGTGGTATTGAAGTCAGGTCCGGTGCTGATGGCGGCTTCGGTGCTGGCTCAGACGAAGCAGCTGTTATTGGTACCAGAACAGCGTGTCTCGTCATGCGGTCTATCAGCGTAGTCACCTGGTGTCTTTCAGTATCCACACGTTTATAGGAGTACCTGCCACATCCTGTGGCTTCGTCATAAGGGGCAATGTAGACGTCACTCTCCCTCACACCTTGGGGCAACTCATTGGGGTCATAGCTGATAATGAGCTTAAGCGCCGGTCTAAGGATAGCCTCCTGCGGTTTCAGTTTGTAGATAGCTCCAACAATGATAGTATTTTCCGGCAGTGGCAACAGGTCAGTGTCAATTTCCACCTGGATTTCTGACAGCGGCTTATTCCTCTTGTCTAAAAACGTTGTTCCCGCATCAATGGACAGAATTACTGTTCCGTCGTCTGACGATAACTCAGCGCGAGATTCTATCTTGCCCTCGCTATCAAGCAAAACGGTATATGTTTTACCGAGTAAGTCAACCGTCAGCTCGAATGTTTGTGACTTGCCATCGCTGTCTAACGGCGGTGCTGCCTGCTGGCAGCCTAGTGCTAGTAGCAGGCACAGAGATAGCACCAGCGCTATGGTAAAGAGCCTTGTTTTCAACCTCATCATAATCCTGTTTCTAGCGCT
>Ga0114920_10001693_pt1 | contig 10254 bp, 9 predicted proteins | sample ChitaG_FD_88683 | JGI IMG/M metagenome (GOLD analysis project Ga0114920, IMG submission 88683) | Deep subsurface microbial communities from South Pacific Ocean to uncover new lineages of life (NeLLi) - Chile_00310 metaG | ecosystem: Environmental > Aquatic > Marine > Oceanic > Sediment ...
CTATTTGCTGCAAGCAGAGGAATTAACAATGTGCTTTGTCTTACCGGTGACTCTGTAATTCTGGGTGATCATAAGGAGGCCAAAGGGGTCTTTGACCTGGATTCCAGTCAGCTTCTGGCGGCAATAAGAAGGTTGGAAAAAGGGAAAGACCTGGGGGGAAATGATTTGGATGGGAGTGTATCCTTTTGTGCTGGAGCTATTGTCACGCCTGAGGCAAACCCCCTTGAACCACAGCTCATCAAGTTTGAGAAAAAGATCGAGGCGGGTGCTGAATTCATCCAGACCCAGGCGGTCTACGATCTGGATAATTTCAAAGAATTTATGGATTACGCCAGGCAGTTTCCGGTGAAAATATTGGCCGGTATCATTCTGCTCACCTCTGCCCCCATGGCCAGGTTTATGAATAAAAACGTAGCCGGTGTCAACGTGCCCCAAGAATTGATAGATGAGATGGCTGCCGCCCCAAAAGGCAGGGCGCTTGATAAAGGCATTGAGATCGCTAGCCGAATGATAAAGAGAATACGGGCGGAGAAGATGTGTGACGGTGTACACATAATGGCCATCGGCAGGGAGGAACTGGTACCGAATATCATCTCCGCAGCACGCTTAACCTGACCTCCCAGAAAACCCACCTCGTGACCTGCGGGCTTTGCCGCGCCCCTTTTGTCTGAGAGAAACCCCAAAGTAATGCGAGTGACCATTAAACCCTCGAAGGTCCAAAGGCGGATTCCATTTAAGGTTTCTCTATAATCAACCGATACATAAAATCGATGGAGCTCATCCGGCTATAGAGGAACGCGACCAATTATGTCGGTACAAAAAAAAGGCAGCAAAGGGGCAACTGACAAAATAGGCGAAATTCTGATTTCAGAAGGACTAATCACCGAGTCCCAGCTTCGAGAGGCACTCAGAACTCAAAAAGGACTGAAGAAATATAAGCCATTAGGGCAACTATTCGTAGATCAGAAGATCATTACCCAAAAACAACTCAATTTCCTCCTGGATCGTTACCGAAAAAGACCTCGTTTGGGCGAGATATTGATCCGGTCGGGAACCCTTGTCAAAGAACAACTCAGAATTGCCCTGGATCACCAAAAGACAACGGGCCTCCGCCTCGGAGAGACGCTGGTGAGACTCAATTTTATCTCTGAAGAGGCCATGAGGCGGGCTCTATGCACCCAGCTTAACATCCCGTTCATAGATCTGGACAATATCACCATTGATCGAAGTCTTGCAAAACTCATCAACAGAAACTACGCTCAAAAGCACCAGATCGTTCCCGTGGCAAGAATTGGGGACAACATCACCTTGGCCATGGATGACCCCACTGACACCGCAGTGGTAACAGAGCTTGAGGCATTTTCCGGGCATACCATCAATGTGGTCACAGCGAAGCAAAGAGCCATTCTGGATGCCTTCATGAGGCTGTATGAGGGCAAATGGCCAAAGGAGACGGATTCGCAACTCAAGCTGAGTCAGGAAGAGACTATCGAAACCCTTGGAGAGTCAAAGCCTGTGGAGTCTCAACAAAACAGGAGAGCAGATGCCCTGGTGACGCGGATAATAAATATGGGCCTGGAGATGTCCACTACTGATATTCACCTAGAGACCCTCGATCGTCGAATGCTCGTACGATTCAGAATCGATGGCGTGTTACAGGACGCCTATTTGGGGCCTGTCCAAGAGGAAGTCAATAGACTCCACCGGGAGATTATTTCCCGCATCAAGATTCTGGGAAAATTGGATATTGCCGAAAAAAGGCGCCCCCAGGACGGAAGTTTCCGGGCACACATCGTGAAGGACGGACAACACACTAACATCGACTTTCGCATATCCATCATTCCGGGATATTACGGCGAAAATGCGGTTCTCAGAGTTCTGGATGCCAGAAAGGCTCCACAATCAATTTATAAGCTTGGTTTGTCTAAAAGGACCACCGAGACATTGCGCCAACTACTGGAAAGAAATACGGGAATGATTCTCATCACCGGCCCTACAGGCTCCGGTAAAACCACCTCTCTGTGTGGCGCGCTTATGACCCTATACAAACCCGGGATCAAGATTCTAACAGCCGAGGATCCTATTGAATATGTTTACGATAACATCACCCAGTGTGAGGTCAATCAGAAACTTGGCAACACCTTTGCCAGCTATACCCGCGCCTTCCTGAGACAGGATCCCGAGGTTATCATGATTGGGGAGATCAGGGACTCCGAAACGGCGGAGATGGCTTTTAGGGCGGCTCAAACCGGCCACCTCGTCTTGAGCACCTTGCATACCAATGATGCAATCAGTTCGATCACACGTCTCTTGGGGCTCGACGTTGATGCCAATCTGCTTTCTGCTTGTGTCTTGGGCGTTATTTCCCAACGACTGGTTCGACAGATCTGCTCCAACTGCAAGGAGGAATACATGCCCTCCAAAGAGCTCATCAGGGAGTTCTTCAACGCCCCACCATCCGATATTCGCTGGTTCAAGGGACAGAAGTGCTCGCACTGCAACTATACGGGTTACACCGGACGGGCTGCGGTAGCAGAGTTGTGGACCCCCAATGAAAACGATATTATCCTCATTAACAAGGGTGTGGCAATTGACGAGCTCAGGGAAAGTTCCTATCAAAGCACTAGCTTTATGGGAGAGGACGCAATTGAACTGTTGCGTGCGGGAAGAACAAATCTCGAGGAGTTGATCCGCACTCTTCCCTATTCCAACATCTATCAGTTCCGCCGTCTTTCAGGCTCCTGCCAACAGAGCGCAACCTGACTTAACTTGCAGTGCCTCTTTGAACATTTGAAAGGGGGAAGGATCTCATCAGGCAATTAGTGCGGCAACGATGCCTGTGAGCAATATGCCATCAAAAACGCCAGCCCCACCAATACTGATAACGTGAGCTCCAAGCTTCTTGAAGTTCGACCAGTTGAGTAAGTCAGCCCCGATGAGCGCCCCCAGTACTCCCGATATGTAGGCCATTGGCGCTCGATTATCCCGTGAGAGGAGGAGCGCCAGCGCCGCTGAGAAAAGGGGCAGTGTGATCAGAATAAGCAGAAGCAGTCCAAGACAACCCATTGTAATACATCCTTCCCATTTCCCTCCGAAAATGTCCTTGTGAGTGGAGCACAGGATAAAGTTGCTGGTCTGTCAAAGGAAAAGGCGCTGAAAGACGTGAGATGTGGCCTTGACGCGGTTATTGGAACTGGGTGATTACGTTAAAGCAGTTTACTGCCCTCAGATAATAGTATATATTGGTGGGGGAGAACAGCCCGAGAAATGTATTGGGAGCAGGAAATCTCATAATGATCGATAGGTGTGAATTTGGATCCGTTGTCATTGACGGTAAGAGGTATACCTCAGATCTCATCATTTACCCTGGCGGGCACGTAGTTGATTCCTGGCGGCGCAAAGCTGGTCACAGGCTCTCAAGTGATGATATAGACGGGCTCATAAAATCCCGCCCAGAAGTCATTATTGCAGGTACGGGTGTCAGTGGCTTAATGAAGCCGGAGGAGGAGCTCGAAAACTTGCTTGATCAAAAGGGTATCGAATTCCTTGCAGCACCAAATGATAAAGCAGCGGGGCTTTACAATAGGTTGTCGTCAAAAAAGAGGGTTGGTGCTTGCTTTCATCTAACCTGTTAAGGCCTGCCGGAGTTCGTTAGCGCTCGCCTCCGTGAACTTCATTTGACTAGCCTTTAAGCCGTGCCCTTTCCGTAGCGCTCACCACCCGGGGATATTCCCGTTATTCTTTCTTTTACCCTCGGCTAGTAGAAATCTCCAAGCCCACTAGATAATGACCTTTTAATCGTCCCTGGTCAATTTTAGTAACATGTCGAATCAATGTCTGCAGGTACTCAGAGTGGTAAACTAAATCGGTGGAATAGTATTTCATATTCAGCGTGTCCCCTACCTTTAGCCGAGGCAAAATATCCGAGTTTTCCCTGACTAGAAAACACATGGACTTTGCCGCCTTGTTCCAGACCTTAAATTGATAGGGAACCTCAAGTCCGCCAATTGAGATTTGTAGGCTGTAATATTCATCCACCTGTTTTCTTGGTTCCGACCTTCTCTCACCTAACTTTCTGGCTGCGGCATGTTCTTTCATGCATTCCCCCTCTCAGATTATTAGGCCCAATTTTAAACAATTATACATATATAATTATATTTGTCAAGTAATTCTTTATAAGTTAACTAAAATTATATAATTTATGAATATATAGAAGATAAAACAATCTTCACAGCAGACTAGGTGCTGATCGTTATGGCCCTGCGCACAAGTTTTTGCCCGTTCGGTGTATTTGTGCAATAACAGTGCCAATTGGAACAGATCTCATCGATTTAAAGCGAAACTTAAAAATCTGAATTATTTCAATAGGATATGAACCTGGAGTTAAAAACCGGGAAGGGGCTTTTGGGCCTCTGGCACATTCTGCAGAATGGAAAGTGGAGCTTTGCGTCAAAATTTTGACGAAAAATAGAAGCCACAATAAAACCTTGAGCGCTGGGGCTTCCCCGTTGACACACAAGCGACTATATCCTATACTTGCGTCGCCCGAAAGGAAATTTCCATAATTCTTTCATGTCACACATGAGGCTGGCGTGAAAGATGGACACGGGATCCATTATGGGTCAGGGCCGGATATAATCTCTAAAGAGTCTTTGAATGAAAAAGGAATGATGTCATATTGGTGGGAGGTATTCTATGTCAAGCAGGATACAACAGAAGAGTAAAAAAGTAAGGGAGGATTGGATTCAGATCGATGCTCTTTGTTGTGGCACCGGTTGGGATGAGAGGGATTTGACCAGTCCCCAGATCTTGATTGAAGATGTCTATGGGGCCAGTCATCCGGGGAGTATTCACCTGAATGCTTTGGCAGAGGAGGCTTCTATAGGTGTTTTTCAGCAGGGGGGAAGGCCCGCCAGTTTTCATGGGACGGACATATGTGACGGGTGGGCACAGCTACATGACGGCATGAATTACATTCTTGCTTCCAGGGAGGTTCTTTGTGATCTGGTTGAGGTACATGGCCGCGTCATACCCTGGGACGGTGTTGTGGTCATTTCATCGTGTGACAAATCTATCCCCGCTCATTTAATGGCTATATCACGCCTGAATACCCCTGCGATTCATATCCCCGGGGGCAGTAATCGTATCGGGCCGAATATGTCGCACAGCGTCCTTGTGGGTGAGGCCGCAACCAGAATGAGGCAGGGAGAAGATGTCTCGAGAGAAATCCGAGATTACAAGCTTTCGGGGTGTCCAAGTTACGGGGCCTGTCAGTTCATGGGGACAGCGAGTACCATGCAATGTATGTCTGAAGCATTGGGTATTGCTTTGCCAGGGGCAGCCTTAACTCCAGCGAGTCTATTCGATATCCGGCGGCACGCCCGTAAGGCCGGCTGGGAAATAATGGAGCTTGCAAAGAGGGGTATTAAGCCAACGGACATCATGACCAAGGAGGCATTTGAAAACGCCATAAAAGTGCATGCAGCCATATCAGGCTCTACTAATGCCCTGCTTCATTTGCCTGCAATCGCTCATGAACTGGGGATTTCTATCGACGAGGGGCTTTTCGATCGCCTTAATCGGCAAACCCCTTATCTCGTTGACATTCAGCCCTCGGGGAGATACCTGAGCGAGCTATTCTGGTACGCCGGAGGTATTCCCCGGGTACACATAGAACTTCGGGAGATGTTAGATCTGAGCGTAATGACAGTAACCGGAAAGAGCCTTGGAGAAAATCTGGAACAATTGGAAACGGAGGGGTTTTTTGGGCGGGGAGAAGGGTACTTGGCCAATTATAATCTCAAGAGAGAGGATGTTATTCGCTCCCCAGAGAATAGCAAGGGCTATGGGTCCATAGCTGTCTTAAAGGGTAATATTGCCCCTGAAGGGGCGGTCATCAAGTTTTCGGCAGTGAAGTCCGATATGTTGACCCACGTGGGTCCAGCGAATGTCTTCGATAAAGAGGAGGAGGCCCTCGATGCAGTGCTTAAAGGCAAGATTAAGCCGGGTTCAGTGATTGTAATCCGGTACGAAGGACCGCGAGGGAGCGGAATGCCTGAAATGTATGCGACCACAGAGGCGCTAGCGACCATTCCGGCGCTTGGTAACAGTGCCATGGTAACTGACGGGAGGTTTTCCGGGGCTACTCGGGGTCCCTGTGTCGGTCATGTTTCACCCGAGGCTGTTAGCGGGGGACCTATCGCACTTGTGGAGGATGAGGACCTGATCCTCATCGACATCCCCAATAGGGTTCTTTCGATCGTGGGGCTAAGAGGGCAAAAAAAGGATGAGAATGAGATCAAGCCCTTGCTGGCTGAGCGAAAAAGACTGTGGAAGCCTCCTGTCCTTCATCACCCTCCGGGAGTCCTTAGGCGCTACTCAAATCAGGCTGCCTCGGCCATGAAAGGTGCTTACTTGGAGGAGTAAAGAATCCACGCCCAGAGGACATTGGCTTTGATTTGCCCCCAGAGGGGGCTGGTGGTGTCTGTCCAGAGTTTCTCTGCATCTTCTATTCTTTGAACCCAATACTCCTGGCCAGTGTTTCCAAGCAAAGCCAAAGAGTTCTTACCACGCCCAGAGGACGCGCTTTTCCAAGACGTAATAAACAGGGGCAATGTTTACTTGACACACAACCGTCTTTTTCCTATCCTTCCTTTACCCTGTTAGAGAATGCCCCTATCGGCTGACTTTATAGTATTCACCCTTTTGAATAGTGTGAGGAAATAGAAATGATTACTATAAGAAGAGTAGCATTAATAGTCGCCTTAGTTGCATTTTTTCTTCCAAGAACCTCTCTGGCTGGAGGCCTAAATTTCGAGCTCAATGTAAACTCCAGTGATATCGAACTAAAAGGAAGTCGGAAATTTTCACTTTATGATAACTACACGGAAAGTGGTGTCGGCCTATATTACTGTGATGATTATCTAATCTCCAATCTAAATTTCGCCTTAAAGGACAAAGTGCTCATTCCTGGATTAACTCTCGGTCTGGGTCTTAAGGCCTTACTTGGAAAAGTAGAGATCCACAATAGAGACTATGACCTGATGGCAATAAGCTTTCTTGTTCTCGGGGAATACGAGTTCGGGGAAAGGTTCTTTAGTCTACCAGTGAATGCTTCGGCACATATCTCTATGGCCCCCGATCCTCTTTCTTTTTCGGATACCGATAGATACCTGGAATACTGTCTTGCCATCCATTTATATATTGTGAAAAATGGAGCGATTGGTATTATATACAGAGGTTTTGAGGCTCGCTTTGACGATCCCTCCGGCAGAGTGAAAGAGTCCGATGATGCCCTACTTCTTGGTTTCAAGTTAGGCTTTTGAGCAAAAAATTCAGGAGCAGCGCGGTGGTTTGAAGCTGGAGGAAGTATAAAGAGGAAGGCCCTGAGATTGCAATCCACTCTTGATAGATATTGAATGATTCTATTCAATTTCGGGTCTCGGATACAGCCCGATTCGCTCCACAATCTCCGGCACCATCTCCTCCCATTCTATGGCCATAACGTGAAATCCCCTTAGCCCCTCCACCTCTTTGAGCCGCTGAATAGACTCCACACAGATATTGATCCCTTCTTCGGGTTGCTTTTCCTTGGGAACCCCGCTCATTCGCTGCACCACCTCATCCGGCACGTCCATTCCTGGAACGCGGTTTTTCATATATTTTGCCATGCCTGCTGATTTGAAAGGCGTTACACCGGCAAGGATGTAAACCTTCTCGTGGAGACCCCGGTCTCGGACCTGTTTCATCCAGAGTTCGAATTTCTCCAAGTTGTAGATACATTGGGTTTGAATGAATTCAACGCCGGCTGCAATCTTTTTGGCAAGACGGGGAACCCGGATTTCGAAAGGATCTGCAAAAGGGTTGGCCGCCGCACCAACAAACATCTTCGGTGGCTGGTCAATGTCATCTCCCCCCAGAAATTTACCTTCATCCCTCATGTGCCTTACGGTTTGTATCAACTGCATGGAATCCAGATCAAAGACATTCTGGCCCTGGGGGTTATTGCCGAATTGTTGGTGATCCCCGGAGAGGCAGAGAATATTATGGATATCGAAGGAGGCAGCTCCCAGGATATCGCTCTGCAGGGCAATTCTGTTTCTATCCCGGGTGACCATTTGGAGAATCGGCTCCAGGCCCATCAGTTTGAGCCGAATACAGGCTGCCAGACTGCACAAACGGGTTACCGAGGTTTGATTGTCGGTAATGTTGATGGCATCCACATAATGCTTGATCATTTCCGCCTTCTTGGTGATTATCTCTCCACTGCTGCCGCGGGGGGGACCACACTCTGACGTGACCGCCAGATGACCTGCTGCAAGGATCTTTTCCAATCTGCTCGGAGTCTTTGTGCTCACGGCTGTAAATCCTCCCTGACCAGTCTTCTTGGCCCGCCTGCCCGTTCGGTGGACCAGTCTTTGATAGCAATAAGCTCATCATAGTCGTCCAGCCTCCCCAGTTCCTTGAGTCGGTCAATAATAAGCTGCCAGGCACAGTCAAGCTCTTTGCTTATCTCACATTTTCCCTTGGTGGAGCCACCGCAAGGACCGTTAAAAAGTCTTTTCGCACATCGGGAAACGGGACAAATTCCCGCCGTTTTCCCTAACATACACTGACCGCATCCCTGACAGCGCTCCGCCCAGACACCCCTTTCCTCGGTTACACCCATGAACAAGGTATCAACACCCGGATAAATGGGGGTTCGGAAGTATTTCTCGGCCATGAATTGCACTCCCACCCCGCAGGCCAGAGAAATGACGGCATCATATTCATCAATGATATTTCTTATCTCTTCCAGGTATTCATGGTCACACTGGCGCTCCAGGGTGACCTCTTTGACCTCCAGCTCTTTTCCCTCTTTCATGAATGCCATCTCTAAAGCCGAGGCCAGGATTTCCACCTCTTTTTTACCGCCGGCATAGCATACCGTAACGCACTCATTACATCCGACAACAAGGATCTTTTTACAATCGCGTACAAATCCAATAATTTCATCAATGGGTTTTTTTTCTGCCACGATCATAGTTCAGTACCTTTCATACTGCTATCAAGCAGCCTTTTTGTTTTGAAGTGCTCCTTTAATGGGATTGGGTCCCAGGGCTTTGATCCTTTCGTGCATTTCTTTAGCCACCTCTGCAAATCGAGGACCATCGGAGGCCGCTATATTATACATTTCTAATCTCTCTCCTCCGATACCAATCTCATCCAGGAGCTTCTTTGTATACACTACCCTTTTTTTGGCCCTTAAATTGCCGGTGAGGAAGTGACACTCGCCTTCAAGACACCCTACAACATATGCCCCGTCAGCACCCCTTTGAAAGGCCTTCATCATGTGGATTACATCTACCTTACCGGTACAGGGTAGCCGTATGATCCTGATACTATCAGGATACGTTAAGCGCATGGTACCTGCCAGGTCCGCTGCTTCGTAGCCTCAGTAGATACAGCAAAAAGCCACAATAATCGGCTTGAATTCTCTCACCTGAAAATGGCCTCCTCACTCAACTGCTACCAGATTTTGGCCAGGAGCAATGGAGCCTGCCCTCCCCGTCCCGAGACCGGGACGGGATCGGGAGGTGCGAAATGCCTGGAACACACTGCTGTCCCTGTAGTATTTCGGAAGTGGATCCCTTGAACGGCATTCTGCAAACCAGGCCTGGGCCAGGGTACTGGCCTCCGTCTCGTATACACTACATCTCGACGTGAATTGAAAAATACCGGTTCTCCATTTCTCCAGTACTCCATTCCTCCATTTTCATCTTGCCTCCATCAGGGCATCAATCTGGGCTAATATCTGGGTATCCTCGAAGTGGGAGAGGGTAATGGCCTTGGCCGGACACTCGGCTGCACAGACACCGCATCCCTGACATTTGGAAATATCAATGTCTGAAACCCCATCCTCATTAATAAATGGCACCTCATACGGGCAGGCCCTGACGCAAATAAGACAGGCGGCACACAGCTCTGGATCGACTCTGGCTACAACACCTCCCGCCTCTATGTAATCCTGGGAAAGCAGGCGGCAGGCTCTTGCAGAAGCAGCCAGGGCCTGGGAAATACTTTCATCAATCCTCTTGGGCGAATGTGCCAAACCGCAAACAAAGATGCCATCGGATTGTGTGTCAACCGGCCGTAGCTTCACATGGGCCTCTAAAAAGAACCCCTCGTTGGTTAGTGGGACCTTTACTATATTTGCAAGCTCCTCTGTGTCTCCTGCAACAACCCCTGTGCTTAAGATTAATTGATCAGGGCGGA
>Ga0114920_10001694_pt1 | contig 10246 bp, 9 predicted proteins | sample ChitaG_FD_88683 | JGI IMG/M metagenome (GOLD analysis project Ga0114920, IMG submission 88683) | Deep subsurface microbial communities from South Pacific Ocean to uncover new lineages of life (NeLLi) - Chile_00310 metaG | ecosystem: Environmental > Aquatic > Marine > Oceanic > Sediment ...
AGTGTCCAAGATAATTTAATTTTTATGAAATGAGCTGTGAGTTTAAAGACGATCATAATAAAACTGCTTGAATGAATTGGAGTAATGGAGTGATGGAGTATTGGAAATTATTATTGCTTCATTACTCCATCACTCCATTACTCCAAGGTCCCTAGCTGGGCAAATACCATTTTGATCTATACTTACAGTCTGTTTCATAAACATCAATTGTCTATTTTGGACAACAGTGAATCAAGATACTATATAGTTTTTGACATTTTAAGTTGGTGGTATGATGGCGAATATACAACTTGCGCGGCACAACAAACTGTGATAACTGTATTTTACATGAAACAATATGTTATTGATGAGCTAAGACCCAAAGATTACGAAGCGATCCAGGCTTACATGGAGGAAAACTATAGTTCCTCAAAGGTAGCTGGAATTTACTGGATACCGCTTGATCAGAAGATCCTTACCAAAGTTCAGGCTGAACATACAAACTGCCAGCCATTTTATTTTGCCGTTGATCTTGAACCAAACCTTATGTCCTTTGAGCTGCTGGTGCGCACAATAAATAGAGTGCGATGCAGCTGCATGGGCTATGCAACTGAAACACAGCGCAATTGGATCATAGAGTTTGCCGACTTAATTTTTGAAAAACTTGAGATCAAAATTTAGCAGGATGTCGTGTTTGAAAATCCGGAATCGATCTAAGATACGAACCATTTCGCTTATTTTATGGACTCTGCTAGTAACAGGTTTTTTCGCTATCCTGGCAATATTTGTCTCTTTTACCAGCAAAAGTGGCGATCTGCCGCATATAGTCACAAGAATTTGGGCAAAATGCATACTTGTTGCCAGCGGCATCAAGGTTACGGTAAAAGGCCGTTCCAACATTGATTCTGCCGGATCTTACATTTACATGTCCAACCATTTAAGCAATTTTGACATACCTGTTCTCCTGGCATATCTTCCTGTTCAGTTCAGATGGCTTGCAAAGGCTGAACTTTTTAAAATACCCCTTTTCGGTTATGCCATGCAAAGGGCAGGCTATATAAGTATCGATCGTTCAAATTTTAGGTCTGCCGTACAAAGTCTCAAAAGGGCGGCAAAAAATATCAGAGATGGAGTGTCTGTCTTAATCTTTCCCGAAGGCACCCGCAGTCAGGATTGCAATATCCAACAATTTAAAAAAGGAGGATTTGTTTTGGCGGTTGATTCCGGTGTTCCAATTATTCCTGTTATAATTCATGGAACATGGCCGATCATGCCAAAAAAACGAATCCTGTTTAAACCCGGAAATGTTATTCTTGAAATCGCAAAGCCGATCAAATCTTCGGATTACACCAGGAAAACCAAGGAAGATCTTATGGAAAAAGTCAGAAATGTCTTGATTGAGTCCTTTGAAAAAGTCAATAAGGACAGGTGCTTATGTTAAAGATAATACCCCTGGGCGGGCTGGGAGAAATCGGCCTTAACATGATGGTTTTCGAATATGGAGATTCGTCTTTTATTGTTGATGCCGGGCTTATGTTCCCTGAAGATTATATGCTGGGTGTCGATTACGTAATCCCTGATATGAGTTATATAAAACAGAAAAGCTCAAATATATTAGGGATTGTGTTAACACATGCCCACGAAGACCATATCGGGGCACTCCCTTATCTTCTGAAAAAGATAAATGTGCCGATTTTCGGGACCCCTTTTACGCTGGAGGTCGTGCGGAATAAACTTGAAGAGCAAGGTCCTTTTTCATCAGTTTCACTGCATGCAATTTCTCCAAGGGAAAAACTTAAATTAGGCGCTTTTGAACTTGAGTTTATCCGTGTCAGTCACAGTGCCGTGGATGGTGTGGGCATTGCCGTAAGAACACCTCTTGGTCTTGTTGTTCATACAGGCGATTTTAAAATCAGCCACACTTCCGTTGACGGTAAGATAACCGACGTAAACAAGTTTGCCCTGTGCGGCGAGGAAGGTGTTCTTGCCCTGTTGTCAGACTCCACAAATGTGGAAAAGGAAGGATATACCATCTCCGATCAGGAGATTGGTGAAACATTGGCAAGAATTGCTGCTGGGAGGAGAGGACGGATCATTGTCGGACTTTTTGCCTCCAATATTTCCCGGATACAACAGGTCATTGATATTGCACAGGCAACCAACAGAAAAGCCATTTTCAACGGCCGCAGCATAGAAACCAGTGTTAATATTGCAAAAGAGCTTGGATATATAAATATTCCTGAAGGGATGGAGATAGATATCAAACAGGTCAATGACTTCCCGGATGACGAGATCTTAATAATAACCACCGGCAGTCAGGGAGAACCCATGGCGTCCCTTGCCCGCATGGCTGCCGGGCACCATAAGCAGATAAAGATTAAAAAAGAGGACACGGTTATTCTTTCCTCGAAATTTATACCTGGTAATGAAAAAGCCATTACCAAGATTATCAATGCTCTTTACAGACGAGGGGCCGATGTTATTTATGAAAAGATATCGGCGATTCACGTATCAGGCCATGCTTTTCAGGAAGAATTAAAGCTGATGATCAACATGACCAAGCCCAAATATTTTATACCGATACACGGTGAATACCGGCATCTGATTCTCCATGCCCGTCTGGCCGAGCAGGTCGGTATATCGAAGGAAAATGTCCTTCTTGCTGAAAACGGTCAGATAATTGAATTTGATGAAAATGGTGGCAGAATTCAAGACAGTGTTTTAACAGGCCGTGTGCTCATAGACGGTAAAGGTGTTGGAGACGTCGGGAGAAGTGTGCTCAAAGAGAGACGTGATCTGTCAAAAGACGGCTTTGTTGTGGTTAACATGGCTATTGACGAGGAGACAGGAATTGTGGTGTACGGGCCGGAAATAGTATCTCGCGGCTTTGTGTTCGAGACCGAAACAGGACATCTTTTGGAAGACGCAAAGTGTGTTGTCCTTGAAATTGTAGAGGAAGTGGGTCCTGAGGTGCCGGACCGTGTCAACAAGATCCGATCAAAGACGCAAAGCGACCTGAGGAAATATTTTTCCTTTACCATAAAGCGCCGTCCGGTTATACTACCATTTATTATAGAAGTTTAGGAATTAACGATTGACAATTGAAGTGAAAAACTATGCGTAAAGAACTTATTGGAATTTTTCTGTTTTTTTTCGTTATTCTAACTCTTATCAGTCTTATGTCATACAGCCCGGCTGACCCTTCAATCCACAACGCAAAAGCCGCAGGCCATATTCACAACCTGTTCGGTCTGTTTGGAGCCCATCTGTCGGGTCTTCTTATTGGACTTTTCGGGCTTGGCGCATTCTGGATTCCGATGTTACTCCTTATTACGAGCATCCATTTTTTTGGCAATCACCCGGACAAGGCAATTGTTTTGACCATTGTCGGCGGAATTCTCCTGGTGGTGACCACAGGAAGCTTGCTGGCACTTAAGCAAAACCACATTATTGTTTTTGGAACTAAATTTTCATCAGGCGGTATTATAGGGATCCCGTTAAAATCATTTCTCGTAAAGTATTCCAATGTTACAGGCGGCGCTATTATACTGGTCCTTTTATGGCTAACCGGTTTTATACTGGCCACAGGCTTCTCTCTGATAATGTTGTCAAAACGCTGTTGGAAAACGATTATTTTTTCTGCGGATCGAATACAAACATCAATTGTCAAGTGGAAAGAACAATGGAAAAAATCAAGAAAACATTCAAAAATTAAAAAAGATCAGGCTGTCAAGCAAAAACGGGAAATAAAAATCAAGGCGCCCGGTCCTAAGCCGATCAAGGAAGTTCCGGTTCCAAGGCAGGAGGCTTTCGAGTTCATGCATCCTGAAAAAAGATTTCACCTGCCTTCTGTAAATCTTCTGGATGATGTCAAGATGAGACCTTCTTCTGCTGATAATGAAAATTTGCGAATGCAGTCGAAACTGCTGGAAAAAAAACTTGAGGACTTTGGCGTCAAGGGGGAGGTTGTTGCGGTATCGCCCGGTCCTGTCATTACAACCTTTGAATATGAACCTGCCCCTGGCATAAAGATTAATAAAATAGTTAATCTTACAGACGATCTTGCCCTTGCGCTCCGGGCGATAAGTATCAGGATTGTAGCGCCGATTCCGGGAAAAGCTGCGATCGGAATTGAGCTCCCGAATGCATCCAGGGCGCTTGTAAGATTCAAAGAGGTTGTGGCCTCCAGCGTTTTTGAAAGATCGAAGTCAAAGCTTACTATCTGTCTCGGCAAGGACATCATAGGGAATCCCGTGGTGGCAGAACTCGACAAGATGCCCCATCTTTTAATTGCAGGCGCCACCGGAACCGGCAAAAGCGTGGCTTTAAATTCCATGATTTGCAGCCTGTTATACAAATCAACGCCTGATGAAGTAAAGCTCATCATGATCGACCCAAAAAGGATCGAACTTTCAAATTATGACGGGATACCACACCTTATTACCCCTGTAGTGACAGATATAAAAAAAGCGACCAACGCCCTTTTCTGGGCAGTAAAGGAAATGGAGAAAAGATATGAATTGCTTTCGGAAAGGAACGCCAGGCACATCAGACAGTACAACCAGAAAATAGATAAGGAAGGCAAGACGGCGGAAGGAGAGGCCTGGGAAAAACTGCCGTATATTGTTCTGGTTATTGATGAGCTTGCCGATCTTATGATAGCTGCTTCACGGGACGTGGAGGTTGCCTTGACGCGTCTCGCCCAGATGGCCAGGGCTGCCGGTATCCATTTGATACTTGCAACCCAGAGGCCTTCGGTGGATGTGCTGACCGGAATCATCAAGGCAAATTTCCCGACCCGTCTCACTTTCCAGGTTTCTTCCAGGACCGATTCAAGGACAATCATCGATACCAGTGGAGCAGAAAACCTTCTTGGCAACGGGGATATGCTTTTTTTGCCTCCGGGTACTTCCAAACTTCAGCGTATCCATGGGGCATATATTTCAGAGGCAGAGCTTGCAAGGATCACGAAATTTTTGAAAAGCCAGAAAACACCGGAATACGATGACGCTGTTGTTAAAGCACTTGCAAAGGAAAAGGATGCATTTGATGCCGAGGAATATGACGAAAGATATGATGATGCACTAGCTCTCATTACCAAGACAAGGCAGGCATCAATATCGATGATTCAGCGTCATTTGCGCATAGGCTATAACAGAGCCGCCCGTATTATCGAAATGATGGAGAAAGAAGGAATAGTCGGCCCTTCAGACGGCGCCAAACCAAGGGACGTTCTAGTTAAAGGGTATGATGAGATTCCATGATAAAGCGTTGAAATGGAACCTGATGAAAAACTGTTAAATAGCGTAAAGGGCTTTCTGGATGCCCGGGAAGGCAGGGGCCTTTATGAAATCGCACTGGAGGCCAGCAGGCTGGGGCCCTGCCTGGAAATCGGGAGTTACTGCGGCAAATCTACAATCTATCTTGGTACAGCCTGTAAGGAAAACAACGGTATTCTCTTTTCAATTGATCATCACAGGGGTTCTGAGGAACAGCAACCCGGGGAAGAGTATTTTGACACCGAACTTTTTGACCCTGAGTCCGGCCGTGTAGACACATTGAAAGAATTTAGAAAGACAATCGAAATGGCCGATCTCGATGATACGGTTGTTCCCATGGTATGCAGATCTGGTGTTGCTGCGCGCCTATGGGCAACACCCCTAAGCCTGGTTTTTATTGACGGTGGTCACTCATACGAAGCGGCATACACAGATTACAACGCCTGGGCAGGACACATCATGCCCTATGGGTATCTTCTGATCCACGATATTTTTAAAAACCCTGAAAAGGGCGGTCAGGCACCGTATCATGTCTACAAACTGGCCGTTGCATCCGGCCTTTTCAGGGAACTTTCCATGATCAATACTTTGGGGGTGCTTAAGCGGCGCACCTTCGGAGACATTCCTCAAAACCTTCCAAAATAGATAATATCAATAAGCAACATTGCCTGCTGAACGGTTAAATATCATTATATCAGGCAATTTTGCATAATAATCAATTGTTGGCCTACAGGAGAATGAGATAACATGACCGAAGGAATATTGCTTTTCTTGCTAACGCTGGTTGCATCCGGAATCGGGACGGCGACGGGGTTCGGTACTTCAACAATCATGATTCCTGTGCTGACCTTGTTCGTGCCGGTACCTATAGCGCTCCTCTTCGTGGGTATTATCCATCTGTGTGGCAATGTTTGGAAAGTCCTCCTATTCAAGAATGGCTTTGATTGGAAGCTCGTCCTTGGGTTCGGGCTTTCCGGAATTGTCGCAAGTTTCCTTGGTGCTTCTCTCTCGCTCCAAGCCACAGCCCTGCCATTAAAAAAGATGCTGGGTGCATTCCTGATTCTCTACGTCATTTTCCTTTTCCTGAAGCGAGAATGGGCCTTGCCCAAGACCCAAGGCACAGCGGTCTGTGGAGGCTTACTCTCCGGTCTGTTCGCCGGTTTTTTTGGTGTCGGTGGTGCGGTTCGTGGCGCTTTTCTCACTGCGTTCAATCTGCGCAAAGAAGTGTATGTCTTCACTTCCGGTTTGATTGCGCTGTTCATCGATGTAACTCGCGTATCGCGGTACGTTTGGGGCGGAACACGTCTGGAAGAAAGCCTGCTCTACGCACTAGCCGCCTGCATCCCGATTTCCTTTCTTGGCGCCTATGCCGCAAAGAAATCGCTGGACAGGTTGCCACAGAGATTCTTTCGTGTCTTCGTCGGAATTTTTCTTGCTCTAGTCGGGATCAAGCTTCTATCGTGGTCGTAAGAGGATTGAATCGGCTCTGCATGCAGTGGGCAAGAAATTGATTGTAGGAGTCGAAACGGCTGCTTAAATTTTTCTGTGCTAACTTATTCACTATTAAAGTCTTATGACCCAAAGGGGGCATAATGAGAAGTTCCACTACAATTATTTAACAGACTGATCTTGTTTTATTCTTAAATATTTTAAGCGCCAGACAGCTTTTTCATGGGTTATTCCCGCTAATTTCTTTCCTAAAGTAAAGTACAATGCTTTTCCCCATGACAGGATTAAGCAGATTGTCAAGAAAGCGGGTAATCCATGGACGCTTCATCATGTCCCAGACTAAAAAGCTGTGATACAGGTTTACAAACCGACAATCTTCACGTGACGGTCCGACAATGCATTTCAGCCACCAGTAAGGTGTGTGGAGGCTGTGGGCAAAATGGACTCCCCATCTTTTTATGCCTGCGTTTTCCAGAAGATCGATAAGCTCTTTCTTTTTATATATGCGGATATGTCCGTTGTTGGCATTGTGGTAATTTTCAGAAAGGGCCCAGCAGATCCGTTCCGGAAGGTATCTTGGGACACTGACAACAAGGTTCTTTCCGGGTTTTAAGACCCTGACGATCTCAGAAACAGCGGCCTTTTGGTCATGGATATGTTCCAGAACCTCTGAGCAAATGACAAGATCGAAAAAATTGTCTTTAAAAGGCAGATCAAGTGTGTCGGCAACAGAAATTCCCCACACCCCGCCGCCATGGTCTCCGAGTTCCTCATGGTATTTCAGTCTGTTTTTAGCCTCGAAAGCATCATCAAAGTTAATGTCTACTCCCATTGCGACCACTTTTTTGAATCGAAAAGCAGCACAGGTGTGGCGTCCCGATCCGCAGCCTATGTCCAGGACCCGATAGCCGGACAAACGGCAAGGATCAGACATACAAAGCCTGTTAAAGTCGACGGTAATCACTGATAGTCTCCCTGTATGCCTCAACAGTCAGCTCAGCCGCTCTTTTCCAGGTAAAGAGTTTGTGCACCCTTTTATATCCGGCACGTCCCATTCTTTCTGCCTGCTCAGGATTGTCGAGAATCGCTGTGACAGCTCCGGCAAGGGCCTGAGAATCAGCAGGCGGGACCAGGATTCCGGCATCCCCAACCACTTCAGATAATGCACCGCCTGTGGTGCTTATCACCGGAAGACCGCATGCCATGGCCTCACCGGCAGGGAGGCCGAACCCCTCATACACGGATGGAACAACCGCAACGAAGGCCTTTGCATATTGTCGAACGAACTCATCGTTGCTGATCCGGCCTGTAAATGTGATAAATTTTCCTATACCCAGCTCTTTTATGAGCTTTTCGATACCCCCGTTTTTTTTTGGAGTCCCGACAACGATAAGCCTGAGCTTGCTGTGTGTTTTGGATATTTCAGCCACAGCCTTCAGAAGGTAATCCAGCCCCTTTAAAGGCATATCCGCGCTGTTTGTAACAATGATGCGATTTCTTTCCCTCTTGATTTCAGGAACAGGATAAAAAAGGTCTGTGTTGATACCATTGGGTATAATTCTGAACCGTTGAAGCGGTATCTTAAAATCTCTGCCGATATCATCTCTTGCGCATTTTGAAACTGTGATAATGTGAGAAAGTGTTCGGGAAACCCTTTTCTGCATACCAATAAAAGAATACCATCGAATCTGTTTTATCTTTTGCCAAAAAGAGGAAGCAGTTTTTACGGCAACAACCTTGTCGACTGTAATGGGATGATGGATTGTGGCAATGGTAGGAATATATTTATTAATTGCCCGGATACCGTATGAAAGGCTCTGGTTGTCGTGCACGATATCGTATTTGCGAATCTTATTTCTTAAGAATCTATAAACCCTGAGTCCAAAGGTAAAAGGTTCAGGAAACCCCATGGTGGAAACTCCCAGCCATTCAATAAGATTAACGGGATCTGAAAGCTCCTTTAAAGATGGCACCCTGAACAGGTCATCAGGATTATAAAGGTCAAGGCCTTGAATTCTAAACAGAGTAATATCCTCATCAAGATGCGGGTCGGGTGGTCCGGAAACCACTTCCACATGATGACCCAGTCCTTTGAGCGCCCTGCTCAAGTTTTTAATATAAACCCCTTGCCCGCCGCAGTGGGGATTGCTCCTGTAACTTAAAAGGCAGATTTTTAAAGGGGCGTCATTAGTCTCGGGCATCATGGAGTTCTTCCTTATTACACTTCATAAACAAGTGTAATTGTAACACTTTAGCTTTTTAAAAATATTTCCGCTTCAGGTATAATTAAATTTTTACTGAAAAAACTCGTGGATAATGGCTCGTAATGAAAGAACCCGCCCGGTCTATTAATAAAGGTTTTTGCTTTAAGAGAATGTTTCATTTTTAAATCAAATCACTTATGGTTCTTTCATAACGAGCCCTAAGCCACTCAAACAGTTTCCAGCACAAAATTTAATTATACCTGAAGCTAGTTTGAAATCGATTTGCTTCAAAGACTAAACTGTAACGTGTAATTCAATTACAGCCCGGGTGTCATGTTTGTAAAGTTCTTTTTGACGGCTTTGTAAAGAGTTCTTTCCTGGCTTATGTTTTCATTCTTTAAGCCGGCAAAAAACTTTTCGTAGATCATGCTCGCCAGTCTCCCGCTCAACCGAATTCGCTGAACAGTAATATTATGATTTGTTTGACACGCAAGCCTGATTTTTCTATACTTCATCCCGTAAAAAGCGACCCGCAAAAAGATAGTTGCCTCCTTTGTAATTTCATGTACAACCAGTTAATTTTTGTATTTTAGGTAGTCCTCCATGGCTAAGATAGTTAATCTTAAGGGTTATCGAACCAGAGCGGTCGAGCAAAAAGGCTTTGGCCCCTGGCATAAACGCTTTGAAGAATCATACGGTGAGAAAACCGGGCTTTCAGACCTTTCAGAAAGGACTTTATATCTGCTGGCCCTGCCCGGAGAGGATAGTGCTGTTGCCTTTTATGAGTTAATAATGGGTATCCTGGGCCTTGGAGCAGCTACAAGGTTTTATTATCTTGACAGGAAAGAACAAATGATGGTTGTGGACATCCATCTTTTTTTGGCTGATCAAGTTCGCTTTGAAATGATGAGGCGGTTGGGATGGCTCGACAACTTCTACTGTGAAAGGTATAGACTTCTTGAGATGGTCCAGGACTTTAATAAAGTGAAAGCCCGGTGCATGGACAACCACCCGGTACTTGCAAAATCCCACCCTGACTACGGTGCTTACAAAAAACTAACTATGATGGACAGGGAAGTCTTCATACGCCGTATGTTCCCCAAGGCACTCGAAACCTATAAAAAAAGGCCTGGATCGTAGAGCTATTTTTGAGCGAGCCCTAAATCGATGCAATTCATGTCTTATCTGTATGCGCTATAGAAGGCTATGCATAGTAAAGAATCCTGGCCCAAAGGACCAGGCTTTGGTTTGCCCCTGAAAGGGGTTACTATCAATAATTTTAAATCCGAAATTCGAATATCGCCTGATCTTATAAAATGGTCGAAACAAATCCGA
>Ga0114920_10001696_pt1 | contig 10245 bp, 8 predicted proteins | sample ChitaG_FD_88683 | JGI IMG/M metagenome (GOLD analysis project Ga0114920, IMG submission 88683) | Deep subsurface microbial communities from South Pacific Ocean to uncover new lineages of life (NeLLi) - Chile_00310 metaG | ecosystem: Environmental > Aquatic > Marine > Oceanic > Sediment ...
ACTACTACATATGAATTAGGCATTGGTTTTCTCAGGGGGATAGGAGACTGCGCGGTGAAACTCAGTAGATCTGTTGAAGACCTCTTAGCAGATACTGAGGCTATCAGATATTCTACCACCATTGGAACCAATGCCATGCTCCAGCATAAAGGTCCTAACTTGGGTCTAATCACCACTGCTGGATTTGAAGATGTAATTTTTATCGGCAGGGGTCGACAGTGGGCAGACGGCATGCGTCCAGCAGAAATTAAGGATATGACACGAATTGAGAAACCAGCCCCCTTAATTTCCCGTAAGATGATAGTAGGGCTAAGAGAAAGAATAGACTGCTTCGGGCGCATAATCAGTCCCTTGGTAAGGGAGGAGGTTCTGGAGAAAGTCCGTTATCTGGTTGATAACGGAGCGCGTGGCTTCGTTATTTGCCTACTTTGGTCATTTCTCAACCCAACTCATGAGAGGCAAGTAAAGAGAATCATAGAAGAAGAATTCCCTGAAACCTATTTGGGTAATATGCCGATTATCTTGTCCAGCGAAATTTCCCCAAAAGAGGGAGAATATACCAGGACAATGACAGCCCTAGTCGATGCCTATATGCATCCAGAGCTTGTAGAGCAGCTTTCATCCTTGGGAGAGAGTTTAAGGGAGAGGGGCTACATAAAGCCCTTGCTCCTGGTGCATAATACGGGGGGTTCTAAGAAAATTTCTAGAACCAAGGCGATCAATACCCATAATGCCAGCCCTGTAGCTGGTTTATCTGGAGCTTTATATGTAAGCAAGCTCTATGATTTACCATATGTTGTTTATACCGATGTTGGAGGGACGAGCTTCGACATCGGATTGATTGCGGGAGGTGAACTACCTTTTTACGACCTCGTCCCGGTAATCGATAGATGGCGAACTCAGTTAAGAACTATAGAGACAAATTCAATTGGTGCCGGTGGCGGCTCGATAGCTTGGTTAAACCCAATGCTTGGTAACCGATTGGAGGTTGGTCCTATGAGTGCTGGCGCCATGCCCGGTCCAGCCTGCTATGATTTAGGAGGAGAGGAACCTACGGTAACCGATGCCGATTTGATACTGGGTTATATAGACCCGGACTTCTATCTGGGTGGAAGGATGAAATTGAATAAAGCAAAAGCAGTAAAAGCCATAAAAAGGCTAGCTGACCGATTAGGTACAAACGAAGTAGCCACCGCTGCAATGATAAAACAGGTAGTCGATGTCAAAATGGGTCAAGAAATCTTCAGACAAGTAGCGCTCAGAGGTTATGACCCTAGACAATTTGCTTTGTTTGCCTGTGGTGGTGCTGGTCCGACACACTGTTGTGGGTTCGCTCCCCCAGTAGGATTAACAAAAATCTTGATGTCGCCCTTCTCTCCAGTGTTTGGCGCTTTTGGTGGAACTACATTGGATATAAAACATATATATGATAAGTCTAGACATATCAAGGTTTTTGATTTTGCCACACAAAGATACTTCTCCGAGTTTGAAATGTTTAATTCTGTGGTTAACGAGCTGAAAGATTCAGCAATCGATGACCTAAGACTGGAGGGGTTTTCAGAGGGGCAGATTACCTTCACCCTAGAACTGGAGACAAGATATGGAACACAATATACCTATACCCGTATCCAGTCTCCAATAATGTTTATTAACAATGAAGAGGATGTAAGAAGACTCTGTGACACCTTTACCGAAACCTATAGTAGGATTTACGGTCCTGAATCGGCTTTCCCTCAGGGTGGCATTGATGTTGAAACATTTATGCTAACTGCCCAAGTTCCTGTAGCCCATTTTCCAATGAAAGAGCATGAGATGGTAAGTGAAGTCCCGGCTAAGGAAGCACTTAAAGGAGAGAGGGAGGTCTACTGGGAGGAATTAGGTGGTTTCAGAAAAACGAGCATCTATAGTTTTGACGGGTTAAAAGCAGCGAACATCATAAATGGTCCTGCCGTTATTGAGGCTGAAAATACTACTTATGTAATAGCTCCTGGGTGGAAATACACGGTGGATAAGTATATGAACGGAATTATGGAACTAAAATAAATAACACAAGGAGGTTCAAAAATGCCAGGCGGAATTGATAGGGAAGTTGTAACAAGGCTCGCCCCTGAACCAATAACTGAAAAGGAAAAAGAGTGTATCAAGGGCATTGACGCTACAGAGCTGGGGATTTTTACCCACAGATTAGAGATGATAGCGTCAGAATGTAAGGAAATGCTATTAAAGCTTGGTGCAAGCACAGGGTGCCGCTGGGGGGATATTGGTTTCGGTATATATACCTCATCAGGGGATAATGCCATGGCGTCAACCGGTATCTATTTTCATACAATTTTGGGGCAGATACCTCTCAAATACATTATAAAGCACTGGGCGGATGACCCTTCGGTAGGGATTAAGCCGGGGGACGCATTCTTTTGCAATGACCCTCTGTATGGTGGTGTGCATGGCTGCGACATGGGGGTATGGACGCCAATATTTTATGAAGATGAACTTGTGTGCTGGGCTGGCAGCGTTATTCACACTGGCGAGAATGGCTCTACAGAACCCGGTGGTTCACCTACTCAGTCGAGAAGTAGGTATGACGAGGGTTTACTTATTCCACCAATAAAGATTTGTGAGAACTATCTCTTGAAAGAAGATTTTATGAACATGGTTTGCCATATGATAAGAGACCCTCGTTCTTTCACCTTGGATATAAAGGCAAGGTTAGCTGCCTGCAGATTGGGAGAAAGGCGCATCGTAGAACTGGTAACGGAAAAGGGAGCTAACTTTGTAATTGGAGCTATTAGAAGCCTGATTGAAACAACGGCAAACGCAGCCAGGATGCGCCTACGTCAGTATAATGATGGTGTGTTTAGAGTCGCCCGGTTCACAGATGCGGTCGGCACAGAAGACGGCTTAATGAAAACTACGATTACTATGGAAAAGAGAGGCGATTCATTATTTTTTGATTTTACGGATACTTCACCAGAGGTTCGTGACCATCCATGTAATACACACTGGATAGGGGTTCTGGGTGTTTGCTGTATTTACTTTTGCGGCTATCTGTTCCCTGATTTACCCTCAAATGCTGGTCTATTAGCACCACTCCAGTGGAAGGTCCCGGAAAATACCTATATAAATCCTAGTATGGAATCTCCAACCGGACTATCACCATTTGCCCAGACAAACTCCGAAATTGGCATGGCTCAATTGGGCGCCAAGCTAATCTTTTCCCAGGACCCAGATCGTAGTGTAGCCCCGGGTTGGTGTGCATTTAATATGCCATACTTTGGAGGATTGAATCAGTGGGGAGAACCCGTTGCCGATGTAACCGCTGACATCAATGGTGCTGGATATGGGGCTTCTCGCGATAGGGATGGGATTAGCGTTGGCGGCGCTGTTTTTGCCCCGGAGTCTGATACCGGAGATGCCGAGAGCGGAGAACTATACTTACCATGGCTTTACTTATTCCGAGGTTTTCTACCAAGCAGCTTTGGGCACGGTAAGTTTAGGGGCGGGGCTGGAATGAATTATGCAATGGTGGTACATAATGTGCCATGGGTTTTCTTGGGTGGTCTGGGCTTCGGCTCTAAATTCCCTGCACTTTATGGGCTCTTTGGCGGTTATGCTCCACCAACAATACCCTTTACCAGGATTAGGCAAAGTAATCTAAAAGAGCTGTTAGAAAAATCGGACCCAAATACTCCATCTTCAGCCCGAATGCTATATGAAGGGAAAGCCATCAAGGGCTCGTACACGGTTGACTCGTATCCTTCGGTGGTTCAGCCTATGGTAGACGGGGATATGATAGTGGGCTCCATGGGCGGAGGTGCCAGCTACGGCGATACAATTGAGCGAGACCCGCGGCTAGTAATGCAAGATTTAGAAGGTGGACTAATTTCTCACTGGGTAGCCAGGAATGTTTATAAGGTAGTCTATGATGAAGATACATTGATTGTAGACGAGGAAAAAACGAAGCTCCGGCGCGAACAAGAAATGGCAGATAGAAAAAGGAGGGGATTAAAATACGAGGAATTTGAGAGAGAATGGCTCAAAATAAAACCTAAGGATGAGGTTCTCAAATTCTATGGTAATTGGCCTCACCCATCCCAACAGGAATGATAGGAAGGGAACAAATGCCGCTGAATAAGGTTGTACCAAGCTTTGACGAAGCAGTAGCTGATATCTTTGATGGGGCCGTAATATTGTGTGGTGGTTTCGGGGACGTGGGTGGCAATCCAGGCTACCTGTTTAGAGCCTTAGCTAGACTTCCGGTGAAGAATCTTACCCTTGTCGGTAATTCCCCGGCAATTGGTAGGGAAACCCAGGAGGCGCTGGCGAGATTGATGACAGTTCCAGATTGGTATGCCGATGGTGGACCGCTAATAAAGAGTGGTCGGGTTAGGAAGTTAATCGTCTCGGTTCCACAATTGCCTATAGTGCGCGTGGGTGAACTGCCTCTTGTCAAGGCATTGCAGGAGGGGCAACATATTGAAGTCGAGTTGGTACCACAAGGCACGCTTGCCGAGAGGATAAGAGCAACGAAGGCGGGTATTCCTGCTTTCTACACTCCTACTGGGGTAGGGACTGCCGTCGCCAAGGGAAAGGAGGTAAGGGTCTTTGATGGGGAAGAGTATCTCCTTGAGCGTGCCATAAAAGCGGATTTTAGCTTTATTCGGGCCTACAAAGCAGATAGATATGGGAATCTCATTTATAAGGGTACATCACGTAGCTTCAATGCAACCATGGCGGGAGCATCCACGGTAACTATCGCCGAGGTTGACGAGGTAGTGGAGCTTGGGGAGCTAGACCCTGAAGTTATCGTAACCCCAGGTATATATGTGAACCGTGTAGTGGTTAGACCCCGAGACTAAGCTGATTATAGGTAAAGGAGGGCTTGGATGAGCAAGGAAAAACAGAGGCTCGATGAACAGACAGTGGCTCTGCGCCTGGCTAAGGAATTTAAGGATGGAATGGTAGTTAACCTTGGCGGTGGCTTGCCGAGTATAGCATGTAACCTCGTGCCTGAGGAGAGAGAGATTCTGTTCCACTCTGAAAATGGTGTCCTTGGCTATGGTCAAATAGCAACATTGGAGGAGGCAGACTGGAACCTATTTAATGCCAGTGCTCAACCGGTTACTCCCTTACCCGGGATGAGTTTCTTTAGCCATGATGAATCCTTTGCTATGATCAGGGGTCGGCATATTGATATTTGTGCTCTTGGTGGATTACAGGTATCGGAGAAGGGCGACCTGGCTAACTGGGCAATGGGTAATCTAGACTGGTATGGAGGAGATATTCATACCTGGATTAGGGAAGGCAGATTTCCGCCTGGCATTGGTGGCGCAATGGATCTGGCTCGAGGAGCCAAAAAAATCATAGTAGCCATGACTCATACTACTAAGGATAGCAAGCCAAAAATTGTGAAAGAATGCACCTATGAAATCACCGCTGTGCATTGCGTATCACAGATTATTACCGATATGGCAGTGATTGAAGTTACCGACCAAGGATTACTATTAAAAGAGGTGGCACCTGGATTCACAGCTGATGATATTCAAGCTGTAACCGAGCCAGAACTACTAATAGCTCCTGATTTAAAGGAGATAGAGCTCTAGCTTGGTGAGAGGTGCATAAATTGCTTAAGAAAAATCAACGTGCAGTTGTAGAAGGGATAATCAAATGTCCGTCCCGGGCTGGAGAGAAGCCACACCTACTGGGAAATAGGTGTAGCTCCTGCGGAAAGGTATTTTTCCCCAAAAGAGTAATCTGCCCTGATTGCTTTACTGATGACACACTTACTGAATTCGAATTGAGTTCTAAAGGGAAAATCTATACCTATACCATAGTCCATTATCCATCACCGGTGGGAGTTGAGGTGCCATATGCCTATGGATATGTGGACTTGCCTGAAAGTAATATCAGGGTCTTCTCACTGTTTACTGAGTCCGACCCTGAAAAGCTGGAAATTGGGATGAATGTACAGCTTGTGCTAGACAAGATTGGCACAGATGAGGATGGCACTGAAATAGTCGGATATAAATTTAAACCTGTTTAGAGTTGCTATTTTCTTGGGGGGTATATGAACGAGGCTTATGTGATTGGTGTTGGAATGACAGAGTTCGGTAGGCATCCGGAGAGGAGCTTGACTGATATGGGGCGGGAGGCATGCTGGAGAGCCCTTAAGGATGCTGGCATACACCCTAAACAAATACAGGCAGGATTTTCTGGGAATAGCCTAGCCCCTTATCTTCAACGAGAAGTGGACATTGGTCAACCAATACTCAGGGAAGTGGGGATAGTAGGGATACCTATCCTAAATATCTCCAATGCTTGTGCCAGTGGTTCATGCGCATTTAGGGAAGCCTGGCTGGCAGTTGCCTCTGGTCTATATGAACTGGTCATAGCTGTAGGAACAGAGAAAGCCTTTGTGGGGAAAGGGGCTATGCTGGATATTGGCAGTCAGGATTTTCAGCTAATGCAGGGGGGCGTTTTCCCCGGGGACTTTGCTTTGAAAGCTAGAAGACACATGTTGGAATTCGGCACTACCAAGGAGCAGCTAGCCAAGATATCGGTAAAAAATCATAAAAATGGTTGCTTAAATGCATATTCTCAGTTTAAAAAGGAATTTACCGTTGAAGAGGTTCTCAATTCACCTATGGTTGCTGACCCGCTAACCGTGCTGAGTTGTTGTCCCAATAGTGACGGCTCGGCTGCGACAATAATTGCCAGTAAAGATTTGGCTAAGAGGTATTGTGAGAAGCCGATTAGAATAGCCGCCTCAGCTTTGAGATCAGGTACCTACGAGCCTAATAGAAATCTGGCCTTATTTGATTTGGACTTTGAAGCGTCAAAGATAGCCTATGAGATATCAGGTTATGATCCACAGGACATTGATGTTGCCGAAGTCCATGATGCATTTACTATAGCTGAGATTATGCACTATGAGGGACTTGGCTTTTGCAAATTGGGTGAAGGAGGTCGTCTAATTGATGAAGGGGAAACGGAGATAGGCGGGAGAATACCGGTTAATCCCAGTGGCGGCCTGCTATCAAGAGGGCATCCCGTTGGTGCTACCGGACTTGCCCAGATTGCTGAGATTGTATGGCAACTAAGGGGGGAAACGGGAAAAAGGCAAGTCGAAAATGCCAGAATCGGTCTGGCACACGTTGTCGGTGGAGGTAGGGAAGGAGATGTTGGTGCTGGCACCATCCATATTTTGGCCAGGGATTGAACACCAACCCTATAACCTAAAAATCGATACCCCAGAAGCGGGAGACCTATATGGAGAAGGGAGGAGGATAATGATTACCAAGATTGACCATGTTGGTATTGTAGTAAGGAATATTGATGAAGCATTAAACATATTCTCTAACATGTTTGGGTTCAAGGCAGTGGAATCTATTACCGATCCACAACAGGAATTTAGGTCAGTCCTCATATTCGCAGGTGACGCAGCTTTGGAGCTGATTGAGCCAATAAGCCCTAAAGGGAACATTGCCAAATTTCTGGAACAGCGAGGTGGGGGCATACATCACCTGTCACTTAGTGTCGATAACATTGAACAAGAACTAGAGTCATTGCAGGCAAATGGTATACGTTTAGTGAACAAAGAGCCACAATCTTTGCCATCAGCACAGGTAGCATTTGTACACCCTCATTCAACGGGAGGCGTACTTATAGAGCTGATTCAAAGGGTTTAGTATGAACCGTAAAGGTGCCTTGAAGATAGTACCGCTCGCTCGCCGTTGCACACTTGCTTGGATTGTGCAGCCTCGCAGACAAAAAAAGAGGGGAACTCCCCCTAATGTCAATGGGAGAGCCCCTCAAATTGAAATCTAGCCCCTTTCCGGGCTTGTTGCAGTGGGTTATATATGTGTGTGGGGGGGCTTATTGAGAATAAGAAAGGGTGTAGTCAGTCACCTCAGACTACACTCTAAAAATGGGCATAAAAAAGGCAAAAGAACCTCTACACTTCAGAGGCTCTTTTGCCTTGATTGTCCTTTTCGGGCTTAAGCGTTCTATTAGGCTGTTACTGGCTCTGGCTCGGTTTTACCCTTACCCTTGCCTTTACGCTTGCCTTTAGCTTTCGGCTCGGTAGACTCGTCGGTATGCTTTGCCTCTGCCTTTGCCCTCTCTGCCTCTGCCTTTTGTGCCTCACTGGTTATCATCGGCATTACTACTAGGTGATAACCATTAGCACTAAAAAGCATTGGTGATAGCGGGCTGGTGAGCTTAAACTCTACCATACCCCCGCAGGCTCTTAAGGCTTCGGCAAGGTATTGACCGTCTACCCTCACCTTGCCTTCACCATCGGTATCGGCTACTAGCTCGGCTTGCCCCTTATCATCGGGATTAGCCATAACTATTTTACCGTCGCCTATGGCAAGGTCAATGGGATAGCCTTTGGCATTGGCTAATACCTTGAGCGAATTGACAGCCTTGATTGCCTCTACCGTGTCAAAATGGGCAAAGATGTGAAACTCAGTAGGGATTAGCTTTTGCCAGTCGGGATAATCACCAATGACGCTTACCCACTTATAGCGGATTAACTCGGTGTCTATAATTAGGCTCATACCGTCAAGGCTCTCTCCGCTAGGCTCAAAACTAACCCTAGCCCGTTTTGCTCGCTTGAGTGCGTTGACTACACCAGCGAGGTTATCACGGTTTATCAAGGCTTGTCCTTCCCCGTCATCATAATCAAGGGTAACTATCGCTAGCCTAAAACCATCGGCACTAACTATCGTGAGCTTACCGTCTTTAGCTATGAAGTTGACACAAGCTAAAACTGGTCTGTCATCACCCTTAGCGGTAAACGGTAACACTCTAGTTAATGCTTCGGCTAGCTCAATAGTTCCCACATTAGGCTTGACGGAGTTAGACGGGCTTACCCTTATATCGCAAAGGGTAAGAGGCGTTTTTTCGCCAATCCACTCATTATCGGCTAGGTTGCTGGTGTTAGCTCCGCAGATAACCTTAAGCCTCTTACCGACAGCCTGCTCACCGCTAGCACCATCGGGGGTAACCTTAACTACATTACTACCCCCCAAAGCCTTTAGGTATCCGAGTAAGCCTTTGCGTCCCAGAGTGATGTCAAGTAACATCACTCTATCGGCTAATGCCCTAGACAGGGCATTTACCAGCATAGCCTTATGAGCTACAAAGCCTTTGCCTGAACGCTTGCCCACGATATTAAGTTGTTCCACAAAACCCCCTTTTGGCGTTGGCTAGAGTGGGCAAAGCTCTAACCTAGCCTAGTAGTAAGCTACCGTCTAGCTGCGTCCCGCTAGCCTAGTCGGTGCTTCCGATACTATCACCTCCGAAAACTCTTGTTTTACCCCCCTAAAACAATGGTTTTTGTGTTGTTTTTAGCCATTTATCAAGGCACTTTTGTTCTTTGCGGTCTAGCGGATAACCGCTATACCTCTTATAGGCAATCTGGTTTATCCGTTTAGGATAGCCTTGTAGGTAACGCCTTGCGTCAAGCCTATCTACTATGTCAATAGCGGTATCATCAGCTAGAAAGTCTATAAACTTGGCTTTGTGCCCGTCTCCGTTCTCTATCTCACCGTCAAGGCTAACTAGCTGGATTAGCTTTGGGCACTTTGAGTATAGGTTTTCGTCCCGACACTTATGCCTTCGCTTTGTGCTACAGTGGTTACAATCTAACCCCGTTGTGAGCTTCCGTTGTTTTACCCAGTAGTCGGATAGCTCATAGCTGGCTACTCTCATAAGTCCTGCTTCCGTCAAAGGCTTACCCTTTGCGTCGTAGTTTGCCTTTACCTTTGCCATCTCCAGCATAAGGTCGTGTAGGAAGTCGTATTTATCCTCACGCCTTACCTTGTGGATAAAGTATCGGGCTACCTTATAATATAGTGCCCAGTCGCCTTGTAGCTGGTCGTATCCGTTACCTTGTAAGCAATCAGCTCCTATGATATACTCGCCATAGTCTAGCATTGTGGGCTTGCCTCCTTTGTTAGACCTGCCCTAGCTAGGTAACCTCTGGCTAGGGCATTTTATTTACCCTAGACTAGGCAAGCGTTCAGCTTTGGCATTATTCAGTTGTTAAGGTGCTTTTGTTTTCCAGCTTCATTATTGAACAAAAGGAACTATTGTGCATTAACAGAATGAACCTATATTTTCGTGATATTTTTTGCGAGACACTTTTTAAGAAGTAAAAAAGGAAGCCCCCCAATCCCAACGGGTCGGGGGACTTGTAGAGACAGCACAGATTAAGCTATACTGTGCTACTGAAGTAGCTCT
>Ga0114920_10001697_pt1 | contig 10244 bp, 12 predicted proteins | sample ChitaG_FD_88683 | JGI IMG/M metagenome (GOLD analysis project Ga0114920, IMG submission 88683) | Deep subsurface microbial communities from South Pacific Ocean to uncover new lineages of life (NeLLi) - Chile_00310 metaG | ecosystem: Environmental > Aquatic > Marine > Oceanic > Sediment ...
CCAACAGCATTATAGTTATGGTGACCAACCCGGTGGATGCCATGACCTATCTGGCCCTCAAGGTCAGCCGCTTTCCGCCCAGCAGGGTACTGGGTCTGTCCGGTATCCTGGATGGCGCTCGCCTGGCCAGCTTTATTGCCGCCGAGCTTGGGGTACCTGCGGCCCAGGTCTCGGCCTGTGTCCTCGGTGAGCATGGTCAGCACATGGTGGTTATCCCCAGGCTGTCTCGTGTCGGGGGCACCTCGATAACCAAGCTCCTGCCCCGGGAAGTGATAGAGCGGCTGGTAGACCGAACTGTTAAGGGTGGCGCCGAGATTATCAACCTGCTTAAAATGGGCAGTGCCTTTTACGCGCCCTCGGCGGCAGTGGCCCAAATGGTTGAGTCCATAGTCTGTGATAACAAGGAAATTCTTAATTGTGCCGCCTACCTTCAGGGGGAATACGGCATTAGGGATACCGTTATCGGTGTCCCGGTAAGGCTGGGCAGAAGCGGCATTGAGCAGATAATAGAATTAGAGCTGACTGAAGAAGAGAAGAAGACTTTAGCTACCTCAGCCGAGGCGGTGAAGAAGACAATTAAGACTATGAAATTGGGGTAGTGGGAAGGGGCGAAGCCCCTTCCCGAAAGTATTTCCCCCTCTCCTTTGAAGGAGTAAAATATTAAAAAGAGAGTCAAAGAGAGGCGAAGCCCCTCTTAAATAAATAATTCCCCTTCCCCTTGCTAAAGGGAAGGGGATAAAGGGGATAGGGTTACCCTAATTAAATAAAGTGGTTAATCCCAAATGAGAGAAATTGAAGCTAGTGTCATTACTCAAGCTGTAGCCCAGCTTTGCCAAGAGGCAAACTATGAGCTGGGTGATGATGTACTATCAGCCTTAAGAAAGGTCCAGGAGACGGAAGAATCCCCGCTGGGCAGGGAGGTACTGGGCCAGCTTATAGAGAACGCCCGTATTGCCTGGGAGGAAAAGAGACCGCTGTGTCAGGACTGTGGCACCGCCGTTGTTTTCCTGGAGGTGGGCCAGGAGGTTCATGTTGTCGGCGGTGACCTCTATACAGCTATAGAAGAGGGGGTGCGCCAGGGCTACGGCCAGGGCTATTTACGTAAGTCCGTGGTCAGCCGGCCCTTCTCGGCCAGAATAAACACCGGGGACAATACGCCACCGGTGGTTCATGCCGAGATGGCCCCCGGCGATAAGCTCAAGATAGCCGTTATGCCCAAAGGGAGCGGCGCTGAGAATATGAGCCGGCTGGCGATGCTTAAGCCCGGTGCCGGCGGGCAGGGCATCGTTGACTTGGTGGTAGCCACTGTTAGCCAGGCCGACGGCAATCCCTGCCCGCCTTTGATTATCGGCCTGGGCATTGGGGCCACCGCCGAAAAGGCGATGCTTGAGGCCAAAAAGGCCCTCTTACGCCCGGTAGGTAAGCCCAGTGCTGACCCCGAGGTCGCCCAGTTGGAGAGGGATGTTCTGGCTGAAGTGAATGCCCTGGGCATCGGCCCGCTGGGTTTTGGCGGCAGTACCACCGCCCTGGCCGTCCAGGCCAAGGTTATGCCCAGCCACATGGCCAGCCTGCCGGTGGCCGTTAACCTCCAGTGCCACAGCGCCCGCCATCAGGAGGTGGTACTGTAAGAGTTAATTATCAAGAGGGCAGGTTGAAGGGGCGAAGCTCCTTCAAAAATAGTCCTCCCCCTCTCCTTTGAAGGAGAGGGGGATTAAGGGGGTGAGGTTGATAAACAATATTAAAATTACCTCACCAATTGAGCCAGAGGTAATAGAGAAGCTGACCGTGGGCACCAGGGTTCTTATTTCCGGGGTGGTCTACACGGCCCGTGATGCCGCCCACCGCCGGCTCTTTGAGGCACTGGATAGAGGAGATAAGCCCCCATTTAACCTTGAGGGACAAACACTTTATTATATGGGGCCGTCGCCAGCCCGGCCGGGTCAGGTTATTGGTTCTGCCGGCCCCACCACCAGCGGCCGCATGGATATCTACACACCGTCTCTTCTGGCCGCCGGCCTTAAGGCCATGGTGGGCAAGGGCAACCGCTCCCCGGAGGTAAAAGAGGCAATCAGTAAATACCGGGCCGTTTATCTGGCCACTATTGGCGGGGCCGGTGCCCTTCTGGCCAAGGCCGTCAAGAAGGCCGAGATTATTGCCTATCCCGATTTGGGTGCCGAGGCTATACTAAGGCTTGAGGTTCGGGATTTCCCGGCCATCGTTGCCGTTGACGCCTATGGCGGCGACCTATTTCAGCAGGGCAGGGCAAGCTATCAGAAGAAAGGGCCCTAGAGGAGGCAAAGATGAGTTGTATTTTCTGCCAGATTGCAGATGGCAAGCTGCCCAGTGACATCCTGTATCAGGATGAAGAGGTGCTCGTCTTTCCCGATATCCAGCCACAGGCGCCATTACACCTGCTGATTATCCCTAAGAAGCACATTCCCTCCCTTAGCCGTATAACTAGAGAAGATAAGCCCTTGGTGGGGCATATGATAAACACTGCCCAAGAAATGGCCAGAAGGGAGGGGGTCTCTGAGAAGGGCTACCGCCTGGTGATAAACTGTGGCCAGCAGGGCGGGCAGCTGGTGCCCCATCTGCACCTGCACCTTCTTGGCGGCCGGCAGCTCTCCGACCAGCTCGGCTAGCCAATCCTTTTTATTTGGTGTAAGAATAGAAAGATAATCAGCCCGGCGATGCTCTTGGCATCGCAAATGGTGCCAGTGCGGATAAGCTCCAGAATCTGGTCAACGGGCACCAGAACCAGCTCGATGTTCTCAGTATCCTCGGCGGCGAGCTTTTCGGGGGTAAGGTCGCTGGCTAGGAAAAGCTCAAGATATTCAGTGCTGTAGCCCGGAGACAAATAGAAGCCACCCATCCTCTCCACACTTTGGGGCAGGTAGCCGGTTTCCTCACACAGTTCACGCTTGACGGCGGCTACCGGCTCCTCGCCGGCTTCAATACCCCCGGCCGGTATCTCCAGTAGCTCTTTCTCTACCGGTTTGCGAAACTGCCTGACCAGCAGCACGTTGTCGTGGGCATCAAGGGCCACGATAGCTATGCTGTTGCCGTGCTCGACAATCTCCCGATTGGTCACCCGGCCGCTGGGCAGCTTGACGGTGTCAACCCGCAGCTTTAAGGTGCGGCCGTCGTAGATTTGTTGACTGGATAGTGTTTTTTCGGCCAAGTCAGCCTTCCTCCTCTAGATGGAAGATAAGGGCTACCTCATCACAGTCGGGGAATTTGGGACAGCGGTAGCATTCACCCCAGACCTTGTGGGGAAGCTCGGTTTTCGCCACTTTAGTAAAGCCACACCTCTCAAAAAATGTTGGCTTATAGGTCAGGCAAAAGATGGTCGGGATGTCCAGTTCTCTGGCTTCCTTAAAACAGGCGGCCACCAGTAGGTCACCGAGCCCCTGGCTCTGCCAGTCTTCAGTGACTGCCAGCGACTTTATCTCAGCCAGGTCTGCCCAGCTAATGTGCAGTGCCCCACAGGCGAGCACCCGCTGGCTCTGTCTGATGACAAAGTAGTCCCTGATGTTTTCGTATATCTCACTGAGCGGTCGGGCCAGCATCTCACCCTTATCGGCGAAGTAATTGACCAGCTGGTGTATCTGGGTAGCGTCCTTGATGGTGGCCTTTTCTACGGTGGCCAAGCTATCTATTTCCTTTCAACCTTTGCTCCAGCGTGCTGTAGAAGGAGGTCTCGGGACGAACTCTTAGAAACTGAATCCTCTTGTTGCTATGCCTTACCCTGATGGTATCATCACTTGAAAGCGGCCGGTTTATATGGCCGTCAACGCTCAGCGTTGCCTGGTGGGTGGTGCTGACCCTTAGCCTGACGACTGCTTCGGGCTCAAGTACCAGGCTGTAGGCTGGGCTGAGATGGGGCAATATGGGCACTAGCAGAAACTCGCTAGCCTGTGGCTTAAGGACGGGGCCGCCGGCGGAAAGTGAATAACCGGTGCTGCCCGTGGCCGTGGCCACAATTACGCCATCAGCCTTATAGGTGGTTAGTGACTGATTATTAATACTGGTCTCGACATAGATTATCCGGGCGACGCTACCCCGGGCGACCACCACATCGTTTAGGGCGTAGAATGTCTCGGTTTCTTTGCCGGCGGTACTCAGCTCGGCCTCAAGCATCGCCCGCTCATCAATCCAGCCCTCTCCGGCCAGCAGGGCGGGTAGCCTGGCTATGGCCTCATCAGCACTGAGCTCGGCCATAAAGCCCAGCTTGCCCAGGTTTATCCCGGTGATGGGTATTGATTGGGCAACCACTGCCTGAACTGCCCTCAGGATGGTGCCATCACCGCCGGTGGTTAGGATCAGGTCTGTGCCCGGTATCTGCCCCTTTAGCTCATCACCCTCCCAGGCTGAGCATAGCCAGGCGGGAATACCACCGGAGTCTAGAAATTCAGCCAGTTTCCTGGCCAGGGAGTGGGCCGCCTTGTTCAGTGGATGATAGATAATACCTATTCTTTTAAAAGCCATCGTCTTGTTCTTGGTTTCAATTCCGAGAGCAGAGAGAAGTGTAACATCGGCCCTGTTAGGTGTCAAGATGGACTGTGGGGGCTTGAGATGGGACGGACTATCTACGCCTGGCGATGATTACCGTGGTCACGCCAATGGCGATAATTACGGCTGCCCAGATAGTGTACGGGGCGATTGCTTTTATAAGGCCGAGGCTGAGGGCCATCAGAACGGCACCGATGACAACAATGAGGATGCCGATTATTTGAAGACGGGGGTGGCCGGCCCTGGTTACCCCCGTCTCACCGCTTTGTTCTCCAGCTGAGCTGGTTTTCTTACCGATGCTCTGGCCAATCTGTGTCATCCTGGTGGCCCCGAAGATGATGAGCACAATCACCAGGATGATGACGATTTCCAGGGGTCCCATTCTAAACAATGGTCGGCTCTGCTCCTGATTAGTCTTGATTCGGCTTTAGTGGCTTCGTTTGGGTACAGCATAGCATATTTGGCCAGAAAGGTTAAGAAAATAGATAACCGGACTTGCCTAGGCTTGGGCCTGGTGCCGTTTATAGATAAAGGAGACCACCAGCAGAATCACCCCGATGGCGATACCGCCTATAGCCAGCATCTCTAGCGGGGCCAGGGAGTCGTCCATTAGCTGCGGCAGCCAGGACTGCAATGCTGCCGGTGTGTCCCCTGGCATCTGTGATTCGGCTACGTTCTTGGCGATGAGAATGCCGGCATAGGTAAAGGCTCCGTAAATCAAAAACATAATACCCAGGCTGCGGCTGCTGCTTCTCACATTGCGATTGATAAGGATGATGCCGGCAATAGTCAGTGGTATAAGGACAATCAGGACAATGAAACCGGTCTGGAAATAGCCGACATATTCCCTGACCTCACCCAGCGTCTCCTCAGCATCGTCCAGTGTCTGGGCAATCTCTAGGTCCAGCGATTCCTGGTCAATGTCAAAGGTGGCCGGTATCCCCTGGGTAAACTCTTCAAAATACTGGTTGAACTCCAGCCTCAGTTGGGCTGGAGGCAGGCTGGCCAGGTCTGGCGGTGGGCTATCCAAGAAGGCTTGCCATAGGACATCCCTCAGGGTTTCCTTTACTGTGTCCAGAGGGATTGCTATGTCCAGACTCTGGCTTTTGCCTAAGAGATAGTCAAGGACGGGTGGAATGACCGCCTCGGCCTGCTCCTCTATCCAGGGCTCAAGTTGGGTGACGGCCTCGTATATGTGGTCAAGCAGAAAGGCTACCTCTTGAGGGATTTCCTCACTGATGTGCTCATTAACGAATTCCTCGACCAAAGGGGGCAGGTCGAGGTCATCCAGCAGTGATATGATGAAGTCTGCGTTGAGGACGGTGTCCTCCAGTATCAGGGCCAGGTCCAGGTTCTGGCTCTCCCCCAGTATGTAGTCATAGACTGAGTCGATGGCGCCGCCGACCTGTTCTTCTATATACTGTTCAATTCTGGGGATGATGCTGTCCAGAGAAGCCCTGAACTCCTCGGGAAAATCATCTTCGGCGGTTTGTTCGCTGATTACCTCATCAACTATGGAGTGTATATCAAGCTGGTCAATCTGGGAGTTGATAAAATCGGCGTCAAGAACCGTGTTATTTAGGGTAAAAGCGATACCAAAAACCAATAGCGATAGGGAAAGAAGCAAGCCTAAAAAGGCCAGGGCTAGGCCCTTAAGAAAATTCATTCATAACTCCGCGGTGTCAAATCTCACTTTGTGAATACTACTCTGGTAACTGTCCGGTGTCAATAGCTAAGTGCCTGAAGACCACCTATAATGCGAAGGTCCGGTGAGTCAGGCTGTTGACAACCGCCTCACTGGGTAATAGAATTTGGCACTGGCCAAGTTGTGAATTAGGAGGTAACCTGGGTGACTGAAAAGAAAAGCGGCAAAAGAGTAGGCAAGAAGAAGGTAAGTGAAAAGAGGGTTGTCATCTATTCTACCCCCACCTGCCCCATCTGCAAGATGGCCAAGGATTACTTTAAGAAGAAGGGCATTACTTATCAGGATATTAATGTGGCCGCCGATAAAGAGGCTGCCCATGAGATGATTCACCTATCGGGGCAGATGGGGGTTCCCGTCATCACGGTTGATGATACCGTAGTCGTCGGTTTTAACCAGGTTGAGCTGGACAAGCTGCTGGGCAAATAGTATGAATCAGGTTTTTACAGTCCCTCGGCAATCTTATACAGGTTTTCGTAGGCTTTGCCGAAGTCGGGGTTTTCCTGCTCAAGTCGGCTCTTTAGGGCCTTCATCCGGCTGACAAACTCTTGTCTTTCCCCCTTCTTTACCAGGTCGGCCCAGGCCTGGCTGCTCTCCTGAAAAAGCTCCTCAATTCTGGTCAGTCCGGGCAGATTCATCTGCAGGGAGGCGTAGAGTTCCGGGTCTTCTGAGAGGACGCTTTCTACCAGTGTCATTAATACCTTATAGGTAATGCCGCTAACAGCCGCCATCTGCTTGGGCGGCTTGAGCTTGAGCAGGGTATCCGCCGAGACTATGGCGATGAAGTGGGCCAGTCCTAGGATAACGGCCATCATTTCATCGTGTTGCCGCGGCGTCATCAGCGAGACAATAGCCCCCCTGGCCTCCAGAAAGCCCTTGACCTTCTCGGCCAGGGTTCTTTCCGGCTTACTGGTGGGCGTCAGGACAAAGTTCTGGCTGGCCACACCCCTGGCCCCGGGGCCGAAGACCGGGTGCGTGCCTAATATAGTTCCCCTTTGGATATATTTATGCATTGCGGCCACGGGCGCTACCTTGATAGAGGTAATGTCTAGGATAATCTGGTCACGGTGGGTATACGGGCTCAAATTGGCCACCACCGGCTCAAAATGGTCGATAGGCACCGAGATAATAACGGCATCAGCCTCACTTATGGCGGCTATGTCGGTGGTAGCGGCAACATCGAGCCCTCGGTTGGCCTGGGCCAGCCGGGCCTGATTGCGGCCGATTAGCGTTACCTCTTTGCCCTCTTTTTTAAGAAAGCGGGCCAACCACCTACCCATCTTGCCCGAGCCGCCGACGATGGCTATTTTCACCTGTCACCTCTGCTTACTGCTTGGCCTTGGGATATGACCCCAGCACCTTGATGAAGAGGGCCGAATCTTCCAGGTTCGCTAGGGCCTGCTTGGCCGCCGGGTTCTCGTGGTGGCCCTCAAAATCCAGATAGAAATTATACTCCCAGGGCTTTTGTCTGGTGGGCCGGGACTCAATCTTGGTCAGATTGATTTTGTTATCGGCCAGTTCCTTAAGAAAGGCAAATAACGCCCCCGGTTTGTGTCTTACCGAGAAAACAATAGAGGTCTTGTCGTTGCCGGTTGGTGGTGAGTCCGTTTTGGCCAGGATGAAAAACCGGGTGAAATTATTAGGGCTGTCCTCTATCTCCCGGGCGATAATCTTCATCCCGTAGATTTCGGCGGCCCTGGTGCCGGCGATGGCGGCACCATTGGTTATTCCCCTCTCCTTGATAAACTTGACACTGCCGGCGGTGTCGTAGGTTGGTATCAGCTCACAGTTTAGGTGTTTCAGGAAGGCCTGGCACTGTCCCAGGGCCTGGGGGTGGGAGTAGATTCGTTTAATTGAGTCCAGCGTCGCCCCCGGGCTGGCTATCAGGCAGTGGGAGACCTTTAGCTCTATCTCACCGGATACCTTGAGGCTGGAGTCCAGCAGCAAATCATATACCTTGCTGATACTTCCCTCAAGCGAATTCTCGATGGGAACGATGCCAAACTGGGCCTTATCCTGTTCAACCATCTTAAAGACGCCGTCCAGGCTCTCACAGGGCTTTACCTGGATTGAGGCACCGAAGAAGCCGAAGGCGGCCTCCTCACTGTAGGCCCCGATTTCCCCCTGAAAGGCGACCTGTGTTCCCTGTAGACCCTTGGCCGTGGTAACTATCTGCCGGTAGATGCTGTCTATGTCCAGCTCACTTATGCCTTCCTGCCGGGCTAGGCACCTGATGTTCTCTAGGATAGCCTCTTCTCTTTCCCTATCTTCAATCTGCTTGCCCAGCTCCTTTTTCTGGCGGCCAATCTCGGTAACAACCCTTACCCGCTGGGCGATAAGCCTGACAATCTGGCCGTCAATCTCGTCTATCTTTTTTCTCAAGCCTTCTAGACTCATTTTATTACCCTCGGCAGAAGCCCGGCCCTCAGGGCAAAGTCACACAGGGTTATGGCCAGCATTGATTCGACCACGGCCACTGCTCGGGGCACGATGCAGGCATCGTGTCTTCCCCTGACCGCCCGACTGGCATTTTTCATTGTCTTGATGTTGACCGTCGGCTGGCTTTTGGCGATAGATGGTGTCGGCTTGACAGCCACCCGGGCCACTATGGGCATGCCGTTACTGATACCGCCCAGGATGCCACCGGCATTATTGGTCAGGGTAATTATCTTACCTGCCTTGATGGCAAACGGGTCGTTGTTTTGTGAACCCTTCTTTCTGGCGGCGCCAAAACCGGAGCCGAACTCAACCCCTTTGACCGCCGGGATGGCAAAGAAGGCCTTGGCCAGGTCTCCCTCCAGGGTGTCAAAGACGGGCTCGCCCAGGCCGACGGGCACATTTAGGGCAATACCTTCTATAATGCCTCCCAGGCTATCGCCCTCCTGCCCTGCCTGCTCGATGGCCCGGGCCATTTTGCCGGCGGCCACCGGGTCAGCGCAGTTGACCTCATTTTGACCGGTGTTTTTTCTTATTTCATCAAGGCTTTTGGGCCGGGCAGCGATGCCGCCTATCTCAACAGTGTGGGCTAGGACCTCAATGCCCACCAGGCTGAGCAGCTTACGGGCGACGGCACCGGCCATAACGAAACCGGCCGTGATTCTGCCCGAGAAGCGGCCGCCACCCCTGAAGTCGTTAAAGCGGCCGTATTTCATCATGGCCGTGTAGTCGGCATGGCCCGGTCGGGGTAGGTCTTTCATCTGGTCGTATTCACTGGAATCAATGTTCTTGTTCCATATTATCAGGCAGATGGGGGCGCCGGTGGTATGCCCGTTAAAGATGCCCGAGAAGAACTCAATCTTATCATCCTCCCTCCGGGCGGTGGCCAGCACCCTGGCCCCCGATTTTCTCTTGTCTGCCTCCACCTGGATATCATCTACGGTGATGGCTAGGCCGGCGGGACAGCCATCGATGACGATGCCGATACAGTCCCCGTGGCTCTCGCCGAAGCTGGTTATGGTGAAAAATTTGCCCAGACTATTGTCCATGAGTCTCTACCTCCCCTCCTATCCTTTTAAGTGTTGCCCAGAAATCGGGGTATGTCTTGGCGACACACTCAGCCCGGTCTATGGTGGTGCCGCCGACGGCAAGGCCGAGGATGCTGAAGGCCATGGCGATACGGTGGTCGTTGTGGCTGTCTATCAGCGAGCCCCTGGGCTCGCCACCGGTGATAATAAGCCTATCTGTCTCCTCGGTAACCCTGATGCCCATCCTGACCAGCCCGTCTGCCACCGCCAAGACCCTGTTTGATTCCTTGAGCCGGGCGCGGCCAATACCCTTAAGGACACTTACCCCGTCGGCCAGCGCCGCCAGGGCGGCCATGGTGGGCATCAGGTCAATGGACTGAGATAGGTCGGCGGTGATGGCCTTCAGCCTTGACCTGGCTACGGTGACCGTATCACGGCTCAGGGTAACCCTAGCTCCCATATCTGTTAACAAGTTTAGCATTATCTTATCGCCCTGCAAACTTTCCCGGTTGAGATTGGTAACGGTCACCGGCCCCGAGATAGCCCCCAGGGCTAAGAAGTATGAC
>Ga0114920_10001698_pt1 | contig 10236 bp, 16 predicted proteins | sample ChitaG_FD_88683 | JGI IMG/M metagenome (GOLD analysis project Ga0114920, IMG submission 88683) | Deep subsurface microbial communities from South Pacific Ocean to uncover new lineages of life (NeLLi) - Chile_00310 metaG | ecosystem: Environmental > Aquatic > Marine > Oceanic > Sediment ...
TACATGGACGTCACCGTTTCGGGCATGGATTACAAGGAGAGGCTGTGGAATTCCGCTTCTGTGAGTCGAAGCGTTACTGCGAAATCGACCGGCGAAGATCGGGTGGATGCCGTGATAGCGAGGATAGACGTCGACGTCGCGCCGAACGCGGCCGCCGACAACATGGGCACCATCGAGATCATACCCGGTACGGGCACTTCCCCGCTTTCCGACGGATACATACAGTCGCAGATCGGCTCGGACTCATTCTACAGACTTGCGGACATCACCGTGGAGCACAATGAGACGCAGATACAGACGGGGGATATCGCAGACACGCGCTCAAGAGTGACAATAAGCGGCTTCAATTCTGTTCACACGAAGAACGTCAAAGATGTCAATGGCGAGGGCGTGGACGTGAACGGATTCCTTTTCAGGGACGATGTGATGGATGTCACGGAAAGGGCGGACAATCCTAGCACGCCGGCCTCAAACAATTGGAAATTGTTTTTCAAGGGCGACGGGCCTTACATCATCAAAGACGACGACACCGTCACGAAATTGCAGTCTGGAGGCATTTCGACGACCCCGAAAGCGGAAGCCAACGCCGCCGACGGCGAATTGTTCGAAAACACGGACGAAGGGGACAGGCTTAGCTGGAAGGATTCGGGTTCGAACGTGTGGGAACCTGCCATGCTGAACAACATCAATTCGGAAGGGGGCGACGGTTCGGCCACCGACGACCAGGCCGCAGTGGGGGCTTTCAACACTAACGGGAACATAGACATCGCCATCGGGGACATAGCATCTGGCGACAAATTGTACATCAAATACACCGCCACCGTTTTTCTGTTCACAAGGAATTCCGACGGAACGGGGCCAGTGTACACAGAAAAAGCCAAAGTTTTCGAAGGATATTTTGGCGACAAAGGATTCCAGCTTGTGAAAAGCTATGCGCCGAATGCCGCCATACAAGAGATAGACCCTTACGTGGGCTGGAACCAAGCCCAAATCACGGGGAGAAGCGTGGCGAATGACGCAAATCTCACGCATACTAATCACACTGTCAATTCCAACAACTCAGCAGCAATATACGTACCCACGATAAGCGGAAACAATCTGAGATTCCACTGGACGCACAATGGAACGGCCAACGCCCCCAGCGGAGCGGCGGATGTCGACTTCAAAGTGGTCGCGCTGGTTATAAGACAGGGCTGACATAATCAATTCAGACAATGGGAGAATTCATCTCAAAGCATCCGATAAAAATCACATTGGCAGTTGCGATCGCTGTTGTTTTCGCGATCATTACTGCCACTTTCAAAGTGTCCGCCGGATATACCAATCTCAAATTCCGGGTCAAAACCGTTGAAAAAAATTTTGTGGAATACGAAGTGAAAGATTTCCCGAAAGTGAAAGACCAGGTCGGCAGGATTGAAAACAAGGTGGATAAGCTGATCGATTCGCTGATCGGCAAACAGCATTGAAATGAGTTTGATCGAAATTTTTACGGCAGATTTTTGAACATATAGGGATTTTTAAAGGTTGTATATGTAAGAATTTTGTTGTATAAAAATATCAAAAGCCATGCAAAATACATTTTTGTCAATGTGCGAATCTAAAAAGTTATGCACATTCTTTTAACATTTCTGCACGTTATGCACAATTATTATATAATATAGTTTAGCCAATTTTTTGTTTTGTCTAAGCGAAATTGTTAAGATGTTGTTCATGGGTAATCACAAGTTATGCACATTTTCAATTCCCTACTACGAATAGATAAATAATAAATTATATTCAAAACAGGATCTGTGATTACATAACCTGACTAATTTAATCCGATAACAGAAAGAATACGTAAGGTTATCCCTTGTTGAAAAAAAACTATTGACTTTTGTTTATGGTTTGAATATTATTGATAGGCAATTAAATTCGAAGTCATGCAAAAGGGATTCATCAGAAACGGCAAAATCGTCAGACTGAAACAAAAAAGGAAACCGAAACTGATCGCTTATTGCGACAGTCCGATTTGCCATTCGGGATTCGGGGTCGTTTCGAGGAACATCCTCGGGCTGTTGCACGAGACCGGCCTGTTCGACATAACCGTGTTCGGAATAAACCATTACACGGAAAGCGATGATTTTGCGCGGATTGCGAAGCCGAATGTACCTTACGAGATTCTGCCCGCGAGTTACATCACTGCCGAGGAATACGACGCGGGATACGATGACGACATGTACGGCAAAAAAAAGCTTTTGAAATTGATGTACCAGAACAAATACGACGTGTTCTGGAGCGTGCAGGATACATTCATCGTTTCGTTCCTCAAGGATGCGTTCAAGGCTTACGAGAAGATAGGCAAGAAGATGATTTCGATGCTGTATTTCCCGGTAGACGGGGACATCAAAAAGGAGTGGGCAGAGATTCCGTTCAGTTTCGACTATCCGATCGTGTACACCAGATACGGCAAACAGCAGATAATGAAGCACCTGCCGGACAAAACGGATCTGAGGGTGATACCGCACGGCACGAATGTTAAGGATTTTTACGTGCTGAGTCCGCAGAAGAAAAAGAATATCCGCAAACAACTGGGCATAGCAGACGACACGTGCGTCGTGATAAACGTGAACCGCAACCAGCCGAGGAAGGATTTGGGGAGGACGTTCCAGGTTTTCAGAGAATTCAAAAAGCAAATCCCGAATTCCGTGCTGCTGATGTTCTGCAATCCCGTCGATGCGGGCGGAGACCTTTTCACGAGGATGAAGTATTACGGGCTGGAACACAACAAGGACGTCATATTCCCCGATTTCCCGAAAGGCAAAGGCGCTTTCAAAGGCGTGCCGGTCGAAGCAGTCAACGAGGCCTATAATATTGCCGATATGTGCGTGAGCACCACGCTCGGCGAGGGATGGGGCCTTTCGCTGACCGAAGCGATGGCGGTGAAAGTGCCGGTCATCTTTCCGGCGCATTCGAGCATAAACGAAATTCTTGGCGACGACGAGAGAGGGTGGAAGGTAAAGTGCGGGAGCACGAATTCCGAATTCATACAATTGCCCCTGCAGGCGGACGATCCCATACGGCCACTGACGAATATCGACGATATGCTTGCGGATATGCTATTTGTGTGGGAAAATAGGAACCAGCGTGAGGTTCTGGACAGGGTGGATGAGGCGTACGAATGGGCGAAGGAGCACTCATGGGACAAAATATTTAACGAATATTGGTATCCTTTATTCCAGGAAGTCCACAAGAATTTTATTTCTTAATCAGTAATCATGATTAAAATTACTTTAGATTTAGATGAAGACACATTGGCAGTTATTCAGGCGTATCTTGACGAGATGAAGTACGAAGGGACTCCCGAGGAATATTTCGAGGCGAATTGTGGGAGACTCAAAGATAGCATAATCAAAGACAGATGGAGGAAGATGAACAAGGGCAAGACCATTGAACAGAGAGTTGCAGAGATTCAGGCCAAATAATTTTTTCAACACTTTTTAAATACTTTATTTCTTAATTTTTAACGTCATGGTTACAGCTAAAATTGTTCTGGATGCCGGCACGAAATTCGAGCTCGAAGGCGTCAGTTACGAACTGGCGCAAGACGCAATCGTCATAGCGGACGTGTAATAGCTTAAAAAGCAGGAATCCACCGAGAGCGAAGACAAACCCGAAGAGGATGCCGAAGAAGGCAATGCCCCGGACGACGGGCCAAAGGACGAGCCGAAGCCCGATACCGAAGAGGGCAAAGAAGAACCTCCTGCGGAAGAAGAAAAGCCGGAGGAACCCAAAGGGTAATTGCTAGCTAGAAAGGCGTACCAAATTGCGCCTTTTTATGCTATTAATTATTAATTTTCACATTATGAATGAAGTACAAATCGCGGCGGCAGTCGTAGGACTGACGCAGATCGTCAAAATGAACAAGTTGCCATCGAAATATCTGCCAATAATTGCGGTCGTATTGGGCATTGCGCTGAACCTCGTTGTCGAGGGACTGAGCGTGATTTCGGGCATGAAAGGCCTAATTATAGGATTGTCCGCAACGGGATTGGTCAACCGGACTGACCATTACATCAACGGCAGGAAGAAAAAAAGGAAGCCCGTAAAATTCGCGACGAAGGCTATCAATGAAGATAAGCCAAATTCCGAACTTGAAAAAGAAGTGCTTGAAGGAATAGCCAAATGCGAAACGCTTGAAAAGCTCAACGGATTCAATTACGAAAACGATGCTTTGAAAGAGGCCATTGATTTAAGGAGAATCGAACTTACCGAGTCTGCTGAGAAGGAGGAAAAAGACCAAGGACAAGATGCTAGCGATGACAGTGAGGGGGGTGGCGAGGAAAAAACAGTTCCGACAACCCCGCAATAATATGTTTTTGAAAATCGAAACGATTGACTTGCGTCGCTCCATCCCGAAGAACAAGGGTAGGAAGTGGACGCTGAGGCAATTGAAAGACATCAAGATCGTGGCCGTTCACCACGAGGGCGGGCAGATCCGCTCGGACAAGTACGACGAAGAAACGTCCATTTTTAGGATGGCCGATTACCACATCGCCAAGAACTGGGGCACGCCCGCGCGGCCTGCGCACGCGCCCACGACCCCTTACCATTTCGTGATAGGCAGGAGTGGGTTGATATACTGGTGCAACGATTTGAAGAACGTTACATGGCACGCCAATTTCGCAAATCCCATAGCGGTCTCGGTTCTGTTGCAGGGGAATCTGACGAAGCAGGAACCGACCAAGGAGCAGTTGCAGGCGCTTTACGACGTGCTGATGGAGCTCACCGAACACAACAGGGAGCTCAATCTCGACCACGGGGACGTCTACGGCCACGGAGAGCTCAAAGGACGCGGTTTAGCAATCATGTACTACCAATGGCGCGACTTCGGCAATTACACGGCATGCCCAGGTTCAGTGCTCAGATACGTTCAGGAATTCAGGAACACCGGCGAGATAAAGGGCATCGCTTCAATGAAGAACCCGGACGCCCCGGACGAAGTGGGCGAATTTATGGACGTTGAAGACGGAGAATGGTACGCGCCTTTCGCGAGAACCATGATCGAAACAGGGATCATGAGGGGGTTCGGGGACGGGACGTGGAGGCCCAGCGAGCTGGCCACGCGCGCGCAGATCGCAAAAATAGTCATAGGTGCCATGCTCAAGCACGACGAGGTCGTGGAAACGTACAAAAAAATGAGGATTGATAAACAGAAAAATACTTGATATACTTCTGGTCTGCCACTTTTGGGGGGAGCCGTTCACTCGGCTTTTCTTTATAGCATCAGTTATTATGTCAAGCTGTTTTTTGGAAAAAGGGTTTACAACCTTATACAACTCATGCTAGAATTAAGCATGAAGAAACGAGAAAATGATCTTTTACATCTGCCGACCAGGAATTAAGGAACCTATCCAAAAATCATAAAAAGTGGTAGATTAACTGCTTAATTCCCCGGCGGGTGTGGAATTAACCCTTTGAACATTATGAAAATTGAAATCCGTTCACAACAGGAATTAGCGATACTAATCGTTGCGCTAAAACATGCCATCAAACAGCTTGAATCACAGCCAGATGCCCATTTCAATGATGAGAATGCAATGATTAAAAGAAAAAAGCTACTTGAAAGGTTGAAGTCCCATCAAATCCAATAGACGCATAGATTTAATTTGTTCTTTAGCACCATCGGGAAGTCAGATAACTTTAAGATTATGAAATTATATTGTGTACGTTGTAATAATGAAGTCACACAAGAACAAGATGGTTCAGGTGGTTATGAATTTGGACTTAATAAATTTTTCAAAACGTTAGAACCTTGGACTGTCCAAAAATTAATCTGTATAGATTGTTTCAAGCTACTTTGTCATTGGCTAAAATTTGATGATAGAGATAAGCAATTAATTAAAAATCAAACACCAAAAAATAAATAGCCTGTCGCAAAGGCTTAATTTCGACAGGCTTTAAGCTTTTGAAAGTCCAATGCTGGACAAAATGGCTGGGCATCCATTTCAAAAACTGCCCGACTTTACAATTTAATTTTGAGATTATGAATCAAGCACGACGGAAAGAGCTTGAAAAAGCTCGTGAAATCATAGACATAGTAAAAATCGAGGAAGAAGAAGCTTATGAAAATTTACCTGAATCTCTACAATGTTCAGAAAAAGGTGATGCAATAGAAGAAAATATCGGGGCACTTGATGAAGCGATTGAGCAAATAGATCAAGCAATTAATAATTAATACCGTAACTCATGTTTACTTCAACTGACTTTCCGATAGTGTTAAAGAGCAATCTAATTTATTTCAAAATGAGAAATAGAATCGCAAGAGCCTTCATGTGGCTCGCAGACAAAATCAACAAGCCCGCCACTGGCGGTTACGTTAGAAATACCAAAACCGTTGTCGGCGAACTCGCTTGCCACAGGACGCTGGGACAACTTGATTTGACACCACGGCCGAAAGGGTTTAATCCGAAAACGGTGATCGTGGACGAGGGATCAGATCAACTACTAAGCCTGCTTGAGCCATCGTTCAACGAAGACGGATCATTGAGAGAAATTTCCCTAGTGAAACACTATAAACAAAAAAAGAAATTTGAAATTAATGACGGAATCCACAAAAAAATCAGGGAGGTCGCCAACGAAAACGACTACATGGAAATCGAGACGAGCGACGAATATATCATGATGAGCTTCATTGGGAACGGGGTGAGGGTGAATGTTTACCCGACGAAAATGACAGTCTCGACTTGCCTATTGCATCCGAAGAGTGGTAAAACTCAGTTGCATCGGAAAAGAGTGTCAATGGATCAACTGAAGAAAATCTTCGGGAATCCGAGAGTGCACACCGGCAAAGGCTATTATAAAAAAACATGAAACGAATAAACTTCGACGAAGTTAAAATCAATGACATAGTCGCCCTCAACAACTGCATCCCGCAGGCCGTCATAAGGAAGTACGACGACTCTAGGATCATCGTCCTGAAAACGATGAACGGGGACGGCATGGAGGAAACGTTGACCAGAAAGGAATTCAACGGTTTGGAATATAATCTTTTAAAAGCAAAATATCATGATCAATCTTGTAAAAATTCTTAAAGCAGAGGCGATGGGATGGAGTGCGACCATTGAGAATAAAAATCATGGTCGGTTACAGGTAATAAGAATGACACATAACTTTATTCAGGCAATCGAAGAAGATACTAACAAAGCATTAGAGTTAGCAAATTATTTGATGGAGCAATCAGAAATCACAGGCTATCTCTACGGGGCAGAGCTTTGCGGAAATGAGCCGATACCAGAAGGGCAAAAATTTAAAATAAAAGGCAGTGGTGAAATCAGAGAACACATTACCGATAGCGTTTCCGCAGTTTGTCTCAGGGGGAGAAATGTGGCTGGCAATCCAACAGAAGCACACTTCCCTAAACCCGAAATAGAACCTTACTTTGATTAATATGAAACAAACAACCCAAAATAAAGTTGAGCAGATACTTAAAGACGATCCACGAATGCCGAGAGACAAACTCATAGGAATTTACATGATGGCGCATACTAATTGGCCTAGTCATGACATCCAGAAATTCCTTGCGATGCTCGGCGAAGTGAACGTCATGAATATATTGAGGTACGCGAGAAAGTACAGGGAGAAGCTGGGTATCAGGGACGAGTTCAGGCAACAACTGGCCGAAGAAGAAAAGAGGCACATCAAGGAGCAGCCCGTTCTGGAGCCCCAGAGCGATTGCCACGATCCGCGATGCGGATGCCCGATCTGCTACGACAGCGCGGAACAGAAGCAAATGGATTTAATGGACGCCCTCGCTTCGGGAAATTAATTTTTAACTTTTTAAATCATGACCATCGAAACATACACGAGTGAACTCAGTGTTGCGGAACGCATGCTGAAACGCACCCAGAATCCCGAACTGAGGGACAAACTTTCGCAATTTATCGACGAAGTCAGGGGGCAGATAGACGCTCTTAAAGCCAACGAGCGCATGAATGAGGAAGATGATTTGGCTTTATCTGATATCGAACTTTAGCCATGGCATGCGAGAAGACATTCAGGGACGTCAGTTTGCCGGAACTGGAACGGGGGACATTGGCGAAAGATGAATGCAAGCGCATGAACGGATTGCTCACCGATGGGTACAAGGACGATGGTGACGGCGGGGAACGGTTCGAGACGATAAAGGAGTCCGGGTGCGCGCGCGACAAGATAAGGACGGTCTACGACAGGGAATTCGAACGGTATTACAAAGTCGGACGTTCCGTCGGAGTAGACAGGAGAGAACATTTTTTTATCCTCATGATGCAATACTATGAATCTTGAAGATCAAATCACATCATTGGAAATCTCTAAACGCCTGAAAGAGCTTGGAGTTAAACAAGAGAGTTTGTGGATGTGGAGAAAGTATTCTTTATGTGATGGACCTAAATTATTTCTTTCACCCAGTAAGGGAACTGAACTAGCAGTGCTGTCAGGAAAATTAGAATATGAATATAGAGCCTTCACAGTAGCGGAGCTTGGGGAGATGTTGCCAATGGAATTAAAAACTGAAATCTACTTTGAAACCACCAGATATGCAAAAGGTAGATGGATGGTAACTTACAGAAAAAGAGAAGCAGGACATCCATTTATTTTGACAGAAGAAGCTACCGAAGCCAACGCTAGAGGTAAAATGCTTATTTACTTATTAGAGAATAAATTGCTATGAACCCAAAACAACAAATCATTAAAGGACTTGTCAGAGATTTATGCCTAGTCGGGATGAGGACAAAAAGCCAGACCAGAGAAATTATCACAGAGGCAACAGACAAACTCGAAGCAGAGACTATCAAAAAGATGAAAGAGAATTTTCCAAAACCCGAAGGAGCATTGACTAATTATAATTGGGAAAAATATGTCCAGCGAATTGATGAGTGGAAGAATAAGTGGCTTAACCAGAAATAATTATGAACAACCTAGACAAAGTCCGTAAAGCAAAGAAGATGATTGAATTTACAATTACGTTACACTGCTTAATATGTGGGTTTAAAGGCAAAGGAAAGATTAAAGATAAAAAACCCTACAATAAAATTTTTAAGACGCGTAAATGTCCAATGTGCCCTCCCCGAATAATTGATTTAAAAGATGTATCACCTAAACCCTGGCTCAATGAATAATTTAGACAAAGCCCGTAAAACAAAAGGGAAATTATATCAGATTTTAAAAACTTATCAATTTGGATATTGCGCTTTGTTAAAATTCAAGAATGAAGAGTCGTCACCAATAGTGAATATTATCAATGAAGAAGGAGAAATAAAAATACTCACAAGGGACAAAATGGTTTATCTATGTATGGCTGACGAACTTTGGGAAGAGTGTTTAAGGGAAGTAAAAATTACAGGCTACCTCTACGCAGGAGAATTAGCAGGGGATGAGCCGATACCAGAAGGGCAGAAGTTTAGGGTGAAGGAAACGGGGGAAATTTTAGAATATGATTGTATTTGTTATAGCAGAGTACATCTTAAATTGAACTATGACGGATCAACTGTGAAGCATTTTGATAAATCCGAAATAGAACCTTACTTTGATTAACCATGACTAACAAACTTGAGAAATTAACGGAATTATTGGCGGATAAGACGCTGAGTTTTGGGTGTAGGGTGAAATATAAAGATGTAATCAGGACTATTTATGCAGATAAGAAAAATCGACAATGGTGGTTATGCTTTGAGAATAAATATCCAGAAAGGTTTAAAAAATATTTAATCCAAACAAAAGAGGGAAATTTCGGGATAGGTGATGGTGAATATGCAGACTACGAAAATAATATAGAAATCCTCGGGCATCCAATCACCCTAGAAAGAGTGCTGATGAAGATGCCTGAGAAATATTTGATAACTGAAAGATCAGAAAATGGTGGAACAATAATCCATCCAAAGCTTGATTCATTATTAACATTATGGGAATTTGGCAAACCTCTCTCAGAACAGAAGCCAGAAGTGATTGACTTTTTATTTGAGATATTTTTTAACCAAAAGTAAAATGCCATTTGAAGATTATAGAAAAAAAGCATTTAATGAATCAGATATAGTTGATGATGTTTTGGAACATAAACAAAGGGCTATAGAAAGGATGCTCAATGACCTTGAAAAAAAAGTAGACTTTATTATGGAGAATACCCAATGCAGTACTCATTTATATCTGAAAAAGAATATAACTACCCTTAGAGATAAATTTAACCAAAAGTAAAATGAAGAAAGAAAATTGTCCTGAATGTAA
>Ga0114920_10001699_pt1 | contig 10236 bp, 10 predicted proteins | sample ChitaG_FD_88683 | JGI IMG/M metagenome (GOLD analysis project Ga0114920, IMG submission 88683) | Deep subsurface microbial communities from South Pacific Ocean to uncover new lineages of life (NeLLi) - Chile_00310 metaG | ecosystem: Environmental > Aquatic > Marine > Oceanic > Sediment ...
GAGGGCATAATACCTGAACAGCAAGTGCTCTTTGATAGCGTATCCTGAATAGGCAGGCCTGGTGCGGGCACCCATCGATGAAGGGAGGGGCACAGCCTTGAAGCGACTGGGAGTAATACTGCTCTTGCTGGCGCTGTTGCTGTCGGCCGGATGTGGGGGAGGAGAAGAAGCCCCTCAGGCGACGCCGACGCTGTCGCCCGCACCGTCCACCGCATCCCCGACGGCAGGGGTCACGGCCACGATTCAGCCCGCGTTGACTCCAGGCACGCCCGTCGCCACAGTCGAGCCCCTGCCTATGGGAAAGATCGCCTTTTCTTCTCGGCGCGATGGGAACGGTGAGATCTATCTGCTTACCCTCGAAGGCGAGGTAAATCTCACCAATGATCCGGCAGAGGATGGTGTGTGTGACATCTCTCCTGACGGCACCGAAATCGCATTCGCTTCCGACCGAGACGGCACCCAGCATATCTACGTAATGAACGTCGACGGTAGCGACCTCAGGAGGCTAACTGACGAACCGAGTGGTGACATGTACCCAAGGTGGTCACCAGACGGTAAACAGATAGCCTTCAGCCGCGGAGTGTCGCTATACGTCATGGACAGTGATGGCTCCAACGTCCGACGAGTTCTTGAGGCCGTATCGGACGCCTCTCCCTCCTCTTGTGAGGCGGGGGGGTTCGTGGGTGATTGGTCGCCTGATGGCAAGCAGCTCACATTCTACGTCTCCATAGCGACGAGCCAGCGCCAGGTTTGCGTCGTCAACGTGGACGGGTCGGGCCTCACGTCGGTAATCGGCGGGCCGTCAGGCCACCACGTCGAACCCGCCTGGTCGCCCGACGGCGAGTGGATAGCCTTTAGGGACATCCGTGACCATAATAGCGAGATCCACATTGTGAAGCCCGACGGAACCTCCGTGAAGGGCCTCACCGACAATCCGGCCACCGACATAGAACCCGATTGGTCTCCCGACAGCCAGTGGGTTGTCTTCACCTCCGACCGCAGCGGTGACTTCGACCTGTACATCATGAAGCCCGACGGCAGCGACCTCACCCGCGTTACCGGCACCCTCGGCAAGGACAGCGACCCTTCCTGGGGGCCGTAGCCGCGCCTGCCTCAGCAATCGAACGTCCGGACATCCTCCGCTTCGAGTTCGTCTTCTGGCAGGATTGACAAAGGGGTCTGGCTGGATGCCAGTCACACGTTTTGGACGCAATGGGCTCGTTGCAGGCGCTCGCTCGATTGCTGCCTAGGGGTCAAACAGCCAAGGCGTACCGGTGTCTTCGGTGACTAGGACAAGCACAGGGGTGAAGGAGTCCAGCTGGCTGAGGTTGCTGACCTCGGGCCTGCCAGGCACGAATCGCTTCCAGGCCGAGCCTGGGCCCAGCGCATAAGCTATTGCCAACCGGTCGGCGATACCCGCCATCGCCGTCGCCGCGTCCTTCGTCTGGCCTGCGTAGCAGACGCTGTTCCAGCCGAAAACGAGGTCGACGCTGGTGGGAGATTCGCCCCACGGTTCCTGAAGCCAGGCGGCATCGGCGGCCATGAGGAGAAACAGGGCGTCGTAGGGCTTGAGCACCGTCATCGTGCTCACCTCCGGCCTACCCGGGAACCACCTGTCGAAGCCCTGATCCGATCTCAGCCGGTATGCGGCCAGGACATTACCGCTGATGGACGCAAGAGCGTCTTCAGTGGGCTGGGAGGCGCCGAGGTAGCAGGAATGTACCCAGGCGATGCTGGGACTGGGCGGTGTAGGGGTGCCGTTTGGGCCGGGCGTGGGTGTCGATGGCGGAGTAGGGGTGGGAGGAGGCGAAGGATCGCAGGCGTCGCCCAGGCCGTCGCTGTCAGTGTCGGTCTGATCGGAATTGGCGTCCAGAGGACAGTTGTCGTCAACGTCCGCGATGGTGTCGTTGTCGTCGTCATCGTCGCAGGCGTCGCCCAGGCCATCGCCGTCGGTGTCGGTCTGGTCGGGATTGACGACGGTAGGACAGTTGTCGTTGGCGTCTGCGATGGTGTCGTTGTCGCTGTCATCGTCGCAGGCGTCGCCGATGCCGTCGCCGTCAGTGTCAGCTTGGTCGGGATTGACGATTAGAGGACAGTTGTCGTCAGCATCTGCGATGGTGTCGTTATCGTCATCCTCGTCGCAGGCGTCGCCCAGGCCATCGCCGGGGGGATCTTCGTCGATGAGGGTATCGCCATCGTTGTCCACGCCGTCGATAGCGTCCTCGCCCTGTCGCCCGTCGTCGTCCTGGTCCCCCGCGTCGGTATTGACCTGCTCGAAGTTGGGGACCGAGGGGCAGTTGTCAACACGGTCGTCGATCAGGTCGCCGTCCTCGTCCTCACAGGGCCCGACCACCGTAACCTCGGCGTCGGACGTGGACGTCACGTCGATGGATTTGGGAAGCGGAAAGCCCCACAGGGTTGGGCTGTGGAGATCGGCCGGGCTGACGCCGGTTCCCACCGCCGCTAGCGCAAGTCTGGCCAATACGCCCGAACCGCTATCGGGCGCGGCAGGCTCGGCAGCGTCCGCGGCCGCCACATCGTAGGAGCCGCCGCCCCAGCCGCCGGCCAGCGCCGGGTCCCCCCGCGACCTGTCCCGTACGTCGCTCCCTGCATTGGCCGCCTGGAACATCTGCACATCCTGTCCCTCAATTCTTATGACGGAGGGGTCGTAGTGCAGGATTACTGACCAGGCCAGCAGGTCGGTAACATCCTGGATGAACAGGTCCATCTCGAAGGTCTCGCCGCAGGCCACCGTTCGAGCGGCCTGGATGGAGCCCAGCGATGTGGCTGTGTTTCCAGAGGGGTCAGCATCCACACCCAGAGCGACCCCTGGGCTCCCCTTTGTGACCTCTCCCTGGCCAGCCAGAATCCCCCAGGCGAGGGCTGCTGCCGCCAGGCACAAGGCAGCCAGGATCACGGTCAGCGGCTTCATCTGGGCTTCCACACTTCTTCCCTTTTCTCGGCCAGCGAACTTCATTCGACCATAACGTCGCCTTGCACCTTGGCCGCAATCTCTGATCGGCTCGGCGTCCTATCCCGCGCGACGCCTCCCGATGCCGACAAGCACGACGCCGGCTACCAGCAACGCCGCTAGGCCTCCCAGGACGTAGCCTATGATGGCCGGGCTGCCGGTCCATGCTGACCCCTCATCCTCTGTCGAGCTCGAACTGGGGACCGTCGGGCTGCCCAGCTGTGGTGTAGGGGTCTCGGTCGGCGTTGCTACGCCTGGCGTCTCAGGTGTGGGTGAAATGACCGGGGTTTCGACGACGGGCGTGGTGGGCGTAGCGACGGGGGTAACGCTTGGACAATTTGTATTTACCGCTATCTGAGCGTTGGCGATCGGGCCGTCGAAAAAGCCGTCCCCGTCTGAGTCGTCGATCGAATCACCGTGAAAGTCCTTCAGGGAAGGACCGAGGTCCATCTTACCATCGTCATTCACATCGATTGGGGAAAGGCTGAGTGAGCTGACGCCGGTCGCGATCGCTTCCAGGGTCAGCCTGGCGAGCACTCCCGAGCCGCTGTCAGTTGCAGGCGGTTCTGCAATATCTGCCGTCGCCACGCGGTACCAGCCATCGATGTCTGGCAGTCCCTCAGAGACATCGAACACCTTGCTCCCCGCGTTGGCAGCCTGGAACATCATGACGTCCCGGTCGACGATCTTGATTACTTTCGTGTCATAGGTGAAATACGCCTCCCAGGCCAGAAGATCGGTCACATTAGTGATAAAGATATCGACCTGAAAGGTGTCGCCACTGCTGACAGATACACAGGGGTCGATGGGGCCTAGGGAGGTGGCGGTGTTGCCCGCGGGCTCAACGTCTACGCCGATGGTCACGGCTTCCTCGACGGCGCTGTAACCTCTGGCCAGAACACCTCCGGCCGATGGTGCCACAGCCAACGTCATTGCTGCCAACGCTATACTGGCCAGGATCATTTTCATCGCTGCAGTCCTTTCAATCGCCTTCAGTCTCCCAAGCGTTAAGCTGGCGCGGCGAAAGGGCCTCCCCTGTGCCTTCGGCTTACACAACGCACAACAGGCAGCGAGGATACGCAAACAGCCAACTTTCGGCACGCTCCTTCCGTATCTGGCCCAGGCTTCGGCAACCCAGGCGCATCACGCACCGATTATAGCCGCGGTCGCTGCTGGGCCATCCAAGTCGAGAGCCGGGGCCCTTATCTATGCCAATTGCATAGACGCGGGCTCAAGGGGTTAGTTACGTCGGCCGACTGCAAAAGCCCCTGCCCCAGCCGAGCCCGAGACCGATCACTCTCCTTGCGACGGGCGTATCTGGATGGTGGCAGAGGTGGTCAATTGGTCGCAGTTCTCGTAGTTGGCGTCACAGTGGGAGCTTTCCGCCACTATCGAGTAGTTCCCGGGCGGCACTTGCTGTCCATCGTTGTCCTGCTGCTCCCACGTCTCCACGAACTTAAGTGTCTCATTCGCCGCCAGCGGCACCTCCGCCATGACCTGGGCGAAGGCGCGATCCCGCGACCAGCGCCAGATCTCCTGGCCCTCGAAGTCGATGACCGCTAGGTCGTAGCGCTGGCTCGTACGGTAATAGAGGATCGTGGGATCTCGGACGGCGACGGTTATGGCCAGTCGAATGGGCTCACCCTCGTCGAAGAAGGCGCCAAAGGTGGTCAGATCGATGCCTATGGGCCCCTCGAAGGGGAAACTGGGCGTGGGGGAAGATGCTGGTGTACCCACCCCCGTGGGCGAAGGGCCGGGCTCTTCGTCGCCCTCCCCGCAAGCAGGCGCGACCACCAGGATGGCGGCTAGAGCCGCCAGAAGGGCCACCCACGCCATTGTCTTGCTGACGCAGCAGCTTCCTTTTCCCATTGCGCCTCCTTCCTGCTACTGGCTGCCTTCCTCAGGGGCCTGGACCGCCCTTGGGGGCAGCGGCGGCGCGTTGATTGCCAGCTAGACGGTGCTAGGGGTCTATTTCGTTGTCCAGCGGACAGTAATCGAGCTCCGGCTGGTCAGATGTGCAGGGGTCTTGCCCGGTCAGAGCAAATAGGGCCCTACCGTTGGCGGCCGCAAACTCGTCCATCTCCTCGTCGTAGTAGAACTCCCCTACGAGATTGGTCTCCGTCGGTGGCTCGGTCGAGCGATCGACAACCCGCATGAATATGGTGACTTGCCATCTAGCATCGCCCAGCCAGCGGGCCACCACCCGCTGACCGTGACTGGCATCGGGTTTACCGGCGGTGCGGAACACCAGATCGGACATGCTTTCCTCGTAGGTTGTGCCATCTTCCCAAGTGACCCGACGCGGGCCACTGTTTGCCAGCCTCTCAACCTTCTCTCCCCTCGAGCTGATGTCCGTCGCCGTGACAGTAATCGGGAGGCCCCCCGGACTAGGGCTGGCGGACAGGGGAGATGTTGGCGTTGCGTCCGAAACCGCCCCGGTTGGTGTGGCGGTCATCTCCTCCTCCTGTCCCGCACATCCGGCCACCAGCACAAGGCAGAGGCACGCCGCACCAAGCTGAGCGACCATAGGAATCCGATCCATACTGTACTCATTAGCAGAGAATTGTCCCTGTGGCAAGGGCTGTATTCGTCTACTACCTCCCGTACACTTCCTCGTTTCTGATAAGGCGTGGTAGTATCAGCACTACGCAGCAGGGAGATAGAGATGATGGTGATGGAACCTACGCAGCCTGCGGCCAGCGCCTTTGCGGAGTCCCTCCGGCCCCGCTCAGACCACACCGCTCGCTCCTACGCGCAGGCGGTGGGCCGCTTTCTGGAGGGAATGGGAAAGCCGGTGAGCAGGATCACGGTGGCGGACGCTACGAACTACCTAGGTAGCCTGTCGGGCCTCTCGGCCGTCTCCCGCGCTCATCACATCTCGGCGCTGCGCTCATTCCTCAAGTACTGCCCAGGGACAGGGCATCATCGCGCAGACGCCCCTGGACGCTCTGAGGCGGCCGAGAGTGGCCCTGACCTTGATGACACGCTACCCGGGTGGGGAAGAGTCAGGATGAGGCCGCGAGGTTACTGCAGGCCGCTCACGGGGTCTCTCCGCAGCGCTACACTGCCTGCGCGACGCTACTGCCAACGAGCCTGAGGGTTTCGGAGCTGGCGTCCGCTCAATGGCGGCACCTCTTTCGGGACCAGGAGGGCAGGCTCGGCCTGCTCGTCGTGGGCAAGGGTGGTAAGGAGCGGGGCGTGAAGGTGAGGGATGATCTTTTCATTGTCCTGTGCGATGAGCGGAGGCGGAGAGGGCTACCGACGAAGCTGGATGGGACGTGACCAATCGCTGATACTCGCTGGCCGGGGCAAGAAGTCATACACCACCAGGGGCGTGCACATGCTGGTGGCCAGCGCCGCGAAGGCGGCCGACATCGACAAGCCGGTCTCGTCACACTGGCTCCGGCACTCGTTTGCCACTCTTGCGGCAGTTGGCGGTGCACCAGCCCACCAACTACTGGCAGCCCTGGGGCCGTCGTGAACTCAACACGCAGATGGAGTAGGGAGGCAGCACAATGAAGTCATCGAGCGTGGCGATAGCCTTTCTTTTTAGTAGCTGCCTGGCGGTGCTGAGTGCCTGCGGTGGCGGTGGGGGGGGCGACCTAACCGGCCGTGAGATCGGCGGCGATGAGCTAGAGCGAGCCCTCCGATCCGTGGTGGAGAATGACCTGGCCATTATGGTCCTGCCTCAAGAAAACCTTGGCGACGAATTTGCAGACCTGGAGACCGACGAGGATTCGGGGTTCGTAGACAATCAGGAAGCTGCCGATGGCACCATCGACCCCGATGATACCGCAAGCGACCTCGAACAGGCAGGACGGATCAACGGATACGAGCTCAGCTATACAGACACGTCGCTGTCGGCGCTAGAGGCAGGCGAGGGGGTCGTTGTGGTGGCCACGGACGTCAACCTGTTCAGGGATGTCGGCGCAGCCTCGGACTTTCTCGCCAAAGAGGCGGACGACCACCAACGGTTCGAAGGCAAGGAGATTAGGCCCGGCCTAATCCTGGAAGAAGTCGAAACGTTTGCGGTCGACGGACTCGGAGACGAAGCGATAGGCCTCAGGGCCCGAGCCAGCTTGGGAGATGCAAAGCTCTATCTGACGAGCATCAGCTTTAGGCTCGACCGGCTGGTGGGCGGAGCCTGGCTATTCAGAGCCGATGACGCCAGTGTGAATTCGCAGGTCGAGGCAATTGCCCGGGCCTTGGAAGAGAGGATTAAGGACGTCCTATTGGGCGATATTGGAGAGGTGCCGGTGCCGCAGGCCGAGGAAGAGGAGGCATCGCCGACTGAGTAACAGGCGACATCCCCCTGGCGGCCTCGACAGTGGGCGACGAGTCGCTAAGGGCTGCGGTCAATGGGATGCTCGGCTGTCCGCAGCCGGACAGGTGGGCGATCTCTGTCTGGGCTGGCGCGAGCGGGACGCCCATCGACCAGGCTCCAGCGACCTGCTCAGGGGCGACGATGGCTGCCGCCTATTGGATCGACCCGCACACCCAGGCGTGGAAGCGGTACTTCGACGGCTGACCCGAGATCAGCAACCTGCCGGATCTGAGCGAGATGCAGGGCCTAATAGCCCTAGGCGGCGAGGCTCGCTGAAAGGCGGATCCCTTCGAGGCCCTGCCGTCCTGCTGCTAACGGACGCCATCATCTGGTTCATCGTGGCGATTGTCTGGTTGTAGCTCCTGTTCTTGCGCACTCTTGCGCCTGCGGGTAGGATGGTGTCTAGCGAGAGCTAGAGAGGGGCACCTGGCACGGAGGTAGCACAATGAAGACACCGAACGTAGCAATAGCCTTTCTCCTTGTCGTCTGCCTGGCGGTGCCTCTGGCCGCCTGCGGTGGTGACGAGGAGCCGACTTCGGCTGCGGGGAAGATCGCCTTCGTCTCCGACCGCGACGGCAACAACGAGATCTACGTGATGAACGTCGACGGCTCCGGCCAGACCAACCTCACCAATAGCTCCGACGGCGATTTGGTCCCCGCCTGGTCGCCTGACGGCAGCCGCATCGCCTTCGTATGCTTCCGCGAACAGATAGGATTCGACATCTACGTCATGGATGCCGACGGCTCCGACCCCACCAACCTCACCGATAACCCTGCCCTCGACAACGCCCCCGTCTGGTCGCCCGACGGCAACCGCATCGCCTTCGCCTCCAGCCGCGACGGCAATGAAGAGATCTACGTCATGAACGCCGACGGCTCCAGCGTCACTCGCCTCACCGATATCCTCGCTGGCGACGGCGTCCCCGCCTGGTCGCCTGACGGCAGTCGCATCGCTTTCCGGTCCGACCGCGATGGCGACCTTGAGATCTACGTGATGAACGCCGACGGCTCCGGCCAGACCCGCCTCACCGACGACCCAGGATCCGACACGGATCCCGCCTGGTCGCCCGACGGCAGCCGCATCGCCTTCGCCTCCGACCGCGACGGCAAGTGGCAGGTCTACGTCATGAACGCCGACGGCTCCGGTCCCACCCGTCTCACCGACAGCCCGGCCGATGACTTCGCTCCCGCCTGGTCGCCCGACGGCAGCCGCATCGCCTTCGCCTCTGGCCGCGATGGCGACCTTGAGGTCTACGTCATGAACGCCGACGGCTCGCAGCAGATCAACCTCACCAACAATCCGGCCCATGACCTGGCTCCCGCCTGGTAGCCGTAGGGAGCAGGCCTGCGGTCATTTCTCCTTGACGGCACTTGCACCTGCCGGTAGGATGAGGGCCGCTGTCAGTTGAAGACGGACATCGATCATGGAGACAGCACAGTGAAGAGGACGAGTCTGGCAATAGCCGTTCTCCTTGTCATCTGCCTGGCGGTGCCTTTGGCAGCCTGCGGTGGTGACGAGGAGCCGACTTCCGCTGCGGGCAAGATCGCCTTCGACTCCAACCGCGATGGCAGCTGGGAGATCTACGTGATGAACGCCGACGGCTCCGGCCAGATCAACCTCACCAACAACCCCGCGGCCGACGGGTTGCACGCCTGGGCCCCGGACGGCACGCGCATCGCCTTCGCATCCGACCGCGATGGCGACCTTGAGGTCTATGTGATGAACGCCGACGGCTCTGGCCAGACCCGTCTCACCAATAACCCCGCCGATGACTTCGACCCCACCTGGTCGCCCGACGGCAGCCGCATCGCCTTCGCCTCCAGGCGCGACGGCAACCTCGAGGCCTACGTGATGAACGCCGACGGCTCTGGCCAGACCCGTCTCACCGACAACTCCGCCGGTGACTTCGACCTCGCCTGGTCTCCCGACGGCAGCCGCATCGCCTTGAGCTCCGACCGCGACGGCAACCGGGAAGTCTACGTGATGAACGCCGACGGCTCCGGCCAGACCAACCTCACCAGTAACCCCGCCGATGATTTCGACCCCGCCTGGTCTCCCGACAGCAGCCGCATCGCCTTCGCCTCCGACCGCGACGGCAACCGGGAGGTCTACGTGATGAACGCCGACGGCTCCGGCCAGACTAACCTGACCGACAACTCCGCCCTCGACGCCACCCCCGCCTGGTCTCCCGACGGCGCCCGCCTCGCCTTCACCTCCGACCGCGATGGCGACACGGAGGTCTATGTCATGAACGCCAACGGCTCGCACCAGACCCGTCTCACCAATAACCCCGCTGATGACTTCGATCCCGCCTGGGCACCGTAGGGAGCGGCCCGAAAGGGGGCCAGCGCCGCAAGATAGGCGGTCCTGTCGGCCAACGCCATCGTGAGGTTCGGGGTGGCGATGGGGTAGCTTCTTCCCTTGCCAACCCTCGCGGCTGTGGCTAGGATGGGGACGCGCTCGAGCATCTAGGCTAGCCCCCTCTCGACGACCATTGCAGTCTCACCGCACTAATCGCCGCTTTATGGGGGGCCCCTGGGCCTGATGGTCTGGGGGCTCTCTCTATATGCGGCCTGCAGGAACGGGGGGTGACACCGAAGAGGGCACTCGGCCACGCGGAGCAAGCAGGGGGCCTTTGCGCACCCGTTTGACAGCCCAGCGTGGATGATGCACCATGCGGGCGTCGGCCAGTAGTCTATTCGATGCCTGAGTCTCGGCTCATTCCCGCGGCGTTGAAATGGCCGTCGGATAGCGAAATAGACCCTGTTCAACGAGTTCCCAGGAGGGCAACGCTGGGGTGACTGTAACGCGGAGCTAACAGCGGCGTCTCAACTTATGGTCAAGTAAGATCCGAGGAGGGTAACGCTGAGGAAAGTGACGAAGCTGCTTCCGCTTTTCCTGGTATTGCTGGTCGTCTGCAGCTTCTCGGCGCAGGCTGAC
>Ga0114920_10001700_pt1 | contig 10235 bp, 7 predicted proteins | sample ChitaG_FD_88683 | JGI IMG/M metagenome (GOLD analysis project Ga0114920, IMG submission 88683) | Deep subsurface microbial communities from South Pacific Ocean to uncover new lineages of life (NeLLi) - Chile_00310 metaG | ecosystem: Environmental > Aquatic > Marine > Oceanic > Sediment ...
AAAATTATACACAGGATGGAGACTTCAGAACGTCCTGGGGCGAGTTTTCCATGGAGATCGAAGGATTTAGTGGATGCTGTAATCCGTCACACTTTGCTATTCTGGAGGACGGTTCCTTTGTGACCAGTGAAAAGGGCCTTGCCAGAGTTAAAGTCTACAACCGGATTGGGGGTCTTGTTTCTGTTGTCGCCCCGCCGGATCAATTCATCGAAGGTACGGTCGGCCTGGATCTGGCCGTGGATTCATCACAGAAGATCTATGTCCTGGATCCGCGGCAAAAATTAGTGCGGATATTCGAGAAAAAACGACTTTTGGTCGGGAGAACATCATGAAACAAAATTTTCAGATAACAAAAAACAGACGTGAGTTTTTAAGAGATGGATTGCGGACCGTCTTGTTCGGTGGTCTCGTGTTTACAGGCTTATTTCTGGGATGGAAAGGATACTCTCGCCAGGGGAAGGAATCATCCTGTCTGGTTCGTTTGCCCTGCAGGGATTGTTCAAAACTTCCTGACTGCCAAGAGCCCAGAGCTATTGATACAAGACAGAACCCACCTGATTCCCGACTTCAGTCTTTAAAAATGAAGAGAAGAGTCCGAGATGGCAGATAAAACATCAAAAAAACCCCTAGATCGACGGGATTTCATCCGGAAAAGCCTCCACGCTGTGGCAGGTCTCACGGCCGGAGGACTGGCCGGGATTCTGTTCAGCAAGTCTTCTTCCGAAGAGATGGTCTGGCAGCTTGATCCCAACATCTGTATCCAGTGTGAAAAATGTTCGGTTAATTGTGTTTTGCCTCAATCCGCTGTGAAATGTGTCCACTCCTATTCGATGTGCGGTTATTGTGACCTGTGCAGCGGGTATCTCCAGCCTGGTACCAAAGTGAGAGATACCGGGGCGGAAAGCCAGCTCTGTCCATCCGGTGCGATTAAGCGGACGTTTGTTGAAGATCCCTATTTTGAATATACGATCGATGAGAAATTGTGCGTCGGATGCGGCAAATGTGTGAAGGGTTGTAATTCTTTCGGAAACGGTTCTTTGTATTTACAGGCACGACATGATCGCTGTCTGAACTGCAATCAATGCTCCATTGCCAGAAGGTGTCCCTCCCAGGCATGGAAACGTGTACCGGCCAGCCGGCCCTATATTCTCAAGGGTGATGAGAAGAAAAGGATATTCTGACTGAAGAGTCATTCGAATGAGATATAAAGCGAGGCAATCAATACTTTTCATCGTTGCTTTGTTGTTTCTTTTCCCTCTGCTAAGCCTGTGCCAGGTCCCGCAACGCGTCCCAAAGCCCGATTTTCAAACAGATTATATCCAACCCGATTTGCTCACCCCGACACCTCGAGCCACTGCGTTTGAATACATGGATATAGTAGTCCTTGTCGTGGCTCTTTTTCTGGCCACTTATTTCGCTCACAAACAAAGATCGCGGCGGAACATCTTCCTATTGATGGTGTTTTCTCTCGCTTATTTCGGGTTTTACAGAAATGGATGCGTTTGTCCGATCGGCGCCATACAGAACGTCACCTATGCGCTGTTCAATCCGGCTTACGCCATTCCTGTATTCGTCGTCATATTTTTTGTTCTTCCCCTTGTTTTGGCTTTGTTCTACGGTCGCACCTTCTGTGCCGCCGTTTGTCCTCTTGGGATGATTCAGGATGCCGTGGTTCTTAAGCCCACTAAAGTACCAGGATGGCTGGCTAACGTCTTGAGTGTTCTTCCCTACATTTATTTGGGACTGGCAGTCTTGTTTGCAGCAACCGGTGCAGGATTTATTATCTGTCAGTATGATCCATTCATCGGATTCTTCCGTTTTGGCGCAGATTTTAACATGGTCATTTTTGGCATGTCCATGCTCTTGCTGGGAACGGTTGTTGCCCGTCCATACTGCCGGTTTCTTTGTCCGTACGGTGTGCTGCTGAACTGGATGTCCCGTCTGTCCAAGAGACATGTCGGGATTACACCAGATGAATGCAACAATTGCCGATTGTGTGAAGAATCCTGTCCGTTTGGAGCGATAAAAAAACCTGACGAAGCCGCACTGCCAGCAAACAGAGAAGCCGAGGTCAAAAAACTGGCATTCATACTCGTTCTCCTTCCTATCGTTGTATTCGGCAGCGGCTGGGTCGGGTCTCGATTAGAAATTCCGCTGTCCCGCCTGCATGCGACTGTCTCTTTGGCCGAAGAGATTCTGCTGGAGAATTCAGGCCAAAGGACAGAGCTGACAGACAAAACAAAAGCGTTTAGAGCTTCGGGAAAGCCGACTGAAGAATTATATGCCGAAGCAAGCGCCATTCAGCATGAGTTCAAGGTTGGAGGATGGATTTTAGGGGGATTTATAGGATTGATTCTCTGTCTAAAGCTTATCAACCTTTTTATGCGGAGGAGACAATTGGAATATGACGTAGATAAAGGAACCTGTCTCAGCTGCGGGCGATGTTTTGCTTACTGCCCGTATGAACAGGTCCGCCTAGGCATCATAACTCCCAAAGAAGCAGAAGAAATGGTATCCAAAGAAGTAAGGATAAAACAGTTCAGGGCGTAAGATAATGGCTACACGGGCTGAAGATGATAAAAGAAAAAACAGGGCGAAAATGTGGTACAACATAGCTAAGAGAATTACTATTGTTGCCGCATTGCTGGCAGGGATACTCAGTGTCTTGATGATTGTCAATTACTTGCAGACCAAATCTGTCGATCCACTCAACAACCAAGCCATCTCTCAGTTAATGACACAACTCCAGGAAAATCCGAACGATACGGCTTTAAAGGAACAAATCCGGGCGCTTGATCTGCTGGCCAGAAAAGCCTATTTCACTCATCAATGGCAGATAAAAACAGGAAGTTATCTGCTCTTTGCGTTTGTGCTTGTTCTTCTGCTGGCGCTGAAATACATGAGCTCTCTGCAGCCGCGATTACCCGACTTGAGCAAAAGCCCTGAGCCGGATGAAGCCTGGGAGAACAAGTTCATCTCTCGAAAATACATCCTCTTTGGTGGACTGGGTTTGTTTATACTGGCATTTATTCTCGGTATTCTCTCCCAGACTGAATTGAAAAACATAGGTATCGTCAAAACTAAAGAAAGTAAGGGAGCCGCTGTTTTTCCGAGTATCGAAGAGATAAGGAATAACTGGCCTGGGTTCCGTGGTCCGGAGGGAATCGGAGTGGCCTATCACACAGATGTGCCCACAGAATGGGATGGCCCTTCGGGCCAGAACATTCTTTGGAAAACTCCGATTCCTCACCCCGGCTTTAATTCACCCATCATTTGGGAAAATAGAATCTTTCTTTCGGGAGCCGATAGAAGAACACAGATTGTCTATTGCGTTGATGCCGATTCAGGGGAAATTATCTGGCAGACTGAATTGAATAACATTCCTGGATCCCCTGAGCGGCGGCCTAAGGTCATGGAGGATACAGGTTATGCCGCTCCTACGATGACGACCGATGGAAAGATGATTTTTGCTCTGTTTGCGACCGGCGATATCGCCTGTCTCGATTTTGAAGGAAATCGGATTTGGGCAAAAAACCTGGGGATGCCTGATAATCATTACGGGCATGCGTCGTCCCTGATTACATATCGAGATCTATTGATTATTCAGTTCGATCAGAACACGGGAGGGCGCCTTCTTGCCTTGAAAATCCTCACAGGGGATCTGGCGTACGACCAGCTCCGGGATGTAGAGGTTTCGTGGGCTTCGCCTATACTGGTGAATACGGGAAGCAGGACAGAGCTCATTCTCAATTCCAATCCGTTCGTGATGTCTCATGATCCACAAACTGGACAAGAGTTATGGCGAGTGAGATGCATGCAAGGGGAAATCGGGCCTTCTCCAGCTTATGCGGCGGGAATGGTTTATGTGGTTAACGACTATGCCCGCCTGGCCGCGATAAGGCTCGGAGAGACTCCTGATTTGGCCTGGGAATACATCGATGACCTCTCCGATGTAGCCAGTCCTCTGGCCGCAAACGATTTGGTCATCATGGCTGCCAGTTACGGGACGGTAACTTGTTTTGATAAAAAGACCGGAGAGAGATTATGGATTCAGGAGTTTAAAGATGGACTCTATTCGTCTCCGATCTTAGTCGGGGATTCTGTTTATCTCATGGATGTGTCGGGTGTCGTCTATGTCTTTAAAGCAGAGAGGGAATACCGACTCATAAGCCAACACGAATTGGGTGAGGGGGCAGTGACCATCCCTGCCTTCATGCACAACCGGATCTACATCCGTGGAGAGAAGAATTTGTTTTGTATCGGAGATTAAAACGGCTATGAAACTAGAGACGGAAAGCATCAACTCTTTTGTTGACCAGGTTGTCGATGAAATCGGCACTAAAGCTGGCGATGTTATCCCCATTCTGCATGCTATTCAAAGGGAATATAACTATCTTCCAGAATCGGCCCTGCGGAGGGCCTGCGAGATCACGGATATAACGCCCGCTGCCATTACAGGCGTATCGACCTTCTATTCCCAATTCCGACACGCCCCGATCGGGCAGCACATAATCCGTGTCTGTGTCGGCACGGCCTGTCATGTCAAGGGTTCCGAATTGGTGCATGATGCCTTCTGCCGCGAATTGTTTATCGGGGAAGGCCAGGATACTGACCCGGAAGGTCAATTCACCTTGCAAAAGATTGCTTGCCTTGGCTGCTGTACTATTGCTCCGGTTGTTCAGATCGATGACGTGACTTACGGGCACGTTAAAATAGAGGGTGTTGCCAATATTCTCCAGGATTTTTTCCATCACAAAAGCCGGAAAATAGTTGAATCCCGAGATCGTAGAATTCAAACTGAGGATGCCGGAGAGATCAAGATTGGACTGGGTTCCTGCTGTGTAGCCAGCGGGAGCCGCCGGGTGCATCAGGCTCTGGAAATGTGCCTGGAGGAAACCGGAATCCACACTCAGGTGAAAAGGGTTGGGTGTGTGGGGATGTGTCACCGGACACCGCTCTTAGAAGTTAGTGTGCCGGACAAAGACCCGGTCCTTTATGACAGCGTGCAGCCCGAAGATGTGAGACGCATTGTCCTCAAACACTACAGGCCTAAGGCTTTAGGCCAGCGGATCAAAAATGCGGCCTTCAATCTAATCGAGAAAATCATCGATGATCAAGATTCTGACACATTCACGCGTCATCCTCTTCATATGCGTGATCCGAGTATTCAGGCTTTTATGGGCAGACAGAAACATATTGCCACCGAGCATTCTGGTCAAATCGATCCCATCAACCTTCAAGAATATTGTTCCAAGGATGGTTTTGAAGCCTTGGAACGCAGTCTCTCGGAGTTCTCTCCGGATGATGTCATCGATCAAATCAAATCCAGCGGGCTGAGGGGAAGAGGAGGAGCAGGTTTTCCCAGCGGACAAAAATGGCAAGTAACCCAGCAAGCAAAAGATGATACGAAATTTATCGTCATGAACGGCGATGAAGGAGATCCCGGGGCTTTTATGGACCGGATGATTCTGGAATCCTATCCTTTCCGGGTCATCGAGGGTATGATCATCGCTGCCTATGCTGTCGGCGCTCATGATGGATATTTTTACATTCGCGCTGAATATCCGTTAGCTGTCCAGCGGATCAAGGCGGCCCTCGAGCAGTGCCGGGAGGAAGGATTTTTAGGAGATGATATTTTAGGAAGTGGATTTTCGTTGCAGTTAAACATTTTGGAAGGAGCCGGTGCGTTTGTATGCGGAGAGGAAACAGCACTTATCGCTTCAATCGAGGGAAGGCGTGGCAATCCCAGCTTCCGTCCTCCTTATCCTGCTCAAAAGGGGCTTTGGAATCATCCGACGTTGGTGAGTAATTGTGAGACATTTGCCATAGTGCCCTGGATCATCCGCAACGGGGCTGAAACATTTGCTCAGTTGGGGACGAAAGAGAGTAAGGGGACTAAAGTCTTTTCCCTGGCCGGTAAAGTTGCCCGCGGAGGGCTTATTGAAGTCCCAATGGGAATCACAATTCAAGAGATTGTCGAAGACATCGGCGGCGGCATCGAAAATGGGAGGCAATTCAAAGCCGTTCAGATTGGCGGGCCGTCGGGCGGCTGCATTCCGGCTGAACTGGCGCATACCAGAGTCGATTACGAAGACCTCACCAAGGTAGGAGCAATTATGGGCTCCGGCGGTTTATTGGTGATGGATGATTCAGACTGCATGGTGGATATATCTCGGTATTTTCTATCTTTTACACAAAACCAGTCATGCGGGAAATGCACGTTTTGCCGCCTGGGCACAAGGCACATGCTCCGTATTCTCGAGGACCTTTGTGCCGGTAAAGGGAAACAGGAAGATCTTATAAAGCTGGAGGAAATCGCACATAAAACAAAACAGGGCAGTCTTTGCGGACTGGGGAAAACAGCCCCGAATCCTGTTTTGACGACCCTTACTTATTTTAGAGAAGAGTATGAAGCTCATTTGGGAGGAACATGTCCAGCAAAGAGGTGTAAAGCTCTCATCACCTACATGATCGATGATACGTGTATCGGCTGTACAGTCTGTGCCCAGAAATGTCCGGTAAGCGCGATTTCAGCCACACCTTATCAGAGACACATGATCGATCAAACAAAATGCACGAAATGCGGGACTTGCAAACAGGTGTGCCCGACGGAGTCGGTGAACGTCACATGAAGACTATCAAAATAACCATAGACAACCAGGACATTTCCGTTCCTGCTGACAGCTCGATCCTGGAGGCAGCCAAGGAATTGAATATTAACATTCCCACACTGTGTTATCTAAACGGATATGAGTGGTTCACGTCCTGTATGATCTGCGTCGTTCATGAGGTCAAAACAGATCAGCTGCTCCCTTCATGTTCAGCCGCTGTTGCCGAGGGGATGCGGATCGAGACCGAGAATGAAAAAGTCCGAGAAGCTAGGAAAGATGCACTAGATTTTTTATTGAGCGAGCATGTCGGAGATTGTGATGCACCGTGCCGGCGGGCCTGTCCAGCCCATATGAACATTCCTCTGATGATCAGACAGATTAAAGATGAACAGCTCGAGGATGCGATCAGAACAGTAAAGAAAGATATCGCCTTGCCCGCGGTTTTGGGGCGGATCTGTTCGGCGCCCTGTGAAAACGGGTGTCATCGAAAATCTTACGACAGTGCTGTTTCAATCTGTTCCTTGAAAAGATATGTGGCGGATATTGACCTGGCTCAAGAGTCACCTTTCTGCCCCGCCTCAAGGGCAAATTCCGGGAAAAAAGTCGCCATCATCGGGGCGGGACCAACAGGCCTATCTGCGGCCTATTATCTTCTTCAAGACGGTCATGCCTGTCATGTATATGACAGTAACCCTCAACCAGGCGGTATGCTTCGTTATGGTGTTCCCGACGAGGACCTGCCCCAAGCCGTCCTTGATTTGGAAATAGAGCGCATCGCAGAGCTGGGAGCCGAGTTTTTAATGGAACGCTCTCTGGGCAAGCAGTTGAGATGGGATGATTTGAGAAAAGCATACGATGCAGTTATCATGACAGTTGGCAAAATAGATCCCGAGGTGTTTAAAACTTCAGGACTTGAGCTTTCCTCCAGAGGCATTAAGATTGATACAAAGACTCATGAAACAAGTGTTCCGGGCGTTTTCGCTGGCGGGAATGCGGTTTCAGAAGCGCGGATGGCCATACGGGCAGTCGCCCACGGAAAAAATATGGCTTATTCTGTGAACAAGTTTTTAGAAACCAAGACTGTTACCGGCCCGACGCGGCGATTCCAGTCCATGCTGGGAAAAATTCGTGAAGAAGAAGTCGGGGAATTCATGAAAGAAGCGGAAGGACATGAAAGGATTGTTCCTAAAAGTGGCTTCAAGGATGGCTATGCGGATGAGGAGGCTGTCAAGGAATCGCGACGTTGCTTTGGCTGTGACTGCCGAAAGCCGGGTTCCTGCAAATTGCGGCAGTATTCAGAAGTGTATCAGGCCAATCAGCGCCGCTTCACTTTCGTGGAGAGGAAGAGATTTCAAAAAAACATCCAGCATGACCACGTTATTTATGAACCTGGAAAGTGTATCAAATGCGGATTGTGCATAAAAATCACAAAAAGGGCTGGTGAAAAACTCGGTTTGACTTTTGTCGACCGTGGATTTGATGTTCGTGTCGAGACTCCGTTCGGAGAGCCGCTCAGCCAGGGACTGAAAAAAGTGGCCGGAGACTGCATCTCGGCCTGTCCCACGGGGGCGCTTTCCTGGCGGGACCGGAATAAAAATGAAGATATTTTCGATTGAGGAAAAGTAATGAACAAGTATAGATTTACATTATTCTTGGTGCTAATCACTGTTCTTTTAGTCTCTTGTTCGAAAAAAGAGGTTGATAAGAGGATTATAGATGTTGAGACGGTGAGTTGGCCCATTTATCGTGGAGATTCCAACTTGTCTGGAATGGCGGAAGATGAACTCTATGAAGAGCTGACTTTATTATGGTCATTCAAGACGGAGTCATGGATAATCTCGTCGCCGGTTATGGGTTTCGGCCGAGTCTATATCGGTTCGAGCGACGGAAAAGTGTATTCGATAAACCTGAAAGATGGGAATAAAGTCTGGGAGTTCGATACCGGAGATGACATCGAAGCCTCACCTTTACTCCTGGATGGAGCTATTTACGTTGGAAATCTGAGCGGAGAGTTCTTTTCCCTGGACGCGCATACAGGACAGGTTCAATGGAAATACAAGTGCCGCAACTCCATCTACGGCTCAGCCAATTGGGTGAGAAATCCGAAAGATCAGAAACCATTGATATTAGTTGGAAGCTACGACAACAGGATATACTGCATGGACGCGGCAACAGGAAAACTGAATTGGACGTACGAAACCGATAACTATATAAACGGTGCTCCTGCAACAGACGGTGTTCATGTCGTCTTTGGCGGTTGTGATGAATTGCTCCATATTTTATCTGTCTTAGATGGAACAAAGATTGGAGAGGTCTGGGCTGGCTCTTACATTCCCGGTTCTGCTGCCTTTGTGGAAAAAAGAGCTTATCTTGGACATTATGATAATAAATTAGTCTGCATTGACACGGAGGAGAAAAAAATTGTCTGGGAGTACGAAGATAAGGATCATCCGGATGCATTTTTTTCTTCCCCGGCTGTGGGAAAAGATCGTGTTCTCATCGGGTCGCGTGATGGATACCTGCATTGTGTAAACAAGAAAAACGGCGAAAAAATTTGGGTCTTTCAAAGTCGCGACGACATAGACAGTTCACCGGTTATCTCTGGAAATAAAGTTGTAGTCGCGTCGATGGACGGAAGACTCTATATTGTTGACTTAAAGGATGGAAAGGAAATCTGGTCTTATGAGATAGGTGCGGCCATCTTCGGCTCTCCTGCTGTGGCAGGGGGATTCATTGTTATCGGTGCCGACGATGGACGGGTCTATGCCTTTGGAGAAAAGTCATGAAAGTTGCGTATATAACTCCTGGATCCGGCTTGAGATTCTACTGTCAGAACTGTTTCCGGGATATTGCATTACTCCAGTCACTGGTTTCCCTCGGGCATGATGTGGTCAAGGTTCCCATGTATCTCTATTCAGATCTGGACAGCAATGCAGATATAGTTGAAGCTCCGGTATTTTATGGCGCTGTCAATGTCTTTTTAAAAGAAAAATTGCCTTTTTATAGGCATGCTCCTGAATGGATAGAACGTCTCTTCGATTCTCCTGCTTTACTGCATCTGGCAGCAAAGAAGTCCGGCTCAACGCGCGCCACTGGACTCGAAGAAATGACACTATCCATGCTGCAGGGGGAAAAGGGAAGGCAGGCGTCAGAGTTGGACCATCTTATTCGATACTTCAGGAATGAGGTCGCTCCGGATGTCGTTCATCTCTCCAATGCTCTATTACTCGGACTGGCCCACAGACTTAAAAATGATCTAGGGGCAGGTGTTGTATGTTCACTCCAGGATGAGAATGAATGGGTTGATTTGATGGACGAACATTACCAGAGTCAGGTCTGGAACTTAATGGCAGAAAAAGCCGTTGATGTCGACCTCTTCGTGACAGCCAGTCAGTTTTATTCCAATCAATCTCAAAAGCAGCTGAAAATACCTGCGGACAAGATAAAGGTGATATATGGCGGGATTGATTTTGACGGGTACAAAAGATCAACTCTTCCCTTCAATCCTCCAGTCATCGGATACTTGTGCAGGATGTCTGAATACTTCGGACTGGGGATACTCGTTGACGCTTTTATTGAGTTAAAAAAAGAGAGCCGGTTTAAGGATTTAAGATTGTACTTGAC
>Ga0114920_10001703_pt1 | contig 10232 bp, 10 predicted proteins | sample ChitaG_FD_88683 | JGI IMG/M metagenome (GOLD analysis project Ga0114920, IMG submission 88683) | Deep subsurface microbial communities from South Pacific Ocean to uncover new lineages of life (NeLLi) - Chile_00310 metaG | ecosystem: Environmental > Aquatic > Marine > Oceanic > Sediment ...
CGCCGAAGACGAGACCGCCGGCGTCGACTTCGCCCAGCACGCGGAAACCGCATACGCCGAGGGCGTGCACGGGCATCTTCCGTCGCGACGTCCGGGAATACCTGGTGTGCGACCGGAGAGCCTCAACGAAAGCTGACCGAGAGGTCCGCGCAATCTGGAACCGCACGGCGCGGTTCTAGTTGGCTCCAGGAGGGGCGAATCGGGGCCCCAGCTAACGCCGTCGGGTGTAACGACGCAGCTGTTGGGAACGATGAAGTATCTAGTCGCGGGCTTTTTCTGACCGAAGAAACAACGACGACAGATGCCTAGCAGCAAATATAGACGGAGGGTTCGTGGATATCGTATTAGGTGTGTCTTTGACGCCTACGACGGTCCGCATGGTGCTGGTCGAGGGTGAAAATGCTGACGGTGTGACTGTCGATCACGATGTGTTCGATGTCGTATCGGCAGAGGGTTCAGCAAACGTCGCCGCTCAGGTTGTATCTGCGGTGCTCGGTACCAAAGAAAGCGCTCAAGCGGCAGGACATCACCTCAAGTCCATCGGCGTCTGCTGTAGTGACCCTGCCGGAGCGGCCGCACTACGCGATGCGTTGGCGGTCGATGCCATCGATGAAGTGACGCTTTGCCCCGAGGGGCGCGCTGCCGCCTCACTCGCACAGGCCGTAGGTAGGGCTGTCGGGTATGACACCACCGCGCTGCTCTTCGTCAATCGTGACGTCGCGACGCTGTCGGTGGTTCAGAGCGACGACGGCTCAGTGGTCAACGTGCTCAGCCGCACACTGCACGGCGCGGGTCCATCCGCAGTGCTGGCCGACCTGGCTGAGGCTGTGGTTGCCCAGGAGGCCCCGCCACAAGGAATATTCGTAGTCGGCTCCGGTGTCGAGGTCAGCTCGGTTAAGGCACACCTCGAGCGTCTTGTGGCCCTCCCAATCAATGCGCCCGAAGACGCCGAGTTGGCGTTGGCCCGTGGAGCGGCGCTGGCCTCGGCTACGGCAGCCATTTTTGAGACGTCCACAGTTGGCCTGGCGTACTCCAAGGATCCTGAAGGCATCACAGCCGGGCCGGGGCATGCCAGCCTGGCCGGTGCCGAAACGCAACTGGCCCCGGTGGGTGCCCAACACGTGGACGGCAGGGTCGACGAGTATGCACAAACTGAGGCCAGGCCGGCAGAGGAAGAGCGCAAACCTTTTCTACTGGTCGGCAGCGCACTGACCTCTATTTTCGTTATCGGTGTTGTGGCCCTGGCGATTTCGTTGGCTGTCACCATCCGCCCGACCGCCGACCAACGCCCCAGCCCGGCTCAGAGCAACATCGTGCCTAGCAGTCGGGTTCCGGAACCCGCCCAGGCGGCTCAGTGGCCGGCCGATTCGCCGCCGGCCGAGACCATCAAACCGCCGGTGCCCGTGGCTCAGCAGGTGCCGCGGACGGTGTTCGTGGAGCAGGCTCCCGCACTGGTCGCGCCAGCCTTACCAGCTCGCGCACCGGTCGTGTCGCCCCCTGCCCCCGCAGCGCCACCCGCGGTGGCCTTACCTCCCGTTGCCCTACCCCCGGTTGTATTGCCGCCGCCGGTGATCGTGCTGCCACAGCCCCAGTGGCCGCAGTGGGCAGCGCCACAGCTCAGCTTGCCCGGGCTTCCGAGCGCACAGGAGGCACCGTCGGAACCCGAATCGCCGGACCCTGAAGTGCCTGAAGTGCCTGAAGTGCCTGACGTGCCGCGGGTGCCCGAGGTGTCCGAGATGCCCGAGGTGCCCGAGGTGTCCGGGGTGCCCGAGGTGTCCGGGGTGCCCGAGGTGCCCGAGGTGCCCAGGGTGCCTGAAGCGCCGCAAACGCCGGAAGTGCCTGAAGCGCCGCAAACGCCGGAAGTGCCTGAAGCGCCGCAAGTGCCCGAGGTGCCTGAAGCGCCGCAAACGCCGGAAGTGCCTGAAGTCCCGCAGGCACCCCAAGCGCCCCAAGCGCCGCAAGCACCGCAGCCGGCCCAGGCGGCAAGCGGTAGTCCCAGCCCCAATCCCAGTGGTGGCGCCAGTTCCGCCGGTGGTGCCAGTTCCAGTGGGGGGTCGAGTTCCGCCGGTGCCAGTTCCGGTGGTGGGTCGAGTTCCGCCGGTGGCGCCAGCTCGGGCTCCTCGAGCAGCGGTAGCAGCGAATTGTTTGAAGACTTCGGCGGCGATTGACCTTCTGCGCGTCCGGCGAGTATTCGTCACCTACTGTTGGCCTGCTGCTCAGTGTCGCGTACCGGCGCGCTCACCGCGGTTTCCTATAGAAGCAGTATGAGATGCACCGTCTTTGGCACTGGGTACCTGGGCGCGACCTACGCGGTGGGGATGGCAGAGTTGGGCCACGACGTCATTGGCGTCGATATCGATCCGGGCAAGGTCGCGAAGCTCTCCGGTGGAGATCTGTCGTTCTACGAGCCCGGGCTTCGGGAAATGCTCCGACGCAACGTCAGGGACGGCAGGTTGCGTTTCACCACCGACTACGCGGAGGCGGCCGAATTCGCCGACGTGCACTTCCTCGGGGTGGGGACCCCACAGAAGAAGGGCGAGTACGGCGCCGATTTGCGTCATGTGCACGCCGTGATCGACGTGTTGGTGCCGCTATTGCGCCGCCCCGCGGTGATCGTGGGCAAGGCGACGGTGCCCGTGGGCACTGCAGCGAATTTGTGCGGACGGGCGGCAAGTCTGTCTACCGAAGGCGTCACTATCGAGGTTGCCTGGAATCCAGAGTTTCTGCGCGAGGGATTCGCCGTTCAGGACACTCTGCATCCCGATCGTATTGTCCTTGGTGTGCAACGAGATTTGGTGTTGGCCGAACAAAAGATACGTGAGCTGTATGCGTCACTGCGCGGCCACTCAGTGCCATTTTTGGTGACCGACCTACAGACTGCCGAGCTGGTCAAGGTATCGGCCAATGCTTTCCTGGCGACCAAGATCTCGTTTATCAACGCGATCTCGGAGGTGTGCGAAGCCGTCGACGCCGACGTGGCCCTACTGGCCGACGCACTGGGACACGACGCTCGCATCGGCCGACGGCCCTGACAATGCGCCCGGTGACGGTACTGGTGCTTCTGGCGGTGATGGTGGTGCCGGGGGCAGCGCTACCGGCGGAGATGGCGGCACCGGTGGCACCGGCGGCAGCGCCTGAGCCATTCACAACCACGGTTGAACTCTCCGCAGCCCGGCAGTCAGGCCGCTGTCGGGCCGGAAGTTCACCGCCGCAGGGATGAGCCTTGGAGTCCATCGCCGAGGCCGCGGTCGCGCGCGGCAGTGAACTACCCTCGAGTGATGGCAGTCGATCTGCAGCACCGAATCCGTTGGATGGCTCTGCACGGAGTGATCCGCGCACTGTCGAAAGTCGGCGCCCGTAGGGATGGGGATCCACAGGCGCGGCTTATCGCCGACCCGACTGTGCGCGCCGATCCCGGGGCCTTTGTCGACGAACTACGTGACCGGGGCCCCATCATCCGATGCCGCGCGGTTCTGTTGACCATCGATCACGAGGTGGCCAGGGAGATATTGCGTTCCGAGGACTTCCATGTCACGGCGCTCGGTGCTGGCCTACCTGCACCGTTGCGCTGGATAAACCGCAAGACGCACCCGGGGCTGCTCCACCCCATCGAGCCGCCGTCACTGCTGTCGATCGAACCGCCCGACCACACTCGCCTCCGCAAGCTGGTGTCCTCGGTGTTCACCCCCAGGGCCGTCGCAGAGCTGCGCGATCGTGTCCAGCAGACCGCTGACCAACTGCTCGACGACCTCGACGGAGAATCCGGTGAGGTGGACGTAGTCGCCCGCTACTGTTCGTAGCTGCCGGTGGCGGTGATCAGCGACATCCTGGGCGTGCCCGAGCAAGACCGCCAGAATATCCGGCACTTCGGTGAGTTAGGTGCGCCAAGCCTCGACATCGGGCTGTCCTGGCGGCAGTACATGCAGGTGCACCAAGGCATCGTCGGCTTCAACAGCTGGCTGGGCGAACACCTTAGGCGGCTGCGTCGCAAGCCTGGTGACGATTTGATGAGCCAGCTGATCCAGGCCAGCGAGGACGCAGCCGAGGATGCCAGGCTCTCGGAACGCGAATTGCAGGCGACAGCGGGCCTGGTGCTGGCCGCGGGCTTCGAGACCACGGTGAACCTGCTGGGCAATGGCATCCGGATGTTGCTCGACACCCCTGAGAACCTGGAAACCCTGGCAGCCCGGCCGGAGCTCTGGCCGAACGCCGTGGAGGAGATCCTGCGGCTCGACTCGCCCGTGCAGATGAGCGCGCGCTTCGCCTCCCACGACGTCGAGGTCGCCGGCACCGCGATCAAACGCGGCGAACTCGTGCTGATCTACCTCGCCGGCGTCAACCGAGACCCCAAGGTGTTCGACGATCCAAACCGTTTCGACATCGAGCGTTCGAACGCGGGCAAGCACCTCTCGTTCTCCGCAGGCCGGCATTTCTGCCTGGGTGCAGCGCTGGCCCGCGCCGAGGGCGAGGTGGGACTGCGCACCTTCTTCGAGCGCTACCCGACCTCCCGGCTGGCCGGCGCAGGCAGCCGGCGCGACACCCGGGTGCTGCGCGGCTGGTCGACCTTACCGATCACGCTTGGCAAGGCGCCTGCCACGCTAGGTTCGTAACGTGGATTTCCGAGCAGCCCTGCTCGAGCAGACTCGAGCGTTCGGCGACTTGATCAGATCGGCAGACCCGGCCACGCCCGTCCCCACCTGCGGGGACTGGACGCTGCGGCAGTTGTTCCGCCACGTGGGACGCGGAAACCTTTGGGCTGCACAGATCATCGGCGAACGGCGCAGCCAGCCGCTGGACCCTCGAGATGTCCTGGGCGGCAGGCCACCAGAAGACCCCGGTGCGGCGATCGACTGGCTCAACGACGGGGCACAGGCGGTCATCGATGCTGTCGGCCGTGTAGGTTCCGACGCCCGGGTATGGACGTTCCTCGGCGCGCGACCCGCAGGATGGTGGGTCCGCCGACGGCTGCACGAGGCGACGGTCCACCGTGCAGATGCTGCCCTGGCGCTCGGCGCAGAGTTCGACCTGTCGCCGGAGCTCGCCGCCGACGCCCTCACTGAGTGGATTGATCGTATCTGCGTGGACACCCGGCGTCCGGTGGCCCTGGACCGTGGACAGTCCATCCATCTGCACGCCACAGATGACCGTTTGGGCCCCACCGGCGAGTGGAGCATCGTCCACGACGAGGAGGGTGTGTGGTGGTCACACACGCATGGGAAGGGCAGTGTCGCAGTGCGCGGCCCGGCTAAAGAGCTGTTGCTCGCGGCGGTGCGTCGCAGGACTGTGGCCGACGTTGGCCTTGAAGTATTCGGTGACGTCACCGTGTGGGACGGATGGCTGGACCGAACGCCGTACTGAGTGGCACTTCTTCGGAGGATGCCAAAAGGCCTATGCTTCGCCAGCATGACCACTTCGGAGCTGGCCACCGTCCTCGCCTGGCACGACGCGCTCAACGCCGGCGACCTAGACACCCTGGATGCCCTGTCCAGCGACGGCATAGAGGTTGGTGATGCCAACGGAGCCGCGCAGGGCCATGCCGCTCTGCACGTGTGGGCACAGGCGTTTGACGCCACCGCGGAGCCGGGCCGGATTTATATCAACGACGGGGTCGTCGTCGTAGAGCAAAGGATCGTCTCGGTGACCGGGGAGATCGGCACGGCAGCCTCCGCGTTCCGGGTGGTCCACGATCATGTCACCGCGGTGTTTCGGCACGACGATCTAGCCGCCGCGCTGGCCGCGACAGAGCTGACCGAAGCGGATCTGACCGGCTGATGCGTGGGATCATTCTGGCCGGAGGATCGGGGACCCGTCTCTACCCGATAACGATGGGCGTGAGTAAGCAATTGGTGCCCGTCTACGACAAGCCGCTGATCTACTACCCGCTGTCCACCTTGATGATGGCGGGCATCCGCGACATCCTGATCATCACCACTGAGCGAGATGCTCCGGGCTTCCGCCGGTTACTCGGCGACGGATCTGGTTTCGGCATCAATTTGACGTACGCGGTGCAGGACCAGCCCGACGGTCTCGCGCAGGCATTGGTGATCGGGGCCGGGCACATCGGTACCGACTCGGTGGCTTTGGTTTTGGGCGACAACATCTTTTACGGGCCCGGCCTGGGAACGAGCCTGGCTCGGTTCCAAAACGTCAGCGGTGCAGCGATCTTCGCCTACTGGGTGGCCAACCCGTCGGCGTACGGTGTCGTCGAATTCGCCGACAATGGCACCGCGTCGTCGCTGGAGGAGAAGCCGGCCACGCCGAAGTCGCACTACGCGGTGCCGGGCCTGTACTTCTACGACAACGACGTAGTGGATATCGCTGGTTCGTTGCGCAAATCGGCGCGCGGCGAATACGAGATCACCGATATCAACCAGACCTATCTCAACCAGGGCCGGCTGGCCGTCGAAGTCCTCGCGCGTGGCACCGCCTGGTTGGACACCGGAACGTTCGACTCGCTGTTGGACGCCAGCGACTATGTGCGGACCATCGAACGTCGGCAGGGGCTCAAGATCAGTGTGCCCGAGGAGGTCGCCTGGCGGGTCGGCTTCATCGACGACGACGCGCTTGCCGCCCGCGCGAACGCGCTGCTCAAATCTGGCTACGGGGCGTATCTGCTGGAGTTGTTGGAGCGTTAGCCGTCGCCAGCAGCGCGGCGATGCCCGTGGTCAGCGGTACCGACAGCGCCAGCGCGATCCCGCCGACGGCGGATCGAGAGATCTCGATGGCCACGCTCTCGCTGGTCAGCACGTCGCCGAGGGAGCGGTTCGCCACGCTGAACAGCAGCAGCAGCGGCAGCGCGCTGCCTGCGTAGGCGAGCACGAGTGTGTAGACCGTGCTGGCGATATGGTCGCGACCCACCCGCATCGCGCCGACGAACACCTCACGTCGTGAAACGTCGTCGCCGAGGGCGGCCAGCTCGAACGCGGTTGAGGCCTGCGTGACCGTCACGTCATTAAGCACGCCCAGCGAGCCGATGATGAAGCCTGCCAGCAGCAAACCCGTGATCGACACACTGCCCAGATAGGCGGCAACCTCGTTGTTCTGGTCCTGGGACAGCCCGGTGAGGTGGGCCAATTCGATTGCTCCCCAGGATAATACCGCGGCCAACAGCAGCGAGGCTAACGTCCCGAGCAGGGCCGCACTGGTACGCAGGCTCACGCCGTGAGCGAGATAGATCACCGCGTAGAGGATGGCCGCGGAGGCCACCACCGCGACCGGAACGGCTGGCGCTCCATCACGAAGCGCCGGAAGCAGGAATACCACGAGCACGACGAAGGCGACGCCGATGCCGATTAGCGCGCGCAGGCCACGCCATCGGGCTACCGCGATGATCACCAGCGCGAACACTGCGGCCAGGGCGCTCAGCGGCCACGTCCGCTCGTAGTCGTAGAACGCGTAGGTGGTGGTGCCCGCATCGTCTACCTGCCGGGTGATGCGGATGTCGTCACCGACGGTCAGATTGGGCTGACCGGGGCCTTGGCTGAACTCCAGCAGCGTGTTGGCGCCCCGGTTGGGGCCGGAGTCGATGGCAACCATTGTCTGGACACACTGTGCACTCGTGCCCCCGCCCTCTGCCGGCGGATCGGCGGTGAGCACGGCGCCGGCAGCCGAGGTGCCGCACGCCCCGGCGTTGCTGGAGAGCACATGGCCAGCTTCGGTGGTCACCGCGCCGCCGACGGCATTCTGGAACGGCAGCGGAATATCGGCTCTCTGACCGGTGGGCCAGAGCAGCACCGCGCCAAGCAGTGTTGCCAGCCCGCATGCGATCAGTAGTCCAACGACGACCTTGGCGGCCAGCGGCCCCATCGGCGACGGGCCGCCCAAAGAGTGTGAGTGTGAGTGCGCCACCCCGACAGCGTATGGGCATCGACAGTCAGTGTCGGACGGGCGCCCAGAGTGCCGGTATCTTCACGTTCGCGCCCGAGCGTGAAGACAATCTCACGTTCGGCGGGTGTGAAGTCACTTTCACGTTCGCGCCCGAGCGTGAAGACAATCTCACGTTCGGCCAGGGGGCAGCTTACTGCCGGTAGTTGACTAGGAAGTTGCCGAGCCGTTCGATTGCGCCCGCCAGGTCACGTGCCCACGGCAGGGTTACGATCCGCAGATGATCCGGTGTCGGCCAATTGAATCCGGTGCCCTGGGTCACCAGGATCTTCTCCTGCAGCAGCAGGTCGAGGACAAGTTGTTCGTCGTCGGCGATCTCGTAGACCTCAGGGTCCAGGCGCGGAAACGCATAGAGTGCGCCTTCGGGTTTCACGCAAGACACCCCGGGGATCTTGTTGAGCTGTGTCCACGCCATATCGCGCTGCTCCAGTAGCCGCCCACCGGGCAACACGAGGTCATCAATACTTTGGTGGCCACCCAGCGCTACCTGAATCGCATGCTGCGCAGGCACATTCGGGCACAACCGCATATTGGCGAGCAAACTGATGCCTTCGATGAAACTGGTGGCGTGGTCCTTGGGCCCGGTGATTACCAGCCAGCCGGAACGGTATCCCGCGACGCGGTAGGCCTTGGACAGGCCGTTGAACGTTAGCGTGAGAACGTCGGGAGCGACCGAGGCCAACGCGATGTGTTCGGCATCGTCGTAGAGGATCTTGTCGTAGATCTCGTCGGCGAGCAGCATCAGCTCGTGCTTGCGGGCCAAGTCGGCGATATTGGCGAGAACTTCGCGGGAGTACACCGCGCCCGTGGGGTTGTTCGGATTGATCACGACGATCGCCTTGGTGCGGTCGGTGATCTTGGATTCCAGGTCCGCAATGTCGGGCTGCCAACCCTGGGTCTCGTCGCAGAGGTAATGCACCGGGGTCCCGCCCGCGAGCGACGTCGACGCCGTCCACAACGGGTAGTCCGGAGCCGGAATGAGCACCTGGTCGCCGTTGTCGAGCAGAGCCTGCAGCGTCATGGTGATCAGCTCGGAGACGCCGTTGCCGAGAAAGACGTCGTCGATGTCGAACCGCGGGAACCCGTCGACGAGCTCGTAGCGGGTGAACACGGCGCGGCGCGCGCTGACGATGCCCTTGGAATCCGAATAGCCTTGGGCGTTGGGGAGCGCGGAAATGATGTCGCGCATGATCACGTCGGGCGCCTCGAAGCCGAACGGTGCTGGGTTGCCTATGTTGAGCTTGAGGATCCGGTGCCCCTCGGCCTCCAGGCGCGACGCGTGCTCATGTACGGGTCCGCGGATCTCGTAGAGGACGTCCTGCAGCTTGCTCGACTGCGTGAAAACGCGCTGCCGTTCATGGTGGCCGGCGGAATGCCACGGCAGCTGATGGGTGGTCATGGCCATTATCGTCGCATCGCTGTCGAACCATTTAGGAATCTGAGGCCTGACGGTGACCTACCGCTTGCCCGGCGGGCGGGCTCCCTTGGCCAGACCCAGCCCCTTCACCGGCGGTTCTTCCTTGGCGGGAGCCGGTGCCGGCTCGTCGCTGGGTTGCGGTTCGGGGGTCGTCGCGACAGGCTCAGCGGGCTGATCGGGTTCGGCGCTCGGGGCTGGGGCAGGTGCCGCGGGTGTCTTCTTGGTCCCGGGTCGGCGGGCGCCCGCCGCGATACCGAGTCCCTTGACGGGCGGCTGCGGTGCCGTCTCGGTCGTGGACTCCGGTTCAGCCGTTGCCGGTTTGGCTGGTGCCGGGGCCGCGTCCGTTGCCTGGGCTGGAGCTGGGGGAACGGCAGCGGTCTTCTTGGCGCCGGGGCGCTTGGCGCCGCCGGCGATACCGAGGCCCTTGACCGGGGCTGCGGGAGCGGGTTGCGGGGCGGATTCGGCCGTCTTGGCTGCGGGAGCTTCGGCTTCTTTTGCGGCAGTGGTCTTCTTGGCGCCGGGGCGCTTGGCGCCGCCGGCGATGCCCAACCCCTTGACCGCGGCTGCAGGAGCGGCTTCAGCGGCCGCGCTGGTCTTTGCCTCCACAGGTGCGGCAGTGACCTCCTCAACTTCGGTCACGGTGGCTGTCTCAGCCTCGGCGCGCGGGGCCCGCTTCTCGGCTTCCTTTGCAGCTGAGCCCTTTTCGGGTAGGGCGAACGTGCTCTTGTCCAATGCACCCAGCAGCAGCTGAGCAACGTCGAGAACCTCGGCCTTCTCCAGGTCTCTGGCCGCTGCGACGTCGTCGACTCCGTCGGTGATCATCACCCGACAGAATGGGCAGCCGGTGGCGATCTTGGAGGCCCCGGTGTCCATCGCCTCCTCGACGCGTTCGGTGTTGACACGTTTGCCGATGTGCTCTTCCATCCACATC
>Ga0114920_10001704_pt1 | contig 10230 bp, 7 predicted proteins | sample ChitaG_FD_88683 | JGI IMG/M metagenome (GOLD analysis project Ga0114920, IMG submission 88683) | Deep subsurface microbial communities from South Pacific Ocean to uncover new lineages of life (NeLLi) - Chile_00310 metaG | ecosystem: Environmental > Aquatic > Marine > Oceanic > Sediment ...
ATCTAACCAAGGAGAGAGGATGCTTCCATATACCGAACCAATAGGGTTACGCTCAGGTGTAAACCCGGCTACTGCCAGTTCTGTTGCCAAAATACCCACTGCTGCACCGACTCCAGCGTAAGTATTGCGCACCGTGCGGCCTTGGTAAGCATTCTCGAAGGACGGCATGAGGGAAAGATGGGTAGCAAGGCCGATGGTGGACTCCATTCGCTCTCTGTCAAACCCCTTCAGCCGTGCTGCCGCTACAGCGGCCCCCACATTGTGATGGGTGCCGTGAGGATGAATCTGGCCCCTGAGCCGGCTGGCCATGCCGATCCGCGCACCGGCATCATAGCCCACAACCAAAGCTGCAAGGATCTCAGCCCCTGAGGCCGCCATCGCTTCGCCAACCGCCAGCGTGGCTGGAACTAAGTGAACTGGAGGATGCGCGGCTGGCAAAAGGGGTTTTCCCGGCGGTGGTCTGTGTCCCGAATCGTAGTCAAGCCATGTACCTGCAGTGCCGTTTGCCAAGGCGGCATTTACCGGACTAGCCCAGAGCGCATGCCCGATGATAGTGCTTGGTCCACCGTTTTGCCGTCCCAGTCGGTGCGCCAGTGCAGAGGCCTCCGGTTCTATCGAACCACCCAGAATGACCCCCATCGTGTCGAGCAGAACCACCCGTGCGTGATCGATAACCTCTGGAGGCAGGTCCGCAATTCGAGTGGTTACAGCAGAATCTGCTAGGAGCTAAACGGAACCTCCCTCGACTCCCGGCACGTTCGGGCCCCTGTTTTCGCCCTTTATTACCAAATCATAACCAGGCATGTCATACTGCTCCATTCGGTTTTTTGATGGTTACTACAACATCGACGTGGGCTTTGACCATGATAGGAGAAAGGAACACATTAAGATGAAGAGACTTTGTGGCTTTTGCAATTGTGCCTCAAGGGTAACATTTACCGGCCTGGCTTGCCGCCTCAACCCAAAGAATCCGTATCCCTCGGTGAAGTAAACCTCTCAGACCCAATTTCTTTTCTTGTTAGCCTATCTGGCGCATTCGAGCGGTCATCTCATTTATATTATCCAGTTTTTCCAAATTCATAGCGTCTGCATAGATCGCTTCTGCTATCTCCCGTTTCCAAACCCGCTCAGCCAGCTCATAGTATTTCTCACGGAGCTCCTCCGGAGTATACGGGTCCTCCGAATCTCCCTTATTGGTCAGGGTTTGGGCCTCCAAAACAGTCCCATTGGTAAGGGTGACCTTAACCTTCGATGGCCTATGATCGGGCATCATGGCAGTCAGCTCCAGATCCTCGGATACCGTCACCCGTTGGGCCAATTCCCTGGCAACGGGGTTCTGAATGGCCCGCGGTGTAAAACTTTCAACTCCTGTGGAGCCATTAACAATAAAGGTAGCCACAGCAAAGGGGATGGAAAACTTTCCTGCCAGCGTATTCTCTGGATTTGGATCACTCAACTGTGCTGCTAGGGAATACGTCTCCACCTCCACTCTGGCCACCTCATCTGGCTTTAGTCTCCCTCCCGGTGCCTTGGCGATGATATCTCCGAGGGCGTCCAGCGTAGCGTGATTATACCGGCAACAGGCGTGTCGCTTGAAGTAATTCCGGGCAATCTCAAATCGGCTACCCAAATCCTTAGTCATCTCCTCCGGCACAAAGGTATCGGACACAACAGCGCCAAACACAGTTTGAAGGCCATCCGCCTCACCGGTGAAGCCGGATTTAACGAGTTCATGAGCCAGAATACCCATGTATCCACTGACACCAGCATAGACGTTCCGAACAAGACCTCCCTCCAACATAGTCCGACGGCTCGTCGCCAGGCCCAGGGATGAGCTCACATTGATAATCTCCCGCATCGCTCCCTCTCCATAACCCATGAGTTTACCCACAGCGACTGCGGCTCCTACAGTGCCCCAGGTACCATGAGGATGCATGGACATCCGGATCTTGCAGGCAATGCCGATACGTGCAGCAATCTCATAACCCAATACTAAGGCAGTTATAAGCTCTCGACCGGAAAGGTTCATTTCTTCTGCCACGGCCAGTGCAGCGGGGATGACATGAATGGCTGGATGACCCCGCGCATACTGATTCCCCTCGTCCAATTCCAGAAATGTGCCCGCTGTTCCGTTAATTAATCCTGCCTTGAGGGGCTCAGTTTGAAGTCCCGTACCAATGACCGTGGCAACACGAGGAGCACCGGATACAAGGATCCTCTCGGTCAATGCCTTAACCTCCTCCTCTTGGGAGCCAGCAGCAATCACAGCCAAACTATCCGCCGCTACCTCCTTAGACCGTACGACGACGTTTGGGGAAAGATCATCAAACTCACACTGACAGATATAAGTGAGAATTTGGTCCAGATAATCAGACATGATATCTCTCCTCTCAGGAATTTTGTCAAGTACTGGGGGTAGGGAAATAGCAGACCCAATACCCATCCACCATTTACTGATTATCGCACAACAGCGTATCAGGCCCACACTTTGTTATGTCACAGGCCCAAGTATAATTTCTTAATGTGTGGATTTGTCAGAAGATCCTTTCCTTCCCCGGAAAGCGCAATCCGACCCTCCTCAAGGACAAAACCTTGGTCGGAAAAATCCAGAGCCTGCGACACATTCTGTTCCACCAGAAGAATGGTTACCCCTTCACCGTTTATTTCCTCTATGGCCTTGAAGATCTCCTCCACAATGAGCGGTGCTATACCGAGTGAGGGCTCGTCCAGGATCAGCAGCTTCGGCTTCGACATGAGCCCCCGCCCTATGGCCAGCATCTGTTGCTCTCCTCCAGATAAGGTCCCTGCCAACTGGCCCTTTCGCTCCTCCAGGATGGGGAACAGGTTCGACACCATCCCCAAGGATTCCTTACGCTCGGATTTAGGTCCCTTTAGATAGGAGCCCATTTCCAGGTTTTCCATTACAGTAAGTGTTGGGAATATCTTACGACCCTCAGGGATTTGGACTAAGCCCATTTCCACCCGTACATATGGCTCAATTTTGGTTATGTTCTGCTCCAAAAATTGGATGGATCCCTTTGCTACTGGGAGAATTCCAGAAATGGTATTGACAGCAGTCGTCTTACCTGCACCGTTGCTTCCCAAAAGGGAAACAACCTTTCCCTCGTCTACAGAAAAAGAGACCTGTCTAAGGATTTGAACTTCTCCATAATACACGTCGATTTTGTCAATCTTTAGCAAGATGCGCTCCTTTCCCCAAATACGCCTCGATAACGTTTTTATCCTCACTAACCGTACGTGGATCCCCATCAGCGATGCACAAACCGTGATGAATGACAACAATGCGATCACTCAGACCCATAATTACGCGCATGTGATGCTCGATGACGAAGATTGCGGTTCCTGCTTCACGAATTTTATGGACCAAATCTATAATCTCATGCTCTTCCGTTGGGTTCAAACCTGCCATTACCTCGTCGAGAAGCAGCAATTTGGGCACAGTTGCCAGAGCCCGCGCCAATTCCAATCGTTTCCTGTCTGGCGTGGTGAGACTGCTAGCCGGTTCAAGAGCCTTTTTATTCAGACCCACAAACTGCAGGATTTCCCAGGCTTTTTCCTCAACTTCCTTTAGGTCGGCAATGCGGTTATAACATCCCACAGCCACGTTTTCCAAAGTCGAAAGATGACTAAACGGTTTGACAATCTGGAAGGTCCGAGTGATGCCCATTTTGCAAATCTGATGAGGCTCTAAGCCCACTAGGTTCTTTCCTAAAAACTCTATTTCACCCGAATCCGCTCTCAGAAAACCGGTTATGAGATTGAACAGCGTGGTCTTTCCTGCGCCGTTGGGACCTATGAGCCCAAGAATCTCGCCAGGATTCAGTTTAAGTGAGACGTTGGAAATAGCGTGTAGGCCACGAAAGGATTTTGAAACACTCACTACATGTAAGAAAGAATTGCTCTCCATGCTTTACTCTACCTCTTTGCGCATTTTATAGAAAACTCTTTTGGCTAAACCTATGATTCCATCCGGCAAAAACATGATCACCCCTACTAAAATCATGCCATAGATCATCAAATATACCCCACTATAAGACTGAAAAGCGAGTCTGGTAAACTCAGCAAGTGGCGTTAGAAGCACCGAGCCCAGTAAAGGCCCCAGAACAGTACCAGGGCCCCCAATGATGGGCCGAATCAATATCTCTATCGAGTTCATCACCCCAAAGGTCATGTCGGGATCTATGTAGAGCAGATATTGAGCATAAATGGTCCCGCCTATGGAAGTTAATCCTGCACTCAAGGTCATGGCGACCATCTTGTATTTAAGAACGTTTACCCCTAAAGCCTCGGCAGCATCATTATCCTCCCTGACTGCCAGGAAATAGAACCCCATGCGAGTTTTTTCCATACGCCAAACAAGGTATAAAGCACCAACCATCATCCACAGCGTGATGAAATAAAAGGGCTTCTTGTCTACGAACTGCATGAGGGCAAGCGAAGTACCTTTCAGTGGTATAAGCAATCCCAGCGCTGCACCTACAGCCTTCCAGCTTATGCTTATCATGTGGCAAATTTCAGCAAAGGCCAGCATGATCAATGCAAAAAAAGGACCACTGAGGCCGTAACGGAAGCTGAGATATCCGACAAAAAGCCCCATCATGATTCCAATAAAGCAGGAAAACACCATCCCGATCCAGGGACTTAATCCCCAATGAATAAACATGAGCGTTGAAGTGTAAGCCCCCAACCCAAAAAACAACGAATGACCAAAGGAAAACTGACCTGCATACCCTCCCAGGATGTTCCAACCCTGCCCTGTGATCGTAAAAAGAAATATCATGATCATTATGTGCACATACTGAGGGGGAATCGTCCAGGGTAAAAAATGGAGAGCAGCTACTATCAACCCAATGATAAGCCATTTTTGCCAGCTCAGTCCTCTGCCCAAGTAACCTTCTTGAGGTTGATATTCACGCATTATTTACTGCCCCCAAACAGCCCTGCTGGCCTAAATAATAGGATAAGGATAAAAATAATAAACGAAAGTAGATGCTTCATAGCGCCAGGAAAGAACAGGCCTCCCACGTTATCAGCCACCCCAATGATCAACCCTCCTACAAATGCTCCTATAACACTGCCCATCCCGCCTAACACCACCACCATAAAAGCAGTAATAACGAAAACCCCGCCAACAGTCGGGTAAACCGGAAAGAAAGGTGCCACAGCTGTTCCTGACACGCCTGCACATGCAGCGCCGATACCGAAGGTGATCCAGTAGATCCGTCTCACGTTGATCCCCATCAACAGGGCGCCGCCCGGCTCTTCACTAGCGGCTCGGATCGCCTTCCCCAGGTCTGTTTTGGTGAGCACTAGATAGACAATTGAAGCGACTAACATGGCCACGCAAAAGGCCAGGAGTCGTAACAGCGATATAGACACATCACCAATGTAAAAATAGACGAACTCATAGGAGGTCCTTACTACCCTATAGTCAGGCGACCAGAGGAACACGACTAAGTTCTCCAGAAACAAAGAGACCCCCAGGGTCAAAAGAAGCTGGTTATGCGCTGGAGCGTCAATGATGGGATTGATGAGGAACTTCTGAAAGCACACACCAACGAAGAATAAAATAGGTATTGTTATCACGATGGAAACATAAGGGTCTATATGCAACAGCGCAAAGGCCCAATATGTAACATACATGCCTAGCATCATCAGGGCTCCATGCGCAAAGTTGATAACTTTCATAACTCCAAAGATGAGCGTGAGCCCGATTGCGACCAAACCGTATACACCCCCCATCAATAATCCATCAAGAAGCGTCTGCAAAATGTACGTGAAACTCATCGATACAACCCTCTTTTTAGAAAACACAGAGAATAGGGGAGTTGTGCGTACAATCCCCTATTCTCTGCTGAACAGCCCAACTTAGGATGGCATGGGGAACACCAATTTAGCTTCGGCATATTGCTCGGGCCAAACTACCTTGATCCTACCTCCAAGAACCTGGGTCAACGCTATCTGGGCATTTTTGTTCTGCCCATCGGCGTCAAAAACAATGGGCCCCTGTGGCAAAACATGTTTTTTTAGGTTGGTTTTGGCCAGAGCCTTACGGAGGGCTTCACGGTCGGTAGATTTAGCCCGTTCCAGAGCATCAGCGATGACATAGACGGGCTCATAGGCAAAGACCGCAGAAGGTGGCATTTTATGGCCGTAAAGAGATTGGTAGTGGCCGAGCATTTTTTTCGCCAGTGGGCTTAAAGGATTGGCCTGATAGTTACCATCCATGACGTATTCGGTCATGTCTCCCAATTCTTTAACAAAATTCTGGTCACTATATGCGCCATTACCGCACCCTACAAAGGCCTTGGGTCTCACTCGTAGCCCCTTCATGGCTCGGAACACGCGAACCCCATCAGCAAAATACCCAGAGGCCATGACAATATCTGCACCAGCTGCCTTGATCTTTCGAACCTCCGTTGTCACATCCGCAGATTTAGGTGAGTAAGGCACACGGACAACTACCTCCATCCCATACTTAGGGGCCGTTTCAACAACATGTCCCGATAGGGAGCCACCAAAGGCTGTATTATCATGAATATATGCAATGGTCTTGACCTCTTCACCGGCTTGCCGAGCGACATCACTGATGAATTTAACAGTTTGGGGTGCCATCTGTGCAGCCCTTGGCTGGAGGCGGAATGTGTACTTAAACCCACGCTCTGTTATCTTATCAGCCACTGCTACGGATACAACGAAAGGCACACGCTGTCTTTCAGCTACCTGAGTGGCTACTATGGTTACAGCGGATTGCAAACAACCCATAATAGCCACTGCGCCTGCCCTATCAAGGCGCTCTACCCCAGAGATGGAAAGATCTGGCTTTCCTTCAGTATCGGCATCCAGTAGTTTCAGTTTTGCCCCACCCAAGGACCTGATTCCGCCAGCCTCATTGATCTCATTGACGGCCATTACTGTCCCATTCTTGAGCTGATTCCCGAGATAGGCCAAAGGACCGGAAAGCGGAAGTATGTTACCGATTGGAATCTCTGGTGGGGCTGCGCCACGCAGCACATTGGGGAAACCAATGGATCCCACTGCGGCTGCTACACCCACCGCCGCAGTACCTTTGATGAAATCCCGTCGAGAGATATCCTGATTCTCTCTCTTCTTTTTTGTGTTTGTCATGACTACCTCCTTGTTTAAAGGTTATGGGTTATACCCAACTATAAATGGCCACCTTTTCTCAGAAAATGGCCAACTCATCCTTCCACTAAGGCGCTTTTACTCACCTCCTCTCCTGCAATTTTGCCCAAAACCAGGGCGGCCAAAAGGCCGTTGGCTGATAAGTATCCATAAGGCCCGGCTTTTCCCGAAAACCCGGCTGCTGTCCCGCCTCCGGCGTAAAGGTTTGGAATAGGCGTACCATCAGTGTGGATTACTTGCGCCAATTGGTTTACTTTGAGCCCGCCCTGGGTATGAAAAAGAGCACCTGTAACCTTCGCAGCATACAATGGTGGCTCAAGAGGCTTCCCAAACTCTGTCCGGCCCAAAGGATCTGGGGTTTCGCCCCGTGCGGCAGTTTGAAACTCCTCATACGTACGGGCCATTTCTTCTGGTGGCAAGCGGAAAGACACAGCCAATTCTTCAATGCTCCCGGATTTCTTTATTGCACCCATTTTGACACACTGCTGAAAGTCTTCGTAGTCAACCACGGTGTTGTAAATGCGCTGATCGAAGATGTCTATGGCTACACCTTCTTCCTGCCTCAATACATCCAGGGCATGCTCGGAATAACCATGGTATTCATTTACGAAACGCCTACCATGAAGATTGACTTGATAACCACCGAGACTAATCACAGCCCATGTTAAGAGCGTACCGTGAGGGTGAGCTACTGAGCCATGGGCCTGGTATGCACCCATGCACTCCAGTTGCGAACCCAGCGCCTCACCCCATAGAATGCCTTCTCCGGTATTACCTTCATGGCCGAAGTAATAGGCCTCGCTCATCTCAGGAATGTATTTCCTAAGCATTTCAGGATTAGCCCCAAATCCATTCAAGGCCAAGATCACCTTCTTGGCTCGGGCCAAATTTATGCCAATCCCCTCAATTTCTACCTCAGCCCCCACGACCACCCTATCCCCGCCAGTAGCAACAAGCCTCTTCACAGGTGCATTGTAGGCAATATCAATATTCTCATAGCGTGCAGCTGCCTGAAGCAGATCATTTACTAAGTGAGCTCCCTTACGGGAATGATTGGCATGGATACGGTGGCGTGAATGTCCAGGGTAGAAGAACTCTGTTACCAACTCAAACTGTATTCCCACATTATCCATCAACCAATGCACCAAGTTAGCAGATTCCCGCGCCACATGGAGGGTGAGTTCCGGATCGCTCTGATAACCATTATATTTCAGGATATCTTCCGCCATCAGTTCTGGGGAATCATCGATTCCGGCATCCTTTTGAACCCGAGTTCCTGCTGCAGGTACCATTGCCTGACTGAGGGACGTGTTACCTCCTGGATTCTTGTCCTTTTCCACCAAGAAAACCTGAGCCCCTTTTTCAGCTGCAGCCAATGCAGCAACGAGGCCACATCCTCCTCCACCGATGACCAGCACATCTACCTCAATATCCCAATTTAGTTCACCTGGGTCATCAACATAAAAAATCAGGCCTTCCCTTTTGTCCTGGCCATGACTCATCATAGTTATTGAACACCTTTCTTTTACGCTCTTGGTCTATGGAATCAAAAATACGAATTCCGGTAAATTCAGCGTTGGTTTATACCACTGCTGCATAGTTCTGCCCACCCCACCTCTTTTCCCTTACTCCATCAATACCTTATCATTACCCCAAGAATGGAGCAGCCCAAAGCCTTCTTACCTCTCTTTCTGTTTGGTCCTGCCTCGCTCAAATAAATCTAAGAACCTCACCGAGTGATGAGTGCTCTAAATTCATAATAGTGTCACCCAGCTTTTTGGCATCCTTCTCAGAGATCAGTAAGCTGGCGTTATTATAAAATTTATTATAGATCTCTTCCCAGCTTGCAGGATTTTCTGGTTCACCTTTCGCCAATTCCACCTCGGCAGACCATGTCTTGTTGACCTTGTCGATTATGCTTACCGTCGCTCCACTCTTCTCAGGATACAGTTTCTCCCATTTGCTCCCCACCGACAGGTGTACCTTTTCAGCAAGAGCTTGAATGCTCTGATCTCTAACATTCTCCTCCGTGTACTGGTCAGCCCCTGCATCCTGTTTTATCAGAGCCAGGGCCACAGAGAACGAAATACTGAATCGACCTGCTGATGGCGTAGTCGCATTGGTTATACCGGCAAGCCTGATGGCAGCTGGATAGGTCTCAATCGAAACTCTCTTTATTCTTGTGGCATCAATGTGGCTCTCGGCAAACGCCTTGAGCGTAGCATCTATGGAGGCATGCGCGTGGCGGCATGCGGCATAGAGTTTTAGATAAACATTGCAGATTTCAAATTCACGGCCCAGGTTACGAGTCAGCAGATCACTCTTAACCTCATCTGTTACAGCCTTCAGAAAGCCATCCTCACCTTCGAGGATATGCAGTGGCCCTTGAGCCCCTTTCTGGGCCAATATGCACGAGAGAAGACCTGACATGGCTGCTTTTGCTGGATTTATTGGTTTTACCTTGGCCCCTTCAACCTCATGGTTCACCTGTATGAGTCCAGATGCCTGCAGTCCTGCCAATCCAAAAGCCCCAACTATTTCATCTCGACTTAACCCCATTATTTTTCCTGCTGCGGCTGCGGCGCCATAAGGGCCTGTTATCCCGGTGATATGGAAGCCCCTATTCAGGCTAGACGGAGTGATGGCCATGCCTATCCGTATCATCACCTCGTAACCCACCACAATTCCAGTTATGAGTCCCTTTGTGCTTGCACCTGATAGCTCGGCAGCCGCAATAGCCGCTGGTATAATAACGGTACCGGGATGGAGGGCAGCAAACCGATGGCCATCATCCATATCCAGTGCATGGGCACAGGCTGCATTGGCTAGGGCGGCATTGACAGCAGGAAATTTCTTTTTTGTATGAATTATGGTTGCCTCAGGTCTCCCCCCAAGGTCAGACATGTAACTAACAACCATGCGGGGAAACTCCATGAGCTTATACCCAGCTAAAGACACGCCCATCAAATCCAGAATCAACTTCTTGGCCTGGTGAATGACCTCTGGTTCTAGATCATCGTAGCGAGTATTCACAACAAAGTCCGCGTATATTGAAGAAAACCC
>Ga0114920_10001705_pt1 | contig 10224 bp, 6 predicted proteins | sample ChitaG_FD_88683 | JGI IMG/M metagenome (GOLD analysis project Ga0114920, IMG submission 88683) | Deep subsurface microbial communities from South Pacific Ocean to uncover new lineages of life (NeLLi) - Chile_00310 metaG | ecosystem: Environmental > Aquatic > Marine > Oceanic > Sediment ...
CCTTCTTCCGTTAGTCGACAGAAAAATTCCTGTAATCACCGACGAAAGAGTCGAGATGGAGTTCGGGACGGGCGTGGTAAAAGTCACGCCGGCCCATGATCCGGTCGATTTCGAGCTGGGAAAAAAGCACAACCTTGAGCAGGTGATTGTGATCGATGGGTCAGGAAAAATGACCAGAGAAGCGGGCAAGGAGTTCCAGGGGTTGGACCGGTTTGAGTGCCGCGAAAAGGTTCTTTCCAGGCTCGAAGAGATGGGACTTCTTGAAAAGACAGAGGATTACCAGCATGCAGTCGGGCACTGCTACCGCTGCCAGACCGTCATAGAGCCGCATCTGTCCTGGCAGTGGTTCGTTCGTGTGGAACCCCTGGCCAAGGAAGCTATTCGCGTGGTCGAAGAGGGGGAGATTGAATTCATCCCCTCCAACTGGGCAAAGACCTATTTCGAATGGATGTACAATATCCACGACTGGTGCATCTCCCGGCAGCTCTGGTGGGGACACAGAATTCCTGCCTGGTATTGTAGTGATTGTGACCACATTACAGTTGCCATCGAGGCCCCCCAGGAATGCGAGAAATGCCAGGGCTCAAACCTGGTTCAAGAGGAAGATGTCCTGGACACCTGGTTCTCTTCTGCTCTCTGGCCCTTTGTCACCATGGGTTGGCCTGAAGAGACAGAGGATTTAAAGACTTTCTACCCGACAGACTTGATGTCCACCGGGTTCGATATCATCTTTTTCTGGGTTGCCCGGATGATCATGATGGGCCTGAAATTCGCCAAGGATATCCCCTTCCGTCATGTTTATATCAACGGTCTGGTCAGGGATTTCAAAAGGCGAAAAATGAGCAAATCAGAAGGGAACATCATCGATCCCCTCGAGATGATCGAAAAGTACGGCACGGATGCCCTGAGGTTCACGATGGCCGCGTTGGCCATTCCCGGGGCGGACATTTCCCTTTCGGAGGAAAGGATGGCCGGCTACCGGGCCTTCTCCAATAAAATCTGGAATGCCTCGCGCTTTGTTTTAATGAGCCTTGAGAGCGAAGAATTCCCGGTGAGCGAACAGGAATTGACCCTGGCTGACCGGTGGATAAGGAGCCGCTTGACAGAGATCACTGTTGAATTAGACCAGGCTCTGGAACAATACAAGTTTTACGAGGCGGCCGACAAGATTTACCATTTTATATGGCATGAATTCTGTGATTGGTATATCGAGCTGGTCAAGCCAAGCCTGAAAGCGGGAAACAGAACGACAGAGGCGATTTTGGTGGAGACTCTCGACTGGATCCTGAGGCTTCTCCATCCTTTCATGCCCTATATCACAGAGGAGATCTGGCAGCATCTTCCTTTTTCCGGAAAATGTCTTGTGACGGCTTCATTCCCTCAGGAGGACAAAGGCTTCAAGGACAAGAATGCGGAAAAGGAGATGAAATTCCTCCAGGATGCCATCATCGGAATCCGGACCATTCGAGCGGAAAACAGGATTCCTCCCAAACAGGATATCGAACTATGGGTCAAGGTCGAAAAGGACGAAGAAAAAAGGATTATCCTGGAAAACCAGATATATATTCGGACGCTGGCCAGTATCCGTAAGATCGAGATATTGGATCGTTTTCCTGACGAAAAGAAGCTCCTGAAAGGAGTCGCCGGCTCTTGGGAGATCGCGATTCCGATAGAGGAAGGTGTTTTCGATTTGCAGCAGGAGAAACAAAGGCTGGAGAAAGGACTCTCCAAGGTCACGCAGGACATTGAAAGAATCGAAAAGAGGCTCCAGAACGCAGATTTCCTGAAACGCGCTCCCAAAGATGTCGTCCAGGAAAAAAAGGGTAGGCTTCAGGAGCTCCAGGCGAAGAAGACAAAGCTGGAAGAGAGCCTCGAACACGTTCTTTCCCTGATATAAACATCCGCGAAGAGGGCCAACTCATATAAATCTGCCATGGAAATAGGGGCAAAAATCGTTCAAGTCAAAAGCTGTCTGTCCACCAATGATATGGCTAAGGACCTGGCTCTCTCCGGAGAGAAAGAAGGCACAGTCGTTATTTCCGAGGAGCAGACACAGGGGAAAGGGACAAAGGGGAGGAGCTGGTATTCAGCCAGAAAAAAGGGGCTTTATCTCTCTGTCGTTCTCTACCCTCCTCATCCTGATATTTCTCTGCTTCCGCTTGTTGCGGGATTGGCTGTTAGCGATGCCGTATTTTCATCCCTTGGCATCCGTATCAGCCTGAAATGGCCCAACGACCTGGTCTGGAAAGGGAAGAAACTCGGAGGGATTCTCTGCGAGAGCGCCTATTCGGGAAACCGGGTCAACTATGCTGTTCTGGGCATTGGTCTGAATCTCAGCCATGGGATGGATGATTTCCCTGAGGAAATTCGCGATCAGGCCGTTTCCCTGAAGCTCATATCCAAGGAGGAACCGGACGAAAAAGCTCTTCTCGGAAACCTCTGGCAGGCTTTGAGTCACTGGTATGGAGAGTTCGTGCACGGAAAAGGAGACAGGATTATCAGTGCTTATCAGGAGATATCTGTGTTGTCCCCGGGAAAAAAGGTCACTCTGGATACGGACAGAGGGGAAATTTCCGGGATTTACAGAGGGATCAGCCCTCAAGGCGGCCTGATCCTGGAATCCGGAGGAGAGGAAAAAACTTATTTTTCCGCGGAGATCAAGGCTGTCAAGGGCAGCAAAAAGGAAGGATGAGATGCTTTTAGCCATAGACATCGGAAACACGAACATTGTCCTCGGAGTTTTCCGGGGGAGGAAACTCATCCATCACTGGAAGATTCAAACAGAAAGCGAAAAAACCAGCGATGAATACGGAGTCACCATGCTCAACCTGTTTTCTCTCTCCGGCCCTGAGAAAACAGAGATAAAGGCAGTCATTATTTCCAGCGTTGTTCCTCCCCTGACGCCGATTTTCGAAGATTTAAGCAAGAGCCTCTTCAAGGTTAAGCCGGTTGTCGTCGGACCAGGGCTAAAGACAGGAATGGCCATACTTTATGAAAATCCTCTTGAGGTGGGCGCGGACAGAGTGGTCGCGGCAGTGGGCGCTTATGAGAAACATGGTGGTCCCTGTATAGTGGTGGATTTTGGGACGGCCACAACCTTTGATGCCGTTTCCTCCAAAGGGGAATATCTCGGGGGAGCGATTGCTCCGGGAATCCAGATTTCGGCGGAAGCCCTCTATCTGAAAACAGCCAAATTGCCGCGCATTGAAATCAAAAAACCCAAAGAAGCCATCGGCCGCACAACGGTCACCAGCATGCAGTCGGGATTGTATTTTGGCTATGTGGGTCTCGTCTCCAAAATCATCGAGGAAATCAAAAGAGAATTGGGAGAAGGCACCACCGTCATCTCCACGGGAGGTTTTGGCGCCCAGATCAGCCACGAGATTTCCTCCATCGATATTCACGAGCCTGATCTTGTTCTTGAAGGGCTGCAGGTCCTTCATCAGAGAATCCAGGGTTGAGCGTTTTACCCTTTGTGGAGGGAAAGTGAAGAGAAAGAGTAAACAAAGAAGCGAGTATTACCAATCGATTGCACGCTATTACTTCAAGCAGCGGGGAGCTCCTTTTTTCCTCTCTTCCGCAGAACTTGACATCATCGCAAAATGGGAAATAATGAAAATTCCCCTCCCTGTTGTCCTGGAAGGAATCAAGAGGGCTTTCGAGAATTATCTGAGGAGACCCGGGAAAAGGGCAAAAATCCAGACGCTTGCCTATTGCAAGCCGCAAGTTCTCAAGGCGTTTGACCAGCATAAAGAGAGAAGAGTGGGGAGTGAGCGGAAGACAGTTGAGAGAGCAGAAAAAAGAATCCGGGCCCGGACAGAGATAAAGAAATTTTTAGAAACCCTTCCCGATCAGATTGACTATTTAAAAGAGGCCTATTCACGAGCACGAAGCCTGCTCTCCCAGAGCCCTGTAGACGAGGAGGAGCTTGAACGGGTAGAGGGAGAGGTCGAGGAGTTGATCTGGGGGCACTCTTCGAAGGAATTAAAGGAAAGATTCAAGAAGGATGTTCGCTTGGAGTATAAAATAGAAGAAGGAGATGAATTATTAAGGATTCTCAGGCTAAAATTGGGCAAGGCGTTAAGGGACAGATACAGGATCCCGTATGTTTCTCTATTTTATTATTAAACTGTGTGTAAAGATGACATTTTTCATAGGAGATTGCCACACTGCGTTCGCAGTGACAAGGAATAATGATGGATAGTGAAATAGTATCCCTGCTCAGGAAAAGACGGGAAGGCTTGAACTTCCAGAAGATCGCACGGGAGCTTCATCTCTCTCCCAGGGAGAAGCAAAGGTTGAGGAAGAGCTTGAAAAGGATGGAGGGTCAGGGCATCGTCTTAAGGTTGAAGGGAAAGTATCATGTCCCTGCCAAGACGGATCTGATAAGAGGCCGATTCATCTCGACGTTGAGGGGATTCGGTTTCGTCACTCCAGAAAATCGGTCATCCGAGGATATCTTCATCCCGGCCCGTTACACCGCAAACGCCCGCAGGGGCGACCTTGTGGAGGTGTTGTATCGGGAAAAGGGGAAAAAAGGAAAACCTGAAGGCCGGGTGGTCAGGATTGTGAAAGCCGAAATGAAAACGCTGCTCGGGATTTACTGCGAGCGGCGGGGAAGCCCCTTTTTTCTCCCCTTTGACTCTCCGTCTTCAGAAGAAATGCCTTTAAAGGGCGAAAAACCGTCTTCGCTCCGCCCGGGGATGGTTGTTGAAGTCGACAGAAAAACCATTGCTTTGAAAGAAGTCCTGGGGCAGCCCGATGATCCAGGAGTGGACACCCGGGTGATGATAAAAAAGTTCAATCTGCCCTTCTCGTTTTCAAAAGAAGCCATTGCCGAAGCCAAAAAACTCTCTGGACGAATAAACGCTCAGGACAAGAAAGGGAGAAAGGATTACCGGAGCTGGATGAGCATGACGATTGACGGCGAGCACGCTCAGGACTTTGATGATGCGGTGAGTGTGAAGGCGCTCAAGAATGGACATTTTCTTCTCGGCGTCCATATCGCTGATGTCTCCCATTTTGTCAAGCCGGATTCTTCTCTGGATGCAGAAGCCTTTGAGAGTGGGACGAGTGTTTATTTTCCGGACTCGACTCTTCCGATGCTGCCCGAGAGATTGTCCAACAATATTTGCAGCCTCAGGCCCCAGGAGGACAAGTTGACTTTTTCGGTCCTGCTCGAGATTGACCGGAAAGGAAAGATTATAAAAACGAAGTTTCATCCTTCTCTGATCCGAACTGTCGAGAGGATGACCTATGATTCGGTCTTCAGGATATTCGAAGACGACGAGAAGGAGAGAAAAAAGTATTCTCGCCTGGTTCCAGCCCTGCTCTTGATGAAAGAATTGGCGTCTCTCTTGAGAAAAAGAAGAAATGAAGAGGGGAGCCTGGATTTTGACCTGCTCGAGCCGGAGCTCGTGTACAGGGAAGGGACCCTCCATTCTATCGTGCCCTTCGAGCGCAATGAAGCCCATCAACTGATCGAGGAATTCATGCTTGCAGCCAATGAGGCTGTGGCACGCTTTTTAATCCAGAAAAATGTTTCCCTGCTTCACAGGGCTCATCCCGATCCGGACCTGAAGGACCTGGAAAGGCTGAGAGAGATACTGACTCATTTTGGTCTGTCCCTTCCCATGCCCCGGAAAATTGGCCCAAAGGACCTGCAGCGCGTCCTGAAGGATGTGGAAGGGAAACCCGAGGAGAAATTTGTCAGTCTCCAGGTGTTGAAGTCCATGAAATTGGCCGTCTATTCGGAAAAAGATGCTGGGCATTACGGCCTTGCCAAAAAAGAATACACCCACTTCACCTCTCCCATCAGGCGGTACCCGGATCTTGTCGTGCACCGGATCTTAAAGGAAGTTCTGGACGGAAAAGAAGGGAAAAAGCTCTCTCTGTCTTCGGTGGCTCTCCATTGTTCCGAGCGGGAGCGGACCGCAGAGGAAGCGGAACGGGAGCTTCTGAAATGGAGGATATTCCGGTTTCTGAAAGGGATGCTTGGCGAGGAATTTGATGGTATAATCGCGGACATTACCAGCGCAGGCCTGATCGTGGAACTCGACGACTATTTTGTCGATGGGCTGATACCCTATTCTGATTTGGGCGGAGATTACTACCGCAAGCGCTCGGAAAAGACCCTGGTGGGTAAACGAACCGGCAAGACTTTTGAGCTTGGAGATAGAGTGAGAGTGATCTTGGCCTCGATTGACCCCATCCTGAGGAGAATGAGTCTGGTTCTGTGCCAGGGAAAGCGGGATAAAGCGCGATGAACACAAACTGCTTTGATGCCGCCGTCGACTTTCTCCCTGCGGGGAAACAGAGGCAAATGGATGCCGTGCTCCGTGCAGGAGGAGAGAGGACATCCGCCTCTTTCCATTTTTATGAGACTCTGCCAAAGGACAAGCCTGGTCCCCATTTAGTGCGGATCCATACTCACCGGCCCCTTTTGCTGGGATGGGGGGATGCTTTCGATGTCCTGGGTTCAGGAAGAAGCCGCATTCTGGGGAGGGGGCGTGTTCTTAATCTCTTTTCAGAAAAAGTGACGCAGACAAAAATAAAAAAACGTATTGATTTCCTCAAAGCCCTTCAAGGAGACAGGAAATCTGCGGTTTCGGCACTGGCTCAGGAGAAAGGGATACGGGGTTTGAGAGAAAAAGAAATCAGGGATTTTTTCCCCTCAGGGGAAAAAACTCTGCTGCGACTGGTCCAGGAACTGGAAGAGGAGGGGAAGATATGGATTCTCTCTTTCGATCCTCTTTTTCTGCTTTCTCAGGAGGGGTTTATTTTTCTCTGCGGGAAAATTACTGAATTTCTTTCTCGTTTCCATCAGAAATATCCTGACCAGAACGGAGCCAGTCAGGAAAGAATCCAGAAAAGATTTGACGTCCATCCCAGGGTGCTCTCCCTTGCCCTGAAACATCTCCTTCACACAGGCCAGGTCAAGGAGACAGGAGGGGAATTCTCACAGCCAGACTTCAGAGTCATCCTGACTCCTGAGGATGAAAGGATTCTAAAGAAGCTGGAGGAGATGTGTTTGAAAGGAGATTTCCGGCTGTTTTCTCTGGAGGACCTCCGGAGGCATTTCCGGATCAGCCCGAAGAAGCTCGACAGGATGCTTTCTTTTCTCATCGAAAGAAAAAAGATTGTTCAGGGAAAGGATGGATTACTGCTCCATTCCAAATGGCTGGATGAGATCATACAGAACATCAAGCGATCAAACAAGAAAGAGCTGACCATCGCCGAGTTTAAGGAAATGACAGGCCTCACCCGAAAGTATGCGATTCCGCTTTTGGAGTTGCTGGATCAAATGAGGGTGACGCAGAGAAAAGGCTCCTTAAGGAAGATCCTCTGAAGGCTTTATTTTTTCTCTTTTTTTTTCTTGCCATTCTTGTCTAATGCTTTTTTGAGCTTTTCCGCGAAAAGACCAAACTTGGGTTCCTTGGTTACAACCGGCTTCGCCTTTTTCTCTTTGACTTCGGGAGAAACATCTGCCTTTTCGACCACAGCTTCTTTCTTCTCTTTTTCCTTCACAGCCAGGAAGGCTTCCTTTTCGTATTCTTCAGCCTCTATTCTTTCTTCAAGAACCCTCCTGGCTCCTCGCCTTGCCCCCGGCGCTCTCTCCGCCTCCTCCCTCATTCTCTTTTTCCTCGAGACTTTTTCCTGCTTGGCCGTGGGCAGCCCTTCCGCTTTTTCTTTCTCGATTTCCGCTTCCTCAAGCGAGGGAAGCGCTTCGGCTCTTATGTCTTCATTTCTTTCCGGTTCAGCTCGGGGGGGAGGAATTTCTTCCACAGGAGCCTCTAATCCGGGACTGACAGCCGAGGCTTCTTCGATCCTTTCTTCCGCAGGAACAGCAGGAGAAATTTCTTCAGGCACTTCGGGTTTTTCCTCTTCCTCTTCAATTTTTTCCTGGTAGAAAAAGATTCCAGCGTTTTTCTCGGACTGGGAGAACTCAGGAATTGAGAGTAAAGCTTTTTCGACATCCTCCTGAGTGCTGCGTTTCAAAATGTCCACGAGATGATACGCCCGGAGATAATGAAGGGAGAATTTGTCCCTTTCCAGGCCAAAATTCTTGAAAACGAAAGCCAGAAGCTCCGGGAGCTCCAGTTTCTTCCCTTCTTTAAAGAGGGAAAGGAGCTTTACCAGAGTCTCTGTTTCCAGATGAATGATCTTATTCGGGATGGAGAAGGTGAATTCTTCTTTGCCGCTCTGGTCGATCACGTCTTTTTTTGAGTCATAACTGACTTTTAAAATCGAGATCTTCTTCTTCGATTTCTTCAACCAGAAATTGAATTGATTCAGCTCTTTCTTTTCCAGAGTGAGACTTGCACCCTGGGGAACATTGTGGGCTTCGTAGAACTCTTTCAAACCCAGAATATAACCGGAGGACGGATAATAATAGACGGTGTACTCTTTTCCTCCCTCGGTATCTGTAAAAATGTATTCTCTCGCTCGCGAAAATTCTTTGTTCACGGCTTTCGGGATTTTGATTCCCCCGGAGAGGATCTCTCGCCAGCCGAGATAGATTTTCAGCGGAGTTTTTGGGGGATGGAAGATTTCTTCCTTGGTTTCTTCTACAGATGGCGGGACTTTAGCTTTTGGAGCGGAAAGAGGCAGGTTCTGCGGGAATGAATTAAGTGTTTTTTTCAAGTGCCATTTTCCCCAATCCAGAGGAGAAACATAGACAAAGTCTTTCTTGTAGGTTTTTTCCAGAAGATAAGTCAAACTCATGCAGTGAAGATCGAAAAGTTCGTCAGCACTTTTGATATTAAAAAATTTTTCCACAAGCTCAGGTGTCGCTGCAGAGTGTTTTGTTTCATCGAGAAAAGTTTTGATCTGATCTATTTTCTTGATCTTGATATCGATTTTCTTTTCTGAGAGCTGCCAGAACTCGTTCCAGTTGAAGAATTTTGGAGACTTGGAGAGGGCTGCCCTCAGGTTTTTTTCAAGGCTCTTGAAGTTTCTATCCGTCATCGGAAGGGCGCTGAGCCTCGGATCTTCCTTTTTTTCAATCTTCTCAGGAGGCTTGGCTTTACCTTCGAAATTGCTGGGAAGAAGAACCTGGGTCTTTGTTTTTTTCATGTATTCGATGTATTTTCGGAAGGTTCCTCCTCCTGAATAGTCGACTTCTAGCATCTCGCAGTTGAAGTCCTTGTAATCTATCTTCCCGATGAGCTGCAGAACAACAGCTCCTTTGAACGGTTCCATCCCCTTGCTGCTCACCATCAAAGGCTCGTCGTATTCCTTATAAATCAGATCCCCGACTTCATACTGGCATTCGGGATCGTACTTCTTGACCTCCTGTTGCATTTGTCTGGAAGTCTTCTTGTAAGCCATCTTTTTCGCCATCTCCTGGAGAGAGAGGGGCTTTCTTGTGTGAGAGAGCTCCTTTTCTATGAAGGAAAGGTTCTCCGGTGTGATCTGAGTTATTTCGATTTCTTTGTTCATCGTTATTTATTTCTCTTTTCCATCAATAAGAGCATGATGGTTTTCTGGACATGCAGCCTGTTTTCAGCCTGGTCGAAGACCACAGACTGTGCTGAATCGATGACTTCATCCGTGACTTCTTCCCCCCTGTGAGCGGGAAGGCAGTGCATAAAGACGGCATCGGTTTTCGCTTTGTCCATCAATTCCTTGTTGACTTGGAAAGGAGCGAAGATCCTGGCCCTTTTGTTCTTCTCCTTCTCCTGGCCCATAGACGCCCAGACATCGGTATAAACCGCATCGGCCCCCTCCACGGCTTCTGACGGGTCATTCGTGAGATGGACGCTTTCGCCCGTCTCTTCCGAGTCCTGTCCGGCCTGCTTCACGATTGCGGGGTCCGGTTCGTACCCCTGGGGCGTGGCCACACTGATCCGGCATCCGGACTTTGCAGCGGCGAAAAGAAGGCTGTGACAGACATTGTTTCCGTCTCCGACGTATGCCAGTTTAAGACTGGTCAGGTCCTTGTTGTTTTCCCTAAGAGTGAAGAAATCCGCCATGGCCTGACAGGGGTGCAGAAGGTCGGTCAAAGCATTGATCACAGGAATTCGCGTGGCCTGGGCGAGGTCAATGGCTTCCTGGTGGGCAAATGTCCTGATCATGATGCCGTCCACCCAGCGTTCCATATTCTTGCCCACATCGTGGGGAGTCTCTCTCTTTCCCATTTGAATATCCGAAGGGGCGAGATAAACGGCCTCTCCGCCAAGCTGAAGCATTCCCACTTCAAAGGTCATCCGTGTCCGCAGCGAG